>Ga0209454_1001029_pt1 | contig 16451 bp, 12 predicted proteins | sample WorMetHERISLAND1_2_FD_187400 | JGI IMG/M metagenome (GOLD analysis project Ga0209454, IMG submission 187400) | Marine gutless worms symbiont microbial communities from Max Planck institute for Marine Microbiology, Germany - Olavius geniculatus... | ecosystem: Host-associated > Annelida >...
AAATTAGTACTATTAGTTAATAGCGAATAGCTTTGACGTGGTGGTCATGGATACTGTTGGATATTGGCTTATACATTGACTTTAACATTGACTCAGTAGACTCATAGTTACTACATGTAGTTAAGTTTCTTCGGACTGCTCAATAACTAGTATGTTATTTGACATTTTGACAATTTATTGTGCCAGTGCACAAAATTTTTTTTTCTACCTGGTAAGAGTGCCTAGGTTAGTGATAAGGTGGGGACCAACTGTTATCTGAGCTGAGGGGGATGTAAGATACGAGTTAAAACGTGCTTACTTATTTACTTTACTTACTTAAATTTTTCTGTACGAGAGACAGTGTTGTTGTTGAGATCCGGATGTAGAAAAATGGCTGTAACCTGTAATCGCATGGTTTTTGTAGTTTGGTGATGGTTTCGTGACAGATTTTTTGTTGTTTTCTCTAATATTAGTATATATTGCCCGTCATCACTTACACACGTGTTTTATTGCTCATTTGTTCACCATGAACGAAAATCCCAGTAAATCCTCGGCGGCTGGGGGTGGGTCAAGGCCGGAAATCACCACTAGATTGTCACCAGCCCCGGCCGTCGGGGAATTTAGAAAAGTAGCGACTGGCAACTAAAACAGGAAAAAAACATTTGGTTATACTTATGTTTCTTACAAAAGTACTGACAGATAACACCCGTTAGGCCTATATAGACGTGCATAAAATATGCATCGTACCGGTACATCACATGAAAAACGCTCGACTGGCATGCTACTAGAATTCTTTTTACGGACTCAGGTGTTTCGTTGCCGATGGCGTGATTGATACGAGAAGAAATGCGAATACTGATTAGCACTATGCGATGACTAGCGCGAGCGCAACAAGCTTGAGTTTGAATCTTACGCCGAACGACTTGGACAGTAGGGTGGACGCCCGGCATTCAGCATTAGCTTGTATATGCACTGTCACTTGCTATGGCCATTATTTTACATCACACAGCTAGCCGTCAACTTTGTCGCCTCCCTGCAGACACCTGCAGAAATTATTCATGACTGTTCTGCTATTTAAGTAGGCCTAATCCTAAGATAGCCCCACAGTTGTACTTTTATGTGACTTTATACACAACAAACCTTGGTGAATGGCGACATTTCATTAATTTTACCAACAGTAAATTGTACATTTGTAGTGAGTCCAATAAATATCACTTTCGCCAAGCATGTCTGTCTTTCCTTTGTGTTTCCGAAGGCATATTGCGTGGTGCAGCTTACTGCAAACCATGACATGATCACTGAATTCAAAGTAGGTAGGTCAGAAAGTGATAGAACACGCATAGGCCTATGCTGACACAGCTGTAGCGCGTCAAAAATTCTGTCATTTTTTTCATTTATTGAGGAAATTATTGCATATTTTATCTGCGTTTTATGTTGGCTGTATATGGACCCACGCGGTCATATAGGCTTAGTACTCGAGTTGGGCAGTGGCCTTGAGTTCGCACTTGAGTCCTTATTTTTCAGGACTCGTAGGTCTACTCGGACGTGAACGTTAGTCACTCGGCTTAACAGCCTAACAGAAATCAACTAGGCCTACGTCACTGTCTAGAATACACTGCTTCACTATCTGGGAGAACCGTCTCTGTCACTCTGTCTTTTGATACTTTGTTTTTGATGCGCTACAGCTATGCTGTAAGCTAGCTAGTGCGTCTATGGCACGATTGTCGTCTGTCTGTCCGTCCGTCACGGATGTACATGTTTTGTGGCTAAGCGATGGGTCGTAGGGGATAACTTTTAGCACGAGTAATTACCCCTGTATCGAATATATATATATATATATATATATATCGACGTATCAAGGCTCTCTGAGTACAAAATTTGGGGGATGCAGTGCAAGAGAAATATTTTTAAATTCGAGGTTGGAGAGCGGTGGGCAAATGTGCGTTTTTTCAACGGAAAACTGGCCATATCTCGGAAACGGTGAGAGACATGGCCAAGGTTACTATTAATTACTACTAGGAAGTGGCATACGCCCTTTCAGATGAGATAGAAATCATCGACCTTGAAATGGATGGCCTTGAAGGTCGAATGGTTGCTATTGATCATAGGAAATCGCATACGCCCTTTCAAATGAGATGAAAATTATCGACCTTGGATGACCTTGAAGGTCAGTACTGCAAAATGAACTGCAGAGGCTGTAGCACGTCTTTCCTAGCGACAGATAGGCTTTTTGTTCTTTTTGCTCCTTTCCAACTTAAACAAAACGCGTTAAACTTTTCGTGCTTCTACGGCAACTCGGCAAGAAATGAATCACGAAGAACAGACCTGAGCACACGCAACTCTTTCCTACCGAACTGCTATATATTATGTACAAAATTATGATATGTTGACTGTAGTTATAGCAATTTCCTCGAGAAATTTCATTCGATTACAATCGACGCGCTCACCCAAAAGACTATACCGTCAGTAATAGCACAGAAAAAATTGCATTCGAATATATTTGAAAATATGACAAACAGCACATTGCCAACTCATGCCAAGTGTTATACCCTGTGACAGAACTCCCCCAGCTTTGGGCTTAGGTTCCCCCAATTTTTGACTCAACTTTCCCCCTCCATTTTGGGGGTTTTTGCCCTTCAGAAAAAGTTTTGTCAAGAGTGTAGATTGAAAAATAGGGGAAAGTACAAATAGAGGCGAAGTAAAAATAGGGGGAAAGTTGTTAAATGTGTAAATTAAAAATTAAGGGGAAGAAAAAATAAGGGGGTTGTTAACGGTACAGATTGCGCAGTAAAAAATAGGGAGGGAGTTTTGATCTACAACCTTAACAAGACACCTATTTTTCACTGGGCGCAAGCTGCGCCCACCAAGTATAGGGATAGAAGCCACTACACATTGAAGTAGGCTGTGCGTTAAAAATCAGGCACACGACATCGAAGAAAGCTGTTCAGCTGTGGACTGGACGACGAGTGCTCAATTACGACTCGTCAAGTCTCTCGTCAGATCTCTACCGAGTATCGGTACTATCAGGTCCCTTATGCCCGCGCAGTCTGCTGGCGTCGTCGTTGCGTGCCGGCCAAATGCTAGCGACGAATGAAACACGTCCACATCATGAACGATGCCATAACCAGACGTACGGGCACCCACACATCTAGCTCACCAATTCACCGGGTCTGAGACTGTAACGTTGTAGGCTTACCGGTACTAAACGGGAATAGGATTCCCGCTGAAATAAATACAGCCATATCCTGAGTCACACTACATAAAGGCGTGCAGTTGCCCAGCTGCCTTCAGCCCTCAACAAGAAAAAGAACTCCACATATTTTGCGACAATATTATCATTTTCATCGTTTCAAATGTGTTTAAAGTCAACCGAAACACTGCGATCAAAATACACCCATTCAACCTGAAAAAGCAAGTTCTGAATAATGTAGTAGGCCTAATTTGCTCCATTTCTCAAGACACTTTCAGCGCCAAAGCCACGGGTATTATGCCCCCTTAATTCCTTCACTGCCGCTTTCGTTATGACATGGAACACACTAGAAATAATTCGAGAATATTTTCGTTTTTTTAAAACGTAAATTTTTCCTGTAAAACTACATGGTGTTTCATTAAAAAGCACCCTTTTTTCTTTCATAACTCAGCTCAAGTGGTGATCAATTCACATGAAAATTTTACCAGGTATAGCTGAAGAAATACAAATTCAAAATTTTTCAACAAAATATCGCTGTTAGTTAAATATTCTTTGCTAGTCGTGATTTAACTCTGACATCATAATGTGTCATGACTCATGAGTACAAGCTTGTTTGTCTCAACTGGTGCTGTCACTTGCTAACCTGCTTCGATGGTTAACTTTATCTGGTTCGCTGATGAAAAGTGCTCATCGTATCATCACTAAGCAACATTAGGGCATGAAATCAGGCATCTCCTGGTCCAAAAACTCAACCATCTTGCAAATGGTGTATGCTGGTGCACTGTCTTGCTGGAAAGTGTAAAAGTGAAGCTATCCCCACGAGTGTGCAAAACTGATCATATTGGGCACTGTTTGTGGCTGCAAAGACAAAACTTCAACAGTTTGTCATCAATGAACCAGGCGAAATTTACCATCGAAACAGGGCAGCTATTCAGCGACTGTTAGCACCGGTTATGTCAATTTAAGTCTGTACTCACAGCACAGTATGACGTCAGCATCACATCACGGCTATCAAAGAATATTTAACCAACAGCCATATTTTGTTATAATATTTTAAATTAGTATTTCTTCAGCTATACCTAGTAAAAAATAAAGGTAAATTGAATCATTTGAGTGAATTAAGAAAGAAAGAAAACGGATGCCATTTTTATGAAACACTGTGTATACTTTAAATGGATGCTTGCAAATATGCCAGTGTATATTGTCGACTTACTATATTTATTTAGTATTCCATATTATGGAGGGATTCTCTGCCAACTTGTACCCATGTCTCAGTCAGGCCCTAATAAACATTTTTAAGTGTAATGAGAAATGTGAAACAAAGAGAGCACGAAAAACTAATAATATGAACAGCAAAGTCCAGAAATGTAAGGCTAGTTCAACAGATTATAAAATTTTTAACGACTAATTTCTAAATACTAATTTCAATACAAACAAATTTTGCAGTCAAGGAGAAAAACCACAAAAACTGCATAATTGTGTGCTGGTGGTTGATTATTTCATCAAGCAAAATTGATAAAAAAATTACACTGATGCAGTTCACATATCTATAGTCGAATTACTAGTCTGATTATGAAGGCGTAGAAAGAAGTGCAAACTTCAACCTAACACTACACAAGCAGTACTAAAAGTACATATCTTGACAACATGTCCTGAGCAAAATACACAGACTAGTAACGTTACTGATGTTAAGAAGCTGAAAATATTGCTCGAATTTTAACTGATGAAAAAAGTTTAACAGAACAACTGCTAACAAACAAGAGATAAATTAATCGTTAATTCCCACAACCCTACAGACATGTAAAACTACTGCTATAGTGCTAGTCTTCTAATAACAAAATCCACTTTTCAACAATCAGTTCACAATATTTCATGTGAGATAATCAGCTACGTCCGAAAACTCATTGATCTAGCATTCTTCTCATTCGTGGCAAGGAGATGTGACATTGCTGAAGTTCGTCAGATATATCTACTCCCAACGGACACCTGAGATACACACCACATTTAACCAATTCTACTTGACAATGACAGTGCACACGAGTGCATCAAAGTGCCATTTCAACTAGAAACACCTGCCAGCCCAATGTTGACTTATTACGCAGCCATCTGCCTAGAGTTGCACCACCTTAACTCTAACACTAACCTTATTAAACATTGGCACAATGATTACTCCTATCAGTTAGTCATGCCCTGAAAAATGACACAAGAATTGTTTTCTGTGCCTTTTTATATTGGAGTTAAAGCCCAGATGGGCAAGACAAGCAAGATCTGTAATGCAGCATTATTAGGACAGCCATGAATAAGACAAGTGTGGTTGATGACAACGACTGTCAATAACAAAACTACTACTGCATAGCTGACAAAATAAAGAAGACTAAATTTCTGAACTTGCGTCATTACCTACTACAGATTCGGTAACTAAGCTACTCGAGGATTTATAAAAATGGGACTTTCATGTAACCGGTGCTATCTAGATCTTAAAAGATATTTAGAATGGCTGCAAAAAACAGAAATGAAAACAAAACATTAAAACCTACAAAAAATCTCAAATATGAAACAAGAATTATATTTCAAGATGTGTAGCAAACCAACAACTGAGTGACTATCAACATACTTTGGTTGTATTGATACTGAGTCAGGATCGTCAGCTATGCCAATGCCACGTTTAAAGCGCTCCACACCATTCCTGAATCAGTAATAAACATACAGCATAGCAACAGAGTAAAGATAACAGAATATGGAATTACAACACGTAGGTGTAACAATAACAAGGGTCTCCAGCTAACATGATTATAAATCATGACATGCAATAAAATCTGACTTTCAATATGTGGTTTAATTCTATTCTAAAGAAAGAAACAACAATGATCAGATGGCAAATCATTGATTCTAGTTTGTTAGTCAACTAAAAAATGCCAACGCCAACTGTAAGTCACGAGCCAATGCAAATGACAGCTCCCACAAAATGAATGCATACTCAGCAATTATAGTTGCTAGTGAATATAACCCAATCCAGCATTGATATAATAACTATAGAGTGGCATTTTGCTAAGTAAAAAATCTGACAAATCTCAGATTGGACATTTATGACAAAATCAGTGTCATATGATGATAAGAATCCATCTAGATGAAAATGCAAAAAGTACAATTCACATATTGCAAAATAATAAAGCACTGTATTAAGTAAAGTTGAGCCTTGCAGTAATTACATGGCATCTCAGTAATTTTTTTTATGTCACTCTCTCATTAACGACCAGTTCATTATATGAACAAAAGTTGTCAAATCACAGTACATTTTGGTCTATGTATTATTTGGAATATCTAGAATTTGAGGGCAAATCCATGGTTCTACAAATTCCCACAGTAAGACGTACTACAGACAGAGTTGTTATTACCAGGCAATCATGACTCCATTGTCGGTGCAGAGTCGCACTGGTGGGCAAATCAAGCTAGTCTTGTACTGCGCACACAATTTCTCAATACCAGCTCGGAGATACTGATTACAGGCCACACCCCCGGACAAAACCTTCACGCAGTCAAACAAAAAAAAAATCACAGAATTATGCCAACAGTGATATTTTTGTTCACCATTTTCACAAAAAATTATTATGAGGCTGTCCTAATAAGCGACATTATTCAGTCACTCGACTCGAACAAATTTACGTGGCGCCACAGCTCTCAAACATATCAGATACACGGGACACTGACATAAAATGACTGACAACTGCAATGCTGAAACATATATCAGTGCACCGAATGGTTGTTAGCCGACTAGTTTAGCGACACAAGCACCTCACGCCAACACCACGTCCTATCTGTGCCAACCAATAGGCTAGCAGTAACCTAGTACCCAGTAATTATACAATAGCACGTATATATCGCGCAGGCATAAATAGCGCAATTGAACCACTTCTGGCAAGAGCCGCTGTGGCTGAGTGGGCAGCATCACGCATCTGCTGCAAGAAAAATCCCGGGTTCGAATCCTACTTTTTGCAACTTTTTTCTCTTCGCTGTGGTAATTAATTTTTTCAAGGTAATAAATGTATGACTTTGGGTTAAATGTTGCAAAAAAGTAAAGTGAGTGTAGCAAATTTTACGTTTTTGACAAAATTTAACCCCAAGTCAGACATTTATTACCTCAAAAAATAACACTAATTACGACTCTCGCATTTTTCCACATTTTAGGGTTAGGGATAGGATCTGCGGTTAGGGTTTGACCCAGTGTTCATTCATTTAAGAGAAATTGTACAAAACTGTTCGACACAGATAGGACGGGTGCTGACGTGAGGCGCTTGTACTAGCGACAATGTTTAACATAATACGCACAAGTCATTTCACCTACTCAATAAATATGTCAGCCCATTATGTGAACATCCACCTAGAGAGCTGTAGAGCCCAAACTACAACCCTCAATTTTTTCTTTTGAGTTAAAAATTAAAATGCAAGTTAGTTCTGCTCTGAGGCACGTTCACAAAACGTTAGGTTTTCTATGCCTTTTTGTTCCATGGTTATGACAAAGTATGGCATGGGTGCACAAACAGAACCCACGATGCGGCCAACTAGCACAGCTGGATAATAATGATATTAACTGGACAGTTACTAATCAGACAAACCAGTGTCCGTCGGTCAGCAGGCAGCAGCTTCTTGAGTTCACAGAAAAGCAAGGCACGCTGGACACGCTTTGCCAAGTGATTCAGAACCATGAACTGGAAACTTGCACAGACATCAGCTACGTTTGGTAACACTTCGTCGGCTGTTATACCTAGAATTAATTAACATCAACGAACAGCACATCAGTAACAGTAAAATACTAACTCACATCATAATGCATTACACAACAAAGAAAATTTGCCAAATGCAGCAGAACACAATAGAGACAGAGACAGTCAGGTTCTTCATCTATTATGCATTAGGTGCCTGACAGCCCAACAGTGTGTCATTAGTGAGTGAGTAAGGTTTAACATCCCACCTGACACAGTATAGTGCATCACTAGAATTAGTTAGCACAATATCTTAGAACACAATAGAGGAATACTTTAAACAATGACATAGTTGTGGTTAAAGATAAACTGGTCAGATGTTAAAGACTGAAGCTAACTACAAAGCCATCTGATCTGGAGATATTCGCCACCGAACTTTGAAGTCGTCCAAAATTGGGCCAAATTTTGAACGTTTTTGGCCCCTAAAATTTTTTTGGGGGTGGGCCCTAAATTTTGGACCAACATTATAAAATTCGGTCTACTGCTGATCATCATGCAAAATTTCATGCATCTCGGAGATCTCGTGTCCGAATAAAAAAAATATTAAAAACATTGCGGTAAAACATAAGCCCACTCTGAAAGCTACCGCTTCCGGGCAGAATAATTAAAACTTGTCATGCATACAAAATCAGTCAGAATTCACCACTGTACGATCAATATCAACATCGAAACAACATCCTGCATGTCTCACCATATTTCTGCTCCTCTGAATCAGCCGTTTTCCGCAATATTGACTTGATACCAGAAAAACTGAAATTGCAGTTCTGAGCCTGTGTCATGATTTGATGCAGCTCGAATGCCTGAGGGTTGCCATCTCGGGCAATGAGTTCTAGAGAAGCACCCCCACTGAGACCAGCGCACTGCGGTAAAGACTTCAGCTTCAACCGCCGTGCAGCCTGCAACGACCAATTATTCAATTACACAGCATCATCCACTTAATAATATGTGACTGACTAGTTTAACCCTTTGTTTGTATGTCAGGAGAATAAGTCAAAAAGCCATGGACAGATTCTGACAAAATGTGGTGGATTAGATGTAGACGCAAAATTTCATCAAGCTACATGTAGAAATTCATGAGTTATCATGTTGAGAGAAAAAACAAACAGACCAAAAAATTTAGTAACAGTGCTAAAAACAATACTGCCATCACTACAGTGGACAGAAAAAAGCTAGGAACATAAAATGGCACACATTAAAAAATGAGACTGGAATTTCTTCATGGTGATGAACACTGTTAATAGCTCATTACAGTGACAATGACTGCAGAAAATACAAGATACATAATTCCAGCTAACAAAGAAATTTCCACTACATTTGAAGTGCAATTCTGTACAAGATTTGACACAAATACGCTAACATTTATCAACAGAATTTTCACAGCAGTTATTATGACAAACATGGCATTGGCAAAGGAATGAAAATATTGCAATATCGCAATGGTCAGAATACCTTATCAAACGCATCACCAGGAGCATCGTCCACACTTTGACCCAGTAGAAGAAAATCATCGACAGACTGAACAACAGCTAGCAGACAATGACCACCACTGACCAAGAGCACAAGAAATGGAAACTCGACACTGACCATCGAAAAAACAATCACCATTACCAACACTAGTAAGCCTAATATAAATTTTGTTGGAACAATCGACCAACTATACAATGCAGCATAAACATTCACACTGATCAAATTCTGAATTTTTACTACAATTAGTGCCAGCGTAAAACAATGAAAATCCTCAAACTACAGCAATTACTTTGACGAAGTGTCTGCACCTAGTGTCGGAAACAAATCGACTGAATGTCTGGGATATGACAAACACTTTTGAAAGCCAAAAAGAATTTCTTGTTTGTTCTTCTTTACCGACTTTGATACTACAGTGCATTAGAACATTAATGCACCTCTATGAAACATAAATTTATTGTGCATTACTATTCTAATATTGTATTATTTAAGACAGCACATGTACAATGTGATAAAATATGATTAGATAAACAAATTGCACTATAAAATTGACAGGCAAGCTGACAGTTTAATCAAGCACAAACTAAAAAGAACTGATGTACAACAATAACATATGACATTCACTATGCCAAAGTAAACAACACAACAGATAAAAAAACTACTTGTCTGTCATTCTTGCAATCAAAGCATGTGCTTCCATGTGATGAATTGGAATAAATGGTTTTCTACAACAAAATAAATCACAAGTTTAAAAAAATTAACATAAAGTCAGATAAAGAATTACACTGCTTAGTCACCAAAAATAAGTATATACATTTCATTACCATCAGGAGTGCATTATACAAGTGTAACGAAACATTAAAAACTCTATGTTGAAATGTTTATGTCATCACTGTGACTGACGATGTGTTCTGCATGGGATGTGCAAGTGATAAACAGACGTCAGAGTTTTAATTGTCACATATGACTATCTAGAGTAAGACAGTGTGTAGGCACTGGAATAAGGCAGGAAGACAACGTAGGTCATAAAATAGCTCAAAAGTACCAACAGAGTGATCGATAAACTCTTACTTAAATAATCTGACAAGCTTCTGACCGTGTTCTAATCCAACAAGCAGAGACAATGCAAGACCTGGTTTTACTGTTGTTGCAATAGCATCAACATCCTGAAATACAAATTTAACACCATTCTATAAAATTTATAAAAAAACACTAAAATATAAGCATGGTTATATGTTCAGATCGGAGATCTGATAATTGTTGTCAAAAATTGATATGCTCAGATCACCGATCTAAAAATGCAGCATATATTGACAAATTCAGATTGTGACATGCAACTGTGTGTTGCATGGGGACAACACTTACTATACTTCATCACATGTCAACTCGGCATTTTAATAGACATATATGCCCACGTGTCATTGTTAAAGTTGTGCTTGGATGTACATGTGCAGATTTTTACGCGCGACAGCATGTAATGCTTCACACGTCTTAGCCATCGTCGAGGCATCCGTTTGTCCGTCCATCCGTCAGTCACACTATGGTATTGTGTCAACACAGCGCAAGCTAGAATCACAATATCTTCACCATGGATTGCCACGAACACTCTAGTTTTAGGATCTGTAGAGCTTTTCTCAAAATTCGAAAGCAGTCACCCCGATCGAAGGTGCTAAATGAGAGAAAGTTACAAAAAAATTGACCATTTCGAGCCAATAAGTCACTGTATCTCAGAAACGGTGCGAGATAGGGCCTAGGTTACTATTAATCGCTAATTGGAAGTCCCATACACCCTTTCAATTGACATCAAGATCAATGACCTTGAACGACCTTGAACCCCTAAAATAGTGATTGTTTCATAATTTTGGGCTACGACACACATTTCAAAAGCAAATTGCACAGAAATGGTTTGAGATAGACCAAGACAACCTGTTTATGGAATTTTCAGCATTAAATGTAGATTTTGGCAGTTCAAGTCCCAGCCCCCTAAGTTCAAGGAGGCCTCCGTATGCGGGCGTCAAAAAAGGGTACCAAGTAAAAAGTCACTATTCTACTGCTGCTGGCTCGTCTAGCGCTTGCAAATAGACATAGAGTTGTTGCTTACCATAACAGTAACTGCTGACAAGCTTTTAATGGTTCAACATAAATGACCTTGAACGACCCTGAACCCCCAAAATTGGGGGTTATTGTCACTTTTCTGCAATTTTTAACTGCAGCACACACTTCAACAGTGAATTGCAACGAAATGGATGGAGATAGACCAGGACAACCTGCGAACAGGAATTGCTATAAGCTGTCGCGCATCTCATGAGCTTTGCTCAAATTACTTGTTTTTGTCTTCCATTAGTTTATGAATTGCATAATATTTCATACTAGGTTACACACCAGGTGCGGCTGCACCTGCACTGAAGATCTCAGAGCTGATGAGACCTTCAGGTTTCGCAGACTACTGGCTCCATAATGAAACGAATCCTTGATTGACGAATCTTTTCCAAAAAGCTCATGAATGAAATGACCGAATTTCCTTGATCACTATAAAAAACTTGTAAAACTTACAAAAACTCAAAAAAAGAGGCTAACATGTGCTAACAACTTGTTTTTCACTACACACTACTTCTGACTAGAATTCATTCTTTTTATTTTTTTATGCAAGCAAAATGTGTCCAAGTCAGATTCAAACAATTAACCAGCACAAGAAAAAAGTACTATAATTTTGCACAGCCACATATAATTAGAATTCAACACATGCTTTGTGGAGTGCCAAACTGCGCCAAATTACACAATATATAAAACTGAATGTTAACATCAAGTTTCATGGGTGTTTATCTACGCAAGAACATCGCTGTTGTGTCTTGTGCCACAATCTAAACATATCCATATAAATGCCTGCTGCAGATCGGCGATCTCCGATCTGAGTGTATCAATTTTTGACGACTTTTGTCAGATCACCAATCTAAACGTATAATTACTGAAAATATAATGGCATGTGCAAGGTCGATTCAACAGTCAACATGGCTGGTTCATCACGTGAATGGTTCATCACAAGGTCAATTTTTAACAACTGTTATACACAGCTGTAATCATCTTAAAGATATCATTCAGTAAAATATATGACATATGTGCAACCATAAAGACTCATAAAGCCTAATTTTACATGAAAATTAATCTAAACTTTTAAAGACATAAATGTAGCATGCACTAAATTGCTACGCCCACTTACAATCTTACTATAATGCACAAAAAGTTTGTCGGTCTGTCGGTCTGTCTGTCATAGTCCCTCTGCTGCCTTCTGTGTTGCACAGTTGTGGACCCCAATAGTGGTGTTTGAGTCCTTGGGCTTAGGCACGTGCACCACCAGCTTGCCCCACACCTCCCCACATGGGTACATCGAGCAGCCTGAGGGCGGTGAGTTGCCGCGTAACAGAATGGACCTACCCGTATGGCGGAAACTTTGTTAGTACATCATAATGGCACAATTCAAACCTTACCGCAGCTGATACAGATGCTCGCTCCAGAGCAAGGTCAATGATTTTTTCAACATGCTTTTTGTGCAGATCTCGTGCAAGCGGTGGAATGATGCCTCCCATTCTGAGCACATTGAAAACAGAATACAACAGATCACCACAACTGCAACGACTAGAAGAACCGAGGCCTATGATATGAGCTTTGTAAAATGCAACATAACTAATATGCAAGTATCAATCAATTCACAAAGTTGTGCATAAATATGATCACCTAATGCTACCAAAAAACAAAAAAAAATAATGACCAGATATGGGCAACATTAAGTGCAATTTATGCAATTTCAAGATTAGAGAGATGAACTGAACTTGACATTGTAGTTTGTAGCTAAATTTGATGACTTTATACAGCAAATGACTATGTGTAGGAAGTCCTTGGAACCACCACCATTCACCGCTGCCTTTAAGGCTTCGAACTGCAACCAACCGTTAAGTTTGCAGTCCCAGACCACTAAGGTACTACACCACCACTACCGATGAACTAGCAGTTTTACTGGTTTAGCAAAAAATAAAATCAAGCAATGTGTTATTCTCACACTGCTGAAAGCAGAACTACCAGCGTGACTGTTCCTATCCTCGACAGTTCTGCAGTGTACTATAAAAGTTACTAATGTGACTATAAGAAAAGGGTATTTTATCGTATGTCATTACGAATAAAGTAAAAGTTGTTGCTTTTGGGTCTCAAAAATTACTACCAGTGACAAACGTCTTAGCGGTTTAAACAGGCAAGCCAACCAATAGTGCATTACAGTTTCAGACCAGTTGTTAAGGCCTTAGTAAATGGTTCCAGGGACTATGTAGGCAAATGCATATGTTTACTGTGCAGGCAAATAGTGAAGCTGCAAGCTGATTGATGGCTGGCATTTTGCACGTTACAATGGGCAAGTTTGGATGGTGGTAAGATTTTGGCTGATGGTAGTATCATTTAGGGTTGGGTTCATAGTTGAGCTTAGATTTAGGACTAGGGTTAAGGCTACTATGAAACTTTGGATTAGGGTTAGGGATGGGGTTCAGGGTCGGTACAAGTGTGCAGGTAAGCATAGAGTAGCAGGCTAGCCTGAGCATAGCCATTTCCACCTATATAACGTATTAGTCATTATTTCAACGTATGAGTTTATTCAAACGTATTCTGGTTGGCTGCAGTCCTCTAGACAACTTACTCGACGTGTATTCGCGTCTGAGAATGTAACGCCTCGCCGATAATCTGTCCATCTTCATTCACAACGGCAGCTCCGGTGTCATCACAGCTCGTCTCTATACCCAGCACTAACAGTCGATTTCTACTCGAATCAGTGCAGAAAGTTGACTTCAGCTCTGTCAAAGCTACTCTCTGACGTGTAAGTAAACTCTTCTGATAACATAGCCGCCTTACAAAACCGACTGAATACATCGAGTGGAGAGATGTGCAGCAAAACCGAGGAAAACAACAAATAGGCATTTCGAAAAACACAAGAGAAAAACTTCACAATATCAGCGTCATCAAAATCAAATAGTGACTCCAATATATCACTTCAACTGCAATAATTAACGCTATACTAAACAGTTTAGTCAATCAGAGGTCCAAAAAAAACCAGGAGAAAAATTGTTACAAGCGGAAATGATCATAAACAGATGCATAACTGTCTAGTGATTGTTCACTGACAAGGCCACTCCAAGGCCACATTGGGAATGGGCGTAACCCCAAAATATTCTCACATACTATCGTCAATGAGCACGTGCACAGCAATGGGTAGGTATATTGATATATATACCCCTAAAAATCAGGCCAAGTATACTTCTTATGGAGCAACAATGATGCCAGAATGGTTACTAAACTTTCATATCTGAAAAAAATCAGAAGAATTACATTTTATACCTCCCAAAACAAATTGCGGACTACACCACTGTTGACGCCCCTAGCAACGAGTATCTGTGATTGCAAGTAAATTGAAACAAACTGATGATTATTACTATGTGGGTCATCATGTAGTTTTCCTATAGTGTTCCTGCATCTTTTTATCAGCTTATTAGGCTTGGCTGGGTGCCATAATTTTACTGTCCTAAGTAGCACACAGCCCCTATTAGTGAAAGTGATTTTCTGAAATCTCACCATTAAGCTACCTACTGGAATATTGTGGTACATACATACAGTACTTGGACTTGCAGTTACAAATATTTCATTTGCCCATATAAAACCTTATCTTCTAGACAGTACTGCTAATAGAAATACATTGTCAACATGGTTGGTCTCTGGGCTGGACAGTCAGTCAGCTAAAGCTGGACAGACAGTTTCTGGAGCCAGACACGGTGGACAGTAGGTCTCTTGGCCAGAGAGTTGGATTCTGAAGCTGATCAGTTAGTCTCTGGGGCCAAATGGTCAATCTATAAAGCCAGACAGTTAGTCTCTGGGGCCAAATTGTCGGTGTCTGGAACCGAATGGTCGATCTCTGGGGCCAGCAGGTCAGTCTCTGGAGCCAAACAGTCGGCCTTTCCAGTCTTTGATACTGGACAGTTGGTCTGAGACTGGACAGTCAGTCTCTGGAGCTGGACGATCGACCAATAAAGCCGGATGGTTGTTTGCTGGACCCGGACAGTCGATCTCTTGGCTGGACAATCAGTTTCTGCGGCTGGATGCTCGGCCTTTGAGGCCAGATGGTCAGTCTCTGGAGCCAGACTGATGGTCTCTAGTCCGGAAAGTCGGTCTCTGGGGCCAGGTGGTCAGTCCCTGGGGCTTGACAGTTGATCTCTTGGCTGGACAGTCAGTCTATGGGGCCAGATGCTCGGTCTTTGGGGCCAGATGGTCAGTTTCTAGGGTCAGACAGTCAGTCTTCGAAACCAGATGGCCAGTCTCTAAAGTCCAACAGTCAAATCTCTTCGCTAGACACTGTCGATCTCTAGAACTGGACAGTCAGCCTCTGGGGCTGGATGCTCGGTCTTTGGGGCCAAATAGCCAGTCTCTGAAGCCAAACAGTCGGTCTCTGGAGCTGGACAGCAGGTCACTAGGGCCAGATGGTTAGTTTCTGAAGGCAGACAGTCGATATCTGGAGCCAGATGGTTAGTCTCTAGGGCCCGACAGTCAGTCTCTTGGCCAGGCAGTTGGTCCCTAGGGCTGGATGGTCGGTCTCTGGGGTCGGCCATGCGATCTCTAAGGCTAGACAGTTCCTCTCCGAGGCCAGACGGTCGGTCTCTTGGGCCAGATGGTCGATACTGCTTCTACATATCAGGTTTTTGCAGTATTCAAATTTATGAATAAACATCATTCTTATGTATTATGGACAAGATTAGGTTTTTTACAGTGACCTAATACCCCCAAAGACCGACCATCCAGTCCTTCAGACCGACTGAGACTGACCATTTGGCCCAAGAGACCGACTGTTCCTTCCCAGAGACTGGCTGACTGGTTTAGTCTGGAGACAGTTCTCATATTTGGTGGTTCCAACTGGATATCGAACTAAAAACTTAACCGATCTCAGCTGGAAATGAACAGTAATAGGGTGTTTACACGATCCAGTAAACGTCCAGCAAACATCCAGCTGACTCATCCATTATAACATATATCAG
>Ga0209454_1001030_pt1 | contig 16450 bp, 10 predicted proteins | sample WorMetHERISLAND1_2_FD_187400 | JGI IMG/M metagenome (GOLD analysis project Ga0209454, IMG submission 187400) | Marine gutless worms symbiont microbial communities from Max Planck institute for Marine Microbiology, Germany - Olavius geniculatus... | ecosystem: Host-associated > Annelida >...
GGCGTAGATTTCAAGAGTGAATTGCGTCAAAATGGATAGAGTTAAATCAAGACAACCTGCGAATAGGAACTGCTAAGGCTGTCGCGCGTCTCATGAGCTTTGCTCAAATTACTTGTTAAAACTTGCCACAAGTAACGGCAAGGGCTGATGAACAACGGTAAGTATAGGTCACGGCATGGCAGTTATGTGCATGGCACATATAGAGATAATTACTAGAGCGTGTAAAGTTGCAGAGAGCGCTGGTGTCGACACCGGCGTTGTCAGTGCTACGAGCTGACAAGTTTAGCACGCTTCACTGCGTCGCAGGCCGGCTGCGCTGTCCTTCAACCGGCCGTCCAATAAATTTGTCCCTCAACCGGCTTAGGGTCTCTGGTATTTCGTGACAAAATTTCATGCCACTGGGTGAAAAGAGTCCCCACGAACGAAGAAGCAAAATAGGGGCACCCCTCCTAAAAGACGTTAATCTATCGCTATTGGCTCGTCTAACGTGAAAATGGTTGCAGATAAGCACAGACATACCGCCCACCATGACAAGCACTAAACGAGCTTCTTAGAAATGTCAACATCGATGACCTTGACTGACCTTGAACTTCCAAAATAGGCGGTTTAGACAAATTTTTTTTGCGATTTCGGGCTGCGACACGCATTTCAAGATTGAATTGCGCCGAAATGGCTGGAGATAGATCAAGACAACCTGCGTATGAAATTTTCAGCATTGAATGTAGGCCTAGATTTCAGCAGTTCAAGTCCGGACCCTCTAGATTCAAACAGGCCTGCGCACGCGGGTGTCAAAGAGGGGTACCCCTCTAAAAGTGGTTATGTATCCGCTGTTGTCTTGTCTAGCGTGAAAATGGCTGCAGATAGGAACAGACATGCTGCTTATCATGACAAGCACTGGCTACGAGCTTCTTAGCAGTGTCAACATCGATGATCTTGAATGACCTTGAACCCAAAAATATTGATTTTAGGTGATTTTGGGGCAATTTTTGGCTGCAAAAGAGTGAATTGCGACGAAATGGATGGTAATAGACCAAGATTACCTGCGAACAGGAACTGCCGTAGGCTCTCGCGCGTCTCATGAGCAGTAGCTCAGATTTCTTGTTTAAAAAGTCACATTCTTGGGTAAGGCCGCGTCGTGTGGGCCATCGCGCGTAAACATCTGTGGGGCGGTATGACCTGTAAGTGCGTCAACAAAAAAGGTATAGAAACTAGAAAAATTTTCGCTATATTTCACCCATAAAATTTCAAATTAAAATTCCAAACGGTTGCTTAAAAACAGCAAAAAACTTTAGGGGGCTACTTTTTCTGCCGCACCCTGTAGAATAACGTTTATCAAAACAATAATTTCACTGCATACTTGTAGAACTTTTTACAGCTTAGATGCGTCGGTGTTGTATGCGTAATCAGTGTATGACATGTCGCGCTTCTTACAGCGATGGGGCTTATACATGGCGCTCATTAAAATCCCTAAGTTATGCCGTAACTGCATAAAAAATTTTCTCTCATCTTGCAGTATAAATTAACAATTATGTGATTTTAATTATAATCTTGTCACTTTTCAAACGCGCAGCTTAGTGCGTGAATTACGTCTGTAGGCCTATATTGACACTTTCGGTATAGGCTATTTTGAAGCTTCCGCTATAATTATGTCACAACTTCAGCACGTTTAACCCCTTGTTGGTCGGCAGGGTTGCTGTCAGTAGCGGCGATGTCTATGATAGTATCCGGCCAAGTGTGTTACATGGTCGATATGCGCAATGAATGTCTGTTCTATCCACTCAACTGGAAAACGTCGTGGAACTGGGCGCAGAAATTCTGCTCCGATCATGGAGGACAACTCGTCAGCATCAAGACGCCCGAGGTCCTAAAGTGACGGTTCATTGCATGCAATCTACAGATTGATTTCTCAATCCCGGGATCTGTGATTGAAAAATTTGTAATCTCGGGATTCCGGAATCCCGTTGTCGAGATTAGGAGTGGTCGTTATTTATCCCTATTGTAGCCTTAATCCCCTACTTCATGCATATGATGCAGTTTTTCCAGTAGGCCCCTATCGGTAGGTGCAGGGAGTGACTGTGATTGTCAAAATGCAACTTAGTTGAACTTACAATAGGCCTACAACTCCGTAATAAACGAATACACACAGAGCACTCTTGCGCGCGTGAATAATTTCCACGAGATGGCTAAAATCGTTACTTTCTCATCTGACACTAAAAACTATTTTGGCGATTTTTTATAATTCAAAAATTACGGGATTGGGATGCCACCAACTCCGGGATTCGTGAATGGCTAAAACGATCGAAATGATTGCAATCACTACTATTGCACGCAGATGCAGGATGCCGTTTCACGTTATGCCGAGAGCGTGAACTTCGGCGGCGAAGACGTCTGGATTGGCGCTCGACACCAGACACACGACTGGACCTGGGTTAAACATATCCCACTCGCAGGTTAGACCAGCTTCTGCAACTGCAGCATACTGCATGGCGCATGGTCTATAAACAGTAAGCCGCTAACTTTCATATACGTTCATTACGTCATCATATACATGTATTAAGCGATTCTCAAAATTCTTTCACTCGGTGGTACATTTCGAAAACATTACCTGTTAACCATCATAAACTTAAATGTGGATATTTCTTAAATCAACACATTTATTCCAATTCGAATATTTCACAATATTATAGGCCTAATGTAGCGACCCGTTTGGGGTATAATTGGATCCGCAAGCAAATAAGCTACCTCGCCAACTGTTAGGCTACCTAAAGATTGCATTACGATCGCCTGTATAGCCAGGTACAGATATAAACACAGAAGCCTTCAGTGTGTGACTGTCAAGCATGTGTATCACAAAACAACCCAGTTTCAGCTAAGTTAATTTCGAAAGCTTTTTAGCTTCTGTGGGCATCGCCCCTCAGACCCCCGCCGGGGCTCCGCCCTTTTACCCCGCTGGGGACTCTGTCCCCCAGCCTCCCTGCCCTGCCTCCTCGTTTTTCACATCTTGGCTACGACCCTCAGTGGCAGATTACGCTTCGTAGCTCCAAGATGGGTTCCCACGAAGAGCCACACCCGTAACCTTATACCATTAACCTTTAATACGTTGTAGATGATGTAAAAGTGACGAATCAGTCACAGTTGTCTGACTTCCGCGTGAAAGCGGCCATCTCGCATCAAAATCAACAAACGATAGCAGCAGCCAGACATCCTCGTGATGAACTGCCGTACGTCTGCCAGTATGAAGGTATAAGCCATCGTACGTGCATTTGCGTGTATTTTGTTTGCTTAAAATGTTAACAATCAATGAAAAAATGTACGCACAGTAAACAAACACGACGGCAAGGCGGTCTATAATAAGATCAAGCTGCTTTTAAAGCAAAAGATTAAACTAACTAACAGCGACCAACTGAATAATATAAGCACAAATAAGAATAAGTAAAAAAATGTCCCAACTTGTTTTTGTCAGAACTTCGTCAAATTTCTACCAAATTTGACAATTTTTGACACACAGATGGCCAAGACAATAAAATTATGCGAAATAGGCTCATTGTCCATCTCACCTATTTTATGTCAACTCACTGCCGTGTAAAATGCAGATGCTCCAAATTGTCGCATAATGCTGAGATGTTGAGCCCGTAAAAGTTTTAGCGACTTAATCAAGCACACAATAAAGTAAATTGTGATTTATTTAGCATAATTATAAGCTTTCGTAACAACTTGCTTCCAAATTATCAGAATTCATGCCCAAAGTGTACAGAATGGCTTAGACGTGACGCTATGGCTGATAGCGGCATTAACGATCAACTGATCAAAATGCACAGCACTCATTCACGGATTACACGTGTTTTGTGCTCATCAGTCAGCTATTTTGTTTCCTGCAATTATCAGCGTATAATTTTTAACACAAAATTATTAAATCACCTGGCGATTTCTATCGAATTAATAATAAAAAGGTGAGCAATCTGATACTGATAATCACCGCATAGGCCTAGTGTAACAATTTGGAGCATCTGCGTTTTACACAGTAGTGCGTTGACATAAAATACGTGAGGTAGAAAGTGACTGCACCTCACATAATGCTATCGTCTTGGCCATCTGTCTGCCAAAAATTAGCAAATTTTGGTGGTAATTTGACGAAGTTCTGAGAAAAACAAGTTCAAACATTTTTTGGCCCACCCTGTACTAATTATTATGCATTAGCCTAAACGCACTGCAGAAATTGAGAAAAATCTGCACTCGATATTGAATGCTCTGACAGTGTCCAAAAGCGACACAAAACTGACGCCTGAAAACAAGTAGGCTTAAAGGAGATACTTATAGCTGTCTCCCAGGAAAAAACGCCACAGCCAGTGTTTTAAAAAATTATTAGTTTTGTTTGTGTAAAACTAGCATTTACCAACATCGGAAGACTTCTAATTTATTAGCCTACATTATTATGTATCAGTAAATCAAATCTAAATGTAGGGGCCTAGACGCCGCAATGATTCTACCAAACTTATTACCTCACAGTAACGAGTCTCACTCGGATTACAAAAGATTTAGGGCATTAGAAAATAGTAATTGTGTCACACACAAAGCATTTTTAAAATGATTTAGCCAAACAACTCAACAGACAGTATATATGCTACGACTTGCAGACGGTTTAGCGTAAACATTTTTTTTCTGTAAATGCAAACCTGCGAAGTATAGAATAATTTACAGAACATTAATTCTGTCGGAAAATAAAGCAGTCAGACGACCTTATCGTAATGGTGCAACTGCATGATCGCAGTGCAAAATGTTTGCCATGCAGTGGGATCGAAGCTGTGCAGGGAAACATCGCGATACTTCGACGAAGAGGCCGCGTGCTATGTTTTCTACAGCGACAAGGTCCTGACTTGGTACGATGCCAGAAACAAGTGTCTCAAGAAAGGCGGTGATCTGGCCTCGTTTATCAACCTTAATCACGTCGGGTTGTCGAAACTAGCCACCAGTCCGCACTGGGTCGGATTGCGCAACGGCTGGTGGAGCTGGATCAAAGGAGGTCAGTTTTTCAGTAACGATGTCACAATAAATGTTAACGATGATTTTTATAAAGGTGAAGCTCGGGTAAGCGAATATGTAAAACGTAAAGTGAATAAAACGTAAATTTATATAACGCATCAACGCCAAAAGCCTCTAATGCGCTGCATACGTTAGTACTCTGAAAGGAAAAATGTCTTAAGTAATCGTCCAAAAACAGATATGGTGTGAATAGGATCACGCAGATGTCTCAGCAGTGAGTTTCTTTCATGTCATGGGGCCGGCGACAGAGAAAGCCCGACGTCCGTATGAACTCAAGCGGTAAGACGGCACAACAAACTGATGACTGGCAGCAGAACGAAGATGATGTCTTGAGGCAGTCGCAGAGACTGGGGTGCAGTGTGCCGCGAGATATTGTGGGGCAGTTCCATCCAGACAGCGACGCATAAACATACTGAGCTTATACTTGATGCGCTCAGGTGCATCAAGCCAGTGGAGCTCAGAAGGTATCAGCTGCTTCAGGCCGCGGTCAACTTCCGGGTATCAGTAACCACACAAGCCGCCGTATTCAGCACTCGCTTCAACTTGTCAGTGATAGCCTTTGGAGCCCCGGCGGACGTTGCAGTAGTCGACTCATCACAAAGGGGCGTGCACCAGTGTTATAGCAGACTCCACGTTGAGTGTACGCCAGACATGTCGAAGTTGACAAAGATGGTAGAATTAGGTCACGCTGACCTCCATAACGTGTTTCTCGAAGCTGAGGTCGGCTGAGAACTCAACTCCCACTACTCTGACATGCTGACTAGGATGCATTGCATAGTATCTGCAGCAAGCTGTAAGGATGGAAAACTATCACCCTCCTGCGAGAGAGCGTGCCTGGTACCAGTCTAGAGAAGTTCAATGGTCGAGTAGGCCTACTTTTATATAAGTCAGACATGTAACCAGATGTGCTTTACAATCTTGGAAATGGCAAATGATTGGCATGCGCTACTGATACCGCGGCGCACTATGCAGCTATCCATTCCCACGTCAGCGAACAACTGGTTCAGCGTAGCATCCAACAGACTGCCCCAATCAACCATACTAAACCACGCCCACAAAAGTCGGCCGACTTTGTCGGTCGTCTGACATCCCCTTAAGCCTTTACCTGGTAGACTGTAAGCTACTACTCATTTCCAATTTCGCTGAGGGCAGATAGCTGAGTTAAGTGCAAGCTTACCACCGAAATATTCAGCGTGGACCGTAGTTTTTGTCTGTACACTGTTCGTACGAAAAATTGTAGGGATTCTCCAAAAAAGTTAAGTCTAACAACTGTTGCTGCTATGATTATAATGAGGCGTACGTGCCACAGGCGTTCGAGTGCGTCCGTTGCCAAGTAAAGTTGCTGAAACTTTTAAACGTAGGGTATGGTTAAACTCTTTAAAAGCAAATAATCAAAAGTAGCATTATTGCGAAACAAAAGCACGAAAGTGATGCTTTGTTTTTCCAAGCGGTAGCTGAGCTTCTTGCCTATGTAGCTGTTTGACGCGTTGCAGCGGAGACGCGATTCAGTAATTGGCAGCGCGGCGAACCAAGTGACGCTAACAAGATGTGTGTGGCGCTCTCGAAGGACAATCCTTGGCAGTGGCGAACAGCCGACTGCGCCGAAAAATATCTGCAATTTATTTGTCAGATGAACGGTCAGTCAGTCAGTCTGCACAAGTAATTGTCACATTTTATTAGGACTATGTAATTTATTGTATTTAGAATTACATCTAAGTTAAAGAGGAAGCAGCTACGAGTCATAGGGCCTACTCAAAAATAAGTCAAAAGTAAACGCCAATAAAAATACGTAAATGACTAATTTCGTAGACGACTAATTCACGCTTCTCTACCGAATTACATGCCGTGTGATTTTGTTTTTTAAAGTCAGGTTGGCGTTTGCTTAACGTTCAGTTAACTGCTATCGATTATTACTGTGAAGCCGTCTTAATTTCCGTCGTCAATCAGTAAAAAGACAACGAGAACTGTGGAATTCAACTAAGCTTACTTGTTCATGTTATCTTTCGCAAACTAAAGCAAAATCGAAACAGTAATGATACAGTAAACAAATTATGTAGCCAAAGCTCACAAAGTGCAGACTGTTAAACTAACACTATACAAGTAAAAGTCTTGATGACATATTTTTTTCTTCCAAATACAAGTAAAATTAGATTACAAATATTCATCACCAGTCATTTTAGGTTGCTAAGAAGTTCACGTTTTAAGTGAATTTTAATCAGTTAAAAAATTAATTAATTACTCTTTTAACTCGTTAGGGCAGCGGCGAAAGCCAGAAACTGCTCGGGTATTCCTCCCCACGGTAGAATAAGTTGTAACCACATTTTTATTGAAGGCACATGTATAGAGCTTCAGAAAAGGATGGTTGTGAAATTTTATTTCGGTGGCAGCTATATTTTACAAGCCGTTTTTTGTGCTAAATCCTAGCGGCCGCTAAGGCAGAATGTTCAATGCATACGTGCTTGGTATAGCTGTCCTATAGAGTTATACCACGATGACACACGTCATAACTCGTCAAAATAAAGCGCTTTTTCTACTGTAAAAGATGCTAATTTAATTTTTACGGTCATATTTTATACAAATTTGTATATTTTTGTAAATTTCACAACCATCCTTTTCTGAAGCTTTATACATGTGCCTTCAATAAAAATGTGGTTACAACTTGTTCTACCGTGGGGAGGGGTTACTCCTAAAATAAGGCTCTTTTTCCAGATGGAAAAATGGATTTTTTCCAGATCCAGTTGGATTTTCGTCGATTATATGTCCGGCCTGGTGCATCATGCTGATTATCGCCGGTCTGGGCTTGTTTTTCGTTTTCTGCTTTCCAAAGCTACGCAAAGCTGCAAGGTCAGTTCTTTGAAGGTCAGTTATTTCTATAACTGCGTTCTCTGTAAGCTGAATAAGCGATCATGACCGTGTTTTTAGGCTTGCAATGGTGTTGTCACCGATCGCACGACAGTTATTTTACGTGAGATTGTTTGGGATGATAATGCTGGTGGTTTGGTTAAAGGCCGGTTCACACGAGCCGTGTTCACGGCCCGTATTTACGACCCGTGGACACGGGTGGAAAAAACGCACCCGTGTTCACGAGCCGTGTCCACGGGCCGTGGGCCGTGAACACGGCTCGTGTGAACCGGCCTTAACTTAAAACCGTTGCGAGCTTATATGATATAGGCCTGAATTATACTGTCGTTCTAGTTATGGAATAGTACTACTTCTCCCAATTTCGCTTACTTGGGCAACTGAAAAACCGGACAGACCATATTGGCAAAACAGCGGCAGAACAACTGGGCAAGCCGCGGCCCGCTTGACCTAATATATACAGCGGAACAACTGGATCTATGAAGCATAAATACATCTGCCTCTCCTCTCTCCTATGACATCGGCCACCGCCATAATCAGTCATACTAGGCCTTTGCCTGGTAGCCCGTAAACTACTATGCCCATTTCCCATTCCGCAGAGGGTAGGAGGCTGAGTTTACTGGAGCACAAAGTAGTTAGCAACTTGCTCAAAGTTAAAGTTGGTTGGAAATGCCTTGCAGTGAAATTCGAACTGAAACCTGAGTTACACGAATCCGATACTCTTAGACCACTTGCATGTCTTGCACACAGGGGCGCCTAATATTTTTTGCTGTTCTGACAATATGCGCAATTTTTTCTAAGCAAAGTTCACCATTTAAATGTAAAAACTTGTCTACGGTTTTGGGAGATAGGGGTCGAAATAATATTGTAACCTGGATTTTTGGTTATATATTATTATACACCGTGAGACATGAAAAATAAAACAACCAACTCTATTCCACATACGAGCATGCATGTGATGACATACCTTCGCCTAACAGTCAATTGACACATTTTCCAAAACCGATTACTCGGACATTTCTCAAGAAATTTGCAATGATCACTAAAATCTTCAACACAATTTCAATGTGTCGCTCAGCTTGTGAAATATATTTTTTTTGTCAAAGACTCTTTAAAAAGTACAATAGCCCTCCTCATACTGTATTCTGTCTTACAGAAGTATGAAATTGCCAGTAGAAACCTGCACGACGTATTGTAGGCAACAACAGCTGTAATGAAGCGATAATAAGCCTACTTTCCATCGACTTGGACTCGCGAACAGACAAAAAAAACCGCTGACGCATGGCTAGTCTTATAAGGACATTACTCGCAAGAGGATATGTGCATTATTGGAAAAGAAGAAGGGCCAGTCTGGAATTCAACACGCGATAATATCGCCCCAAAACCATTTTTGCTGTTTTCGAGTTTTGACTCATATCGCCCTTACATAGCTTAGTAAACTGTTGAAGTTTTTTGCTCTGATACTTTTATATTATGCTTGTAAAACATATATGACAGTGTAAATACAATCCGGTTTTTATATTGATATTAATTTATTTTTCATTATGTTATTTATTACTATTATTTCTATTTATAATCTGTGTCTGTATGATCTGCGTTACACTAGCTGTACCACCCTCACTTCAAAAGTTACGTTTCTCACTTTTGCGGGGACAGGCGCGGCACCACTGGTGTGGCCACCATAGCCATGGCCGGGCCACGGCATTTTAGACGAGTTATGGCCATTAACGGCTTTGGCCGTAAAAATTTTGCACCAAGTATGCACTATTAATGGATGTTTTAGCAAAAAGATCACGTTTTATCTTTGTGCTTTGTACAAAACGGCAGAAACCTTTTAACTGCATAACAAGTGCAGTAAATGTCCACAAGAGCTTGTCCCCTAAACTCCCTGTATGGGCGCATGCGGATCTTTTTTTAATGCAGCGCTCACTTTATCGAATAGCTTAACCAATTTATTGTGAATTTGTCGTTGTATGTGTGCAAGAAAGCGTTTTAAACTTGTTTCTGGTTAGAAAAAAATTGCAAAGTGATGAACTTTTTGGATCGCTTCGTGTAGTCTGTTAGATTTTGTTGCAAAAGTGATATGTAATCATCGATGAGAAACCTAAGTTTTCGACATGGTTACCAGTGGCGTCGTGGGGCAAAAGCTGAAAAAGAGGGCAATAGAAAACTAAAACACCTTATCGCCGTTTTTGCAAATGTTTTAGGAACTGTTATTTTTATAGGACGGATAAGACCTATAACCTATGTAAGATATCAGTCAATCAAAACACATTTAGGCCTACATAGCACCATATGTCGGAAACAAATCATGGCATAACTGCAGATACCATAGGCTGCAGTGGCGGATTCAAGGGTGGAGGGAGGCCGCCGTTCCTACTATTGACCGGATGCATGTTAAAAGAAGTGAAAATTTTGCACAAAAATACATTATTTTGCATAAAATTTTCAGAAATTTTCTGAGGAGGGGCCATAGCCACCACTCCAGGCTTCACCCCCTACTTTTCCGCCCCCCCCCTTTATTTCAAATTTCTGGATCCGTCACTGATAGGCTGAGTGTTTACGCTTACTGCAGTTAGTCAGACTGTTCGGTTTAGTGTAAAAGCGCGTACGGAGCGACATAAATGAACTGAACTGAACTGAACTCATACGGTTTAGTTTTTATACGAACTCACCGATGTGCAAGCAGACTAGCAGTAATGCCTTACAGTAGGCACCGTCTAACGGTGTCGGTGGCCTACGTGACTACGCTCACGTACGCGTCAAATAATCAGTTGGCTCACCCTGCTTGCTCATTGGTCAGTTTGTCAACAACTAAACTGTGTCAGTTTAGTTCGGTTAAGTTTAGCTCAGTTACGTTTCTCTGTCCCGCCTCAAGATAGAACACATGATATATATTTGCAGAACATTTTTGCAAATGTTTTATTTCACGTGTAACCACGTAGGCTTTACACGGAGTTTCATAAAAAAGAACCACTTTTTCGTTTTTTTATAATTCAGTCAAATGATGGCCAATTCACACAAAAATTTTACCAGTTGTAGCTGAACAAATACTAATTTTACAGGGTGGACCAAAAAACTGGCGCAATGTTTGTATATGCCAATAACTTCATCAAATATTAACCGATTTTCAAATTTTTTCACTGTCAGAATCAGGAAATAAATTTCAGCAACACTATTACTATAGATCCCACCACACCTCAAATGTGTAGCTACACTACCTAGTGAAATATCAGTGTTTTAAAAGCAACAGTTGAAAACAAGGCGATATCTGTAACAACATAACGTAACAATCTGTTTATTGTCTCGTGCTATCTCGCAGTTTTCACAAAATGTTATGTGTCCGACTTGCTGCAGAACGACGCACTCAAGCCGGCGACGCCACTGACCAATGTCGCGGTCAACCAAATGCTGCGACAGTTTGCCCACTCAGTGACGATCGCCTGCTTCAGCTGGTTGATTATCATAAATTTTCGACGTTGATAGACCATCTGCTGAAGAGCCCCCGAAACAGCATAATCGACCGGATTAAGTCAGGGCTGTTTGAGAGCAACATGTCAGACTCGATCAACGTTGATCACGCAATTGGTCAGTGTCGTCACCGGCTTGAGTGCGATGTCTGACATTTCACAAGATAGTGTAGCGACATATATGAGGCGTGACGGGATCGTTAGTGACAGTATTATTACAAATTTTCTTCTGATTCCGACAGTGAGAGAATTTTGAAAATCGGTTAATATTTGAAGAAGTTATTGGCGTATAAAAACATTGTGCCAATATTTTGGCCCACCCTGTAATTATTTCAACAAAATGTGGCAGTATTGAAATATTCTTTGCTAGTCGTCACACAACGCTGACGTCGCAGTGTGTCGTGAATACAAGCCTGCTTGTCTCAACTGGTGCTGTCAGCCTGTCAGTTGCTATACCGTGCTTCGATGGCAAACTTTATCTGGTTCGCTAATGAAAAATGTTTATCTTGTCAGCACTAAACATGGAAACATGAAAACAGGCGTCTCGCAATCGAAAAAATCAACCATTTTGCAAGCTCGGTATGCTAGTTCACTGTTTTGCTCGAACATGTGAAAGTTCAACTATTCCCACAAACACGTAAATGCGATCGCGTTGCATGTTTTTGTGACTGCAACTGTAAAACGTCAAAAATTTGTCATTAGCGAACCAGGCTAAGTTCACCAACGAAGCAGGGTAGCAACTGACAGCACCAGTTGAGACAAACAAGCTTGTATTCACGACACATTACGACGTCAGTGTTACGTTATGACTAGCAAAGAATAAGAATATTTAATCAACTGCCATAATTATATTGTTAAAATATTTTGAATTGGTATATCTTCAGCTATAAACGGACCAAGGACTCAAGGCTCAAGGCCAAGGCCAGGACCAAGGACTGTGATTTTGTCCTTAAGGACAACCCAAGACCAAGGACCAAGGCCAAGGACAACATCCCTGGTGTAGAGTAGCTGTTATGTGTACGATAATTTAGTTTGCACGTAGCATATGTGTTAAACTTCAGTTAGCTTTTACCAGTGATTTTAATGTAAGGTTGTAAAATAAATGTTTATTAATCGCTAACGACGTTTGAGCTTGTTGCTGTTCAACTTTTGACGTTATTAGGCCTATATTTGCAATTCAACAACGTACGGTTCCTGTTAAGCATTCTTGTCAGACAATAAATTCTGCACTAACGAATTAAGATTATTATTGCTGACAGAATGATAATTACTAAGCCTACATTCTTCTACATTATATAGGCTATTGTACTACAGTTTCATAATTGTATTAATTCACGAATTAATGAGCAGGCCCTAAGTAACGTGCAAATTACAGAATGTGAATTATCTATAACTAGTAAATAAAACAGTCTACATGCTTACAGGTCTGTATAACATTGTGCTCGTGTAATATTGTAAAACTAGAAATTTGGGTGAGAATACGAACACGAAGACATGAGTTTACGCTGTCACTCATTAGCAAATGCGGTACGACTTTAACAAGAGCTTCATTATCCGAACTCTGTTACGTTCACGTTTTGTACTTGTTTTCATATTTTATAAGCTAACGTGTGTGTGTGTGTGTGTGTATTTAGTGTGTCAGTTTGTTTTCGTAAGCTATTGCAAAATATTGCATAACGTCATTGTGAAAAATTTTTAAAAAATTTCCATCCCTCATCCCAACTTTGTCGCCGGAAGCAACCAAAAGCACAGGCCCTACCCTCTGCTCCCTCTCGCAACGACGCCACTGATCGGAATAAGAAACTATTTTATTACTCAGCATCCAGATGCGCCCCCCACTGCCTGTGGTACTCCCAGACGCAGATAGCACCAGTCACGTGGACGTTCAACGACCGGATTAACCCACACTGCGGAATTTCCACGCAAGAGTCCAGCACCTGCAGAAATTCCAGCGGAATTCCCGTCTTCTCGTTCCTATCAAAACACACACACGAGTATATATTCCACTTCAACGGCTGCTACATCCATAAACCTCAGTTGCTTGACCAGTGGAATAAAGTAGGGCCTTGCAGTTACGACCAAGAGGTTCTGGGTTTGACTACCCGTTGGGTCACTATCAGATGGGCGCATGTTTGAGGACAGATTAACTATCTTGGTACATAACCAACACCAAGATAAAACCAACCTTCCATCCCTATGGGGGAGGTAAACTGAGTACCTGCAGTCTACTTGGCTGGGGTTATGGCAAAGCACATTCACCTGCGTCTGGTGGCAGGGGGTGTGTGATCCTATATGGCAGGTGATGCTCCGTAGCTCTGTGATGGGTTTCCTGCGAAGAGCTAAACACAACTTGAACCTTTTTGTGTGCTGGACTTTCAAGCAAATGTTGGCTACTAATAAAATTCCCGGTCTCAGTGACAAAATTCACCAGTGGCAAAAACTGGGCAACCAACGTTTAAGCCGAAAAAATTCCTGTGTTTCCAGTTGCAGCTCTGGCGAAAAAGTAGGGACGGAGGAAAATAATAATTTTTAAAAATTTGGATTACTTTTAATTCATGATATTTCATGCATTATTACACAACAGCTCATAAAAACAAACTGACAGTAAATAATACCAATGAAAATAATAGAGAATTAGAGTAAAAATACTGCAGCACGACAGACGAGACTCGAACAGTTTTATCTCGGTAAAACTTTGAAAGCAAGAAAGAAAACCGCACCAATATTTTTGAGGGGGTCCGATAAAAAATGAGTTTTTTAAGGATGGACGGCAAGTGGAAACACAGGAATGTTTTACGTCTTACCCAAGCACGAGAGCTGTTTTCCTGGGAAACTGGAAACGTCTGAGCCAATGTCCACTGACCGTCTGCTCAGCTCCAATCAACGTATAGCCACAGGACTTCATCTCATACAGGTAACTCATCAGCTGATCCACCTGTACCTGTATACATACAAAACAACACAGTACAGTAATCACAAATAACAACTTGTTATCACATTTACTATTCCAGATAGGTGTGCGTCATTTTCTAAAGGTTTTTGATGTCTGGTGATCTAGACTTTTCACCTTTTTAGCTGAAAATTGGCACACAGGTCCTGCCCTGTAGAACGTCTGCACCAACTTTGGCTTTCTATCTTTTTTTGGTTATCAAGTTAGGGGCCTGCACGGGGCAGACGAACGGACAAACAGACGGGTAAAACATGTAATTAAGCCAGTATTCAAACAGACTCATACGTAAACCAGTAAGTAATACTAATACGTTGAATAAATTCAACAAAGTACAACCTTCATATGAAAGTTATCACTATCTGGGGAAAATACAACCAGCGAAATATCACTTTTTTATCCAATGCGATATGATTGCTTAATTAACATAATGCGTAAAAACATATTTTGTTCACATTTTTGACTCTTTGGCTGACATTTCATCCAGATGTACATTTTCCAACTGCCTGTAGTAAAATTGCTTGAAGTGTTGGCCCACTATGAGAACACAGGCAAAGAGACGCATTTTCCATTCGTTGCCAGCAGTATTGATAAGTTCTGCTCCAGACCAATCCAGGCTGTATCAGTCGCTTTTTTACTTCACAAACATTCCTAAACTTCATCTGGTAGATACACTGCTGCCTGATAGTCAAACCTTGTAATAGACGGGCCCACAGATTAGGATAGATGTGGAATTTATCGACGTTTTTTTCATTCATTTTAACACATTATGCTTGGTCTGCTTTCCCCAGGTAGTGCAAAAGCAGAAGTTGGGTGAGGTGGAAACTAAAACACTTATTTAATAGCTAGTTGTGTCAGAAATATTTCTGCCAAAAAATTATTAAAATCTGCTTATGATTCTTCAAGTTAGGATCGATAATGGTGGGGATGTTTTTCAGGTTTTCTGTTTATTTCAGCACATATTTCGCTTGATCTGATTTCCCTAGGTAGTGCAGAAACAAACGTTGGGTGAGGTGGAAAACTAAATGGTTGTTTGATGGCAAGTTGTGTCAAGAATATTCCTACCAAAAAATATCAAAATCTGATAATTGGTTTTCAAGTTACAGTCGAGGATGTCGGGATGTTTTTTTGAGACACAGTATAGTATCAGGATGGCTGCACAAAAAGTCAGTTTGGTCTGACCTCTTCGATGTGAATCCACTTATGAGCTGAGACACTGAGGTTCTCAAACGTCTTGTCCTTGACGTGATGCAGACTGGATATCACAAACTTGGATACACCGAAGATTTCACACGTACGACACAGACCTAAACGCAACACGTGTGACACAGTCCTAAATAGCACTAGTGTGACACAGGCCTAAAAAGCACTCGTGTGACACAGACCTAAAAAGCATACGTATGACACTGCCCTGAATATTACTACAGTGTCCCAAAAAACTGGACCCCTGATACAATTTCAAATAACTCCAACAATCGTACTACAATATCAACAAATTGTAGTACAAATATGCATCATATAATCACCACTTAACAGCACTAGTCATTTTGCGAAAAAAATATTAAGAACCGTGTGCCAGCTTGAGATGGCACCCACTGTAGAGGTGTCTGCATGGTAATACGCCAACAAAACAACAAAGCCAGCTGCAAAATTTTAAATAATCAAATGTTATAACATTAACCGCACTGTTGTCTATTGACATCATAATAAGAAGTTAAAATAAATGTTCAATTTGAACACAGGCTAGGAGATGTCATCTCCATTCGTCAAGTTACTTTGCAACCATAGCACATTCATCACAAATGGAGAAATGTCTCCGGACCTGTGTCCGAGTAAAGCGCTAGCAGCTTGACTGCTATTTCAAGCTAAGATGAGTGACTGAGTGACTGACCAGTTTAACAGTCATGATGTGGATAATCAACAGTTAGTTAAACAATATAATAATTAACAAATTAAATTTTTGTGACTAACGTATGACACAGCCGTGAATATCACACCACAGTCTGTGTACTGCTGCTGCTGCTGCTGCTACTACTACTACTACTACTACTACTACTAAGTAAGTAAGTAAGTATGTGCATATTTAAAGTGCACAATGTCAGCCAGTGGCCGAATCTGAGGCACTTGGCTGAGC
>Ga0209454_1001036_pt1 | contig 16403 bp, 11 predicted proteins | sample WorMetHERISLAND1_2_FD_187400 | JGI IMG/M metagenome (GOLD analysis project Ga0209454, IMG submission 187400) | Marine gutless worms symbiont microbial communities from Max Planck institute for Marine Microbiology, Germany - Olavius geniculatus... | ecosystem: Host-associated > Annelida >...
AAGGCATGTAAAGCAGGGTTCTGGTTTGTCACTGTCTCCGATAACGGGTAAGTGTTGCCCAAAAAAAGGATGAAAAGGATAGGTAATTTTTATAGATGGGCTACTGGTATTGTGGTTTAGGTCTCTTTCCCTTGACCCTTGATCCCTTGCACCCTTGGCAGGCCCCGGAGCGGCATGCAGGGAGTAAAATGAATTCGGAAGTCGGAATGCGGAAGGGGGAAAAATAAATTGGGAAGTCGGACCCGTTGTCGTCCGATACGGCGGGACTAAGCCGCGGCTAAAGATGCGGCCTTCGACGAGCTCAGGCGAGACGAAGTCGGAAACATAATGGGCAGGGGGCATGGCGCAATGCTTGGTGCACGAACGGTTTCAGCTTTCGTAGGGTGGGCTCTGCCCACCGGAACCGACCGAATTAGGAGGTATTTGGTGGGCACAGCCCACCCTACGGAATTAGATCCCTGCAACGTAAGGAATTTAAATGGATAGCACTCATTTCTCTTAAACCAATAACGAATAACCAATAACAAATAACTATCCGTCTTCCCACTTCTGTCTTTTATTCTCTATCCTCTGACTTCTAAATCCGCAATCTGCAATCCGAAATCCGCAATCGAAATCATCTGTCATCTGTCATCTGCCCTCTCACATCTTTCCTCCGACTCCCGGCAATCCTCATCTTCCTTCAAAATCACCCTTGCATCCACAATGCTCAGTCCCTGCTGATGCACGATAACCGGGTTGAGGTCCATTTCGGCGATTTGAGGGTAGGCGACCACGATCTCGGAGCACAGCAGCAGCAGCTTGGCGATGGCCTTCTTGTCCAGGGGCGGTTTGCCGCGGGAACCGTTTAAGATCGGAAAGGACTTGGTCTCTTCGATCATCTTTTTGGCGCCGCTGGAAGAAAGGGGGACGACGCGAAAGGCGACATCCTTTAAAATTTCGACCATAATTCCACCCAGCCCGTACATGATGACCGGGCCGAATTGATCGTCGTATTTGGTCCCGATGATCACCTCGACCCCTTTGGCCGCCATGGGAGACACCAGTACGCCGCGGATGTCGGCATCCGGATTGTAGTTGTGGGCGTTCTGGAGGATGTCCGCATACGCTCGGCGCACCTCGTCCTCGGTGTGAAGCTGAACCTGCACGCCGCCGGCCTCGGTCTTGTGCAAAATGTTGGGGGAGACGATTTTCAGGACCACGTCGCCCCCGGCCCGGGCGGCGAATTCGACGGCCTCATCCGCGCTTTTGGCCAACAGATCCTGGCTGACCGGGGCACCGTGCAGGGCGAACAGACGTTTGGCCTCGGGCTCGAGCAGGGCCCGGCGTCCGTCTTCACGAACACCGGCAATGATCGCCCGGCCCTCCGGTTTGGCTTTGGCACCCCAGTTCAGGGCAAAAGTACGCTTGGGGTGGTAGCTTTTAAGATAGCCGCCGTATTCGGCCAGGGCGCTGATGCATTTGACGGATATATCCAGGGAGTCGAATACCGGGATGTTGTAGTAGCGCAGCAGCTCCAGGGCGTGAGGCTTTTCAGAGGTATAGAGACTGTGCAGCACGATCGGTTTGTGGCGTGATTTGACCATTTTACCCATGCGGTGGGCTGCATCTTCTTCCATCAGGGTCAGGCTTTCGGCAAACCGGATCCCGTAGCCGCCAAACAGCCCGACGATCAGCAGGCCGCCAACCGCCGGATCCTGCAGGATGGTTTTGGCGCAATCGGCAAAGACGGACGGGTCGGCGTCCGTGCCGCCGGCCACATCCACGGGATTCGGCACCGAGGCCGCGGCCGGCAATATTTTCCTTAAATTCTGCTGGGTTTTTTGACTCAATTCAGGGATATTGACGCCCAGATCCGTCAACAGATCGGCGGCAATGGTGGCATGACCGCCACCGTCGGCCAAAATGGCCACGTTGTTGTTCTTGATCGGCGGCAGGCTGGAAAGGGTTTCAGCAACCGGAAACAATTCGTCGGAATTTTCAATGGCTACAATACCGGCCCGTTTGAGCGCCCCCCGGGCCACTTCCGAAATGCCCGCCAAGGCGCCGGTGTGTGATCCGGCGGACTTCTTTCCGGTGGAGGTGCGGCCGCTTTTGAGTAGGATTATCGGTTTTTCCAGGGTTGTTTTCTGGGCCTGTTCGATAAACCGGCGGCCGTTGCGCAGTCCCTCGACATACATCAGGATCGCACGGGTAGCCGGGTCATTTTGGAAAAATTCGAGATATTCATGAAACTGGATATCCGCTTCGTTGCCCACACCGACATAATAAGAAAATCCCTTGCGGCTTTTGAGCTTGGCCTCGGTGATCAGGGTCAAAGCCATGTTGCCGCTCTGGGTCAGCAGGGCGATGTCGCCTTTGGGCGCATCCTTCAACCCCACCAGGTTTAAATGGTCATGCAGGTTCAGCATGCCGGAGGTGTTGGGACCGATCAGCCGAATGTTGTGCTTTTTGGCCACGGCCACCATTTCGTTTTCCAGCCTGCGGCCGTCGGGACCCATTTCACCGAATCCGCCTGCCAGGACGACCGCCCCCCCGACCCCCTTCTGGCCGCAGTCTTCCAGCACGGCCGGCAGGGTGCGGGCCGGCGTGGCCACCAGGGCCACATCCACCGGACCGTCGATGCTGGATACATTCTGGTAGCATTTGAATCCCAGGATGCTCTTCTCTTTGGGATTAACGGGATAGATCCGGCCCTCATATTTCTCATCCAGCAGGGTGCGGATCGTCTGGTACCCCCGTTTGGTTTCATTCTTGGAGGCCCCCACGATGGCCACGGATTCGGCTTGCAGAATTCGTTTTAGTGTCATGTGTTCCTTTTCCTCTTCCTATTTCGGATTATAATTTTATATTTTCTCGATAATGATGTCAGGAAAAAGATGACAGAAGACAGAAGACAGAAGACAGAGGACAGAAGACAGATGACAGAAGACAGAGTTCAGAAGACAGAGGTCAGAAGTAAACCATGGTTATTGGTTATACGTTATTAGTTATTGGACGGTGCAATTCAGATCAACTTCACCCCGTCCCAGCTTCCAAGTCTCTCAACCTTTAGCCTTTGTCCTTTCTCCTTTGACCTTAAACCCTATACCTTATACCCTACACCCTATGTCGTGTACCCTATGCCGAATACCGAATGCCGAACGCCGAAGGCCGGGCTCTAATTCCTTCCACCTTCTACCATCTACCTTCCACCCTATACCCTATACATCACACCTTGCGTCCTTCACCGAATGCCGAAAGCCGAACACCGAATGCCGGGTCTCCTCACCCCGCAACCCGCACCCCGCACCCCGCAACTCGTGTTAACTTCGTTTCCGCCCCTCAAACTCATCCAGCGACGCCTGTCTCTCTTTGGTGGAAACACAAGTCAGGCAGGCCTCGATTTCAAAATCCATTAAGGCTTCCAGACTGACTTCACCCCTGGCCATTTGGAGGCCTTTTTTAATCATTTTCAGAGATATGGCTGAATTGCCGGCGATCTTGGCGGCCATTTCACCGACTTCGTCTGCGAGGGACGCCAGGGGGACCGCTTTGTTGACCAGGCCGATCCGTTCGGCTTCATTGCCGCCGATGTATTCGCCGGTAAACAGCAGTTCCTTGGCTTTGCCGGGACCAATTAAGTCCTGAACCAGCCTGAAGGCTCCGCCCGTGATGGAAGAAGTGACCTTGGCTTCCGGTGAGCCGATCTGGGCCTCTTCGGCTGCAATCCGTATGTCACAGGCCAGAGCCAATTCATATCCCGAGCCCAGGGCATAGCCGTTGATGGCGGCAATGGTCGGTTTCTCGAAACGGATAATTTTACGCGACGCCTCCTGGAGCTCCTCCAGGTAGTCCCGGTAAGCTTCCAGGGTCCTGGTTTTGGATTCCTTCAAATCCGCCCCGGTCGAAAACGCCCGGCCCTCCCCGGTGATCACCAGGACTTTAATAGCGGAATCATTCCTGGCATCCTCCAACGCGCTCTGTATGTCGAGCCACAACTGCTTGTTCATCGCATTCAGCACCTTGGGGCGGTTCAGCTTGATGGTCGCAATGCCCTGATCTTTTTCGTAAATGATGCACTCAAAATTCATATTTTTCTCCATTCGACCAAAAAAAATAGAGTTGATTCGTTGATTGGTTGATTCGATAATTAGTTGATTCGTTGTTTGGGTGAAATGTTTACCATCGATTGAAGAACTCTAGGTTATATTAAAGCCATTCTCGCAATGTTCAGAAATTGGACAATTCCACTTTAGAACTTATTGACTAATAAACTAATCAACTAATAAACTAATCAACTAAAAACGGGTTATCCGATATTGGGCATTAAGGTCCAGGCAATGATCCAAGATCCGGATTCCGGAACTATTTCCAGGCAGACAATGCCGCTGTTTTGAAATTTGAATATGGGCTTTTCTATCGACCCGGTAACCAGAAAGGATGTCATACGCTCCATAAAAGGCAGATGCCCGACCAGCATGGTATTGGCAGCCGCATCCAATTCTGCGGCAGCGGCGGCCACGTCGTCCAGCGGCTTCAGTCCGCTGATTTCTGCTACACCATCGGCGGGGTCCAGGGCTTCAGCGAAAATTTCAGCGGTTTGACGCGCCCGTTTTTTGCCGCTCTGCTTGATGCTCGACACCTTGACCTGGTAGCCGCGGGCTACATCGGCAATGCTTTTCGTCTCAGCAATGCCTTCTTCGGAGAGACCCTGCTCCGGGTCGACGTTTTTTGACAGGCTTTTGCCGTGTTGAACAAGGTAAAGTGCCATGGCGTTAATCCTCCTTGTAATTTGGGGTCCAAATAAGTTATAACTTACTAGCGCCTATTATGCCAATGATGGCAAAACATCAACAAATTTTTATGATTTTGGAATCCTGCCCATGCGGATTGTGACCAGACCCGATTTTGACGGTATTGTTTGTGCCGTATTGCTGCGCGATGCCCTGAATATAAAAAGACCGGTAAAGTGGGTGGAGCCCAATATCGTGCAAAGAGGTTTGGCAGATATCCGCCCGGGAGACATTATTGCCAACCTGCCTTACCAGGACAACTGCTCATTCTGGTTCGACCATCATTACACCAACCAGATTGATCGCTCATTCAATGGCGTGTTCAGGATTGCGCCATCAGCGGCCGGCCTGATCTATGAATATTACCAAGACCGCTTCAGCCGTGACTATAGTGAGCTGGTGGACGCCACGGATAAAATCGATTCGGCCGACCTTACCCTGGATCAAGTGCTGAACCCGGAAAATTACGGCTATGTGCTGCTTTCAATGACGGTCTTCAACGGAGAGCACGGCGGCGAGATTTATTGGAATAAACTGGTCTCAATAATCGGGGAAAATGATATTCAGCAGGTCCTGGAAGATCCGGATGTGAAGCAGCGCTGCAAAGCGGTCATCAGGCAAAATAAGCAGTACAAAGTATTTCTAGAAGAAAATACCCGTTTGGAGAAACACGTCTCCATCACCGACTTCAGCCACTTTGCTCAAACTCCGGTCGGCAATCGGTTTCTGGTCTATTCCCTGTTTCCCGAATCATATGTCAATATGAAGATCCGTTTAGAAATGGAAGACAGCGATATCCTGGCCGTCAATCTGGGTCACAGCATTTTTAATGCCGGCTGCAGGGTAAATGTCGGGCTGCTGCTGGCGGATTACGGCGGAGGCGGGCACCGCGGAGCAGCCTCGACCCGCTTTCACAAAAGCAAGGCGGACGAATATATTCCGCAGATTATCGAAGCACTGAAGCAGAATAAGAGCAACGAATAAGGAAGCTCATAAGTTGGTACGTTGATGAGCTGTTGCTCGATACTGGATGCTGGATGCTCGATGCTGGATGCTGGATAAGAAACCGGCATTCGGCGTTCGGTATTAGGCGTTCGGTACATGATACAGGGTGGAGGGTTGAAGGTAGACGGTAGACGGTAGAAGGTGGAGGGTATAAGGGTTTAGGGTATAAGGTGTAAGGTCCATGGCGAAATAGCTGAAAGCTCAAAGCTGAAAGCTGAAAGCTCAAAGGTCAAGACCTGGCGTTCGGTATTCGGCGCACGGAATAACATCGGAATAAGGTGTTCGGTATTCGGCATGAAGGGCAGGGCATAAGGTATACGGTGTAGGGTCAAAGGCGAAATAGCTCAAAGCTGAAAGCTGAAATCTGCCCCCAAATCCGACTTTTAATCAATTAAATCCGCAATCCGAAATCTGTAAATTCCGACTTCCCACTTCCAGATCACCCCTTACAGCTTCCGATTTTCTAATTTTCTAATTTTCTATTTTTCTGATTTTCTGACCTTCTGATCTTCTCACCTTCTGATCTTCTGACTCTCTGACCTTCTGTCCTCCGACTTCCGCCGGTTCCGGCAAATTGATCTCTGTCACCAGGACGCCGATCACGGAAAAAATCGTGAATACGAACACCCGCCACACGCTGTTGATCGTCATTTGAGAAAATCCGACCTCAGTGGCGCCGGCCAGGGCAACCGAAATCACGGTGCTGGATATGCCGACCGTCAGACCGCACAAAACGGCACCGATAATGCGCTGCTTGATTTCGGCTCCGCCGGCCCCCAGGGTAACGACTGCCCCACATATCAGTGGGAGCGCCAGGGCAACGCCCCAGATCTGTTTCAAACCCGGCAGCGCGGCAGACTGGTTTAAGTAAAATAAATCGATCAGGACAAACACCGCCATTGCGCAAACTGCACACAGGGCGACATGCCAATAGCGTGGCGGCACGGCAGATCTCAGCTCGCGGCGCTGGTGCATGCGGTGTCGGATAGTCAGGGGCCAGTTGTAGAACAGATTGAAGATTTTGTGTTCCAGCAGGGCGCCCCTTTCACCAAAAACCGGCACCACATGCACGGCCTCGGTGGCCCAGTGACCGGCCATGAAGCGGGCCAGGGCCGGGTAGCGGTAGGTCATCTGGATCGGAAACGCCAGATAACCGATGTATTTAAAAAATCCCAGAAATACGGCAATATTGTAATCTTTGAAATTTTTTTCGCGGATTACCAGATACAGGACATAGAAACCGCGCACCAGGGAACCCGGTGAGATCGGTGTCAACTGGAATGCTACCAGAATGAAGCCTGCCAGGCCCGCAGCTTCCTGCCAGCTCAATTGAGGATTTTGAACCACGAAGTATACAGCCACCATTAATGAGACGACCTGGGTGACCGGCAGGGTACACACATGCACGGCGAGGCTTTTTAAATACTTCTGGATATACGGCTCCTTGATTTGAGACAGGATGACCGCCGCATCGTCTTCGTCCAGCAGGTGCTTTTCTTTTCCTTCGGACACCATGTCACGCAGCCATTGTTCGCGCAGTTCGTTGTTGAAATACAAGCGCACCGGCCGCCTCAGATAATAGTCCAACCGCTCTTTGGCGTGCTGCCAGTCCGTTAAAATCCTGTGCAGGCCGGCAGGCAGCAGTGACAGGGGCAGATGATAGATGCAGCGCCAGCTCTGCCGGCTCAATTTCATTGCATTATCATCGCTTACCCGGTCGTCGCGATGCCAGCCGATAATTTTTTCGATAAATTTGGCCCGAAAGGATTTTTTCAGGTAATCCCAACTGGTCAACATATTCTGGTAGTGACGGCGCCAGAAAGGTTGGCCCCAGATGCGCCGGAAAAAGCGGCCGACCAAAGGGATCAACCCGAGCAGAGCGAAAAGTAAGGTTGCCGGCCGGTTGTTTTGCAGGCTTTGGCGGCAGCGGTCGTTTACGAGATTGCGGATTTTCCAGCCGGTGACCGCGCTTTTGAAGATGGTGCCCCACAGCCGCGAACTGTAAAACAGGCGCAAGTGGTTGTGGGCAATATCCGGAACCGAATTGCGATAGACCGCCTCCGTGTCCTCCAACTCAGCCAGCATGTCTTCCATCCCGGCAAAATCGTTTTGATGGGTGTCGACATACAGTTTCAGTTTGTCAAGATCCCCCCGGTCGAATTGCACCAGACTACCGCGTTGCAGACCGCTGATAATCAGTTTGAAATCTCCCGGACTCATCGGTAGAAAGGGCAACAGGGCCAGTCCGGCCCTGAAATCAACGGCAGTCAACCCTTTGTCCGGGGTGTCCTCCGTGTCGCTGCGTTTCAAGCAGTTCGGTTGACTCTTCCAGGTCGACCATTCATACTGCCGGGCAAATTCGTGAGCACCCATATCATGCAGGAGCGCGACGAACTTTTGCATGAATTCGTATTTGGCCCGGTATTCAGGCGATCCCAACTTATGGGGATCCACCGCTTTGCCCTTGAGCCAGCGTTTCAAAGACCCCAGCTGATCGTCCACCTCCAGGCGCCAGGTCCGACCTTCCACCCACTCGCTCAGCTCGCCGCAGCTGCCGATACCCTGGTCGACAAATGTGGCGTAAATGTCCACCACGGCTTGTTCATCGCCGAAGACGATGCGGGAGCCGCGACGGATGAATTTCTGCCACAGGGCACCGGCCCTGGCCGCCGCCGGATTGACCTGCAACTGGAACGGTCCCTGGAAGCCGAGCCAATAGAGTGCATTGCGAAATAAGCGGGAAAAACCGGAGGGGGGAATCAGAATCTTGACGGCATATACGCCGCCGACCTGTATTGCGGAATCAAAACCGTCTTCTGAATCGATATCAAGAACTCTGACCCGGTAAACCTGTCCGGCGAATCCGCCGCCGATAAATTTTTCTACTACCAGGCGAACATCGGCCTGGGAAGCATTTTCCACGCTTGTAACCGTATACCTTAGTTCGGTGCCGGACTCATAGCGCTCGATCCGCATCGGCCGATGCAGGTTCGTGTTTTGAAATTCCTTTTCCAGCAGCCGGTATACCTCGACAGAGTTGTCCATCTATTTCCTTTCGTAAATGGGGTTCAGAGGTTCAGGGTTCAAGGTTCAGGGTTTAAAGCACCACAAATATAATATTGAAATTCGAAATATCCATAGACGCTATGAATGAAAAATACCGATGGTAAAGAGTATTGATAAAATCCTTCGAATTGTTATAGACTGACGCTCTATCTTACGAAAAGGAGGGCTATATGGGTCTTGTCTCATGGTTCGTTTCCGGGCTGCTAATTGGAATTATTGCAAAATTCTTCATGCCGGGCAAAGATCCAGGGGGATATGTCATCACCATCATACTGGGTATCGCCGGCTCCTTTACGGGGGGATTTATCGGCTCTCGGATCGGTTTCGGCCCTGTCGGCAATTTTGATTTGCGCAGCCTGATGATCGCCTGTTGCGGCGCCATACTGATCCTGGTCGTCTACCGCATCTTTAAGAAATGAGATTGCCCTTTGTTCAAGCTTACATGACGAATTGGCTGTTTGAAAGAAGCCACGAATCAACACGAATTTTCACGAAATAAATATTTGTATTTTAAATGATCCCTGTTTTTGACTATTATTATAATTCATGTTTATTCGTGTCGATTCGTGGCCAAATTATTCTTGAACTAAAATCAGATCTTTAATTGCTAGACTTCCACAAAAGCGGATTGCGGGAAAAAGCAGTAAGGACATTCTTCCGGTGCCTGTTCATCGTAGTGAACATATCCGCAAATCCGGCAGCGCCAGGCCGACTTGGCCGGATCTCCTTCCAGCTCCGCCGGATCGGTTTCGCGGTGAAGCGGAAGTTTTTCCAGCGGCGGCATCACCGGCTGGTAGACATTCATGGCATAGCCCGAGACGATATAGCGCTGGACCTCGCTGGTGCCCTCGTATATCCGGAACAGGCGGGCATCCCGCAGCAGCTTTTCAACCGGAAACATTTTGGTGTAACCGTAACCACCAAAGATCTGCAGCGCCTCATCGGCAACCTCCAGCGCCGTTTCCGTGGAGTAGAACTTGGCGATGGACGCGGTAATTGTCGGATCCATGGCATTGTCAGCCTCCCAGGCCGATTTCCATACCAGCAGGCGGGAGGTTTCCACTTTTTGATACATTTCGGCAATTTTATGTTGGATGGCTTGAAAATCACCGATTTTAACGCCGAAGGCCCGGCGTTTTTTGGCGTAGTCGATGGCAAACTCCATGGCTGAACGCGCGGTACCGATGGCAAAGGCGCCGATGGCCGGACGGGTGCGGGAAAAGGTCTGCATGGCCAGCACGAAACCTTCACCGGGCGGCGCCATGACATTTTCTTTGGGGACCCTGACATCCTTTAAATTTATGCCCGTCGTATTGGAACCACGCTGGCCCATTTTGGGTATTTGGCGGCCAATGGACACGCCCTCCCAATCTCGTTCCACCAGAAAAGCACACACCCCTTTATGCTGTGATTCGGGATCCACCGTGGCAAAGATGGACATGTAATCGGCAATCCCCCCGTTGGTAATCCAATACTTGCTGCCGTTCAGGATATAGTCATCACCGTCCCGTTCGGCCCTGCAGCGGATTCCGGCAACGTCCGATCCCATGGTAGGTTCGGATGTGGCAAAACAGATCAGCTTAAAATCGTTTAATATTTTAGGCAGGTACTTTTTTTTGAGAGGTTCGTTTTTGCTCAGCAGCAGCGGTTCCATACCCAGGGAGTTGTCGAACAGCGAGGTAGCCAGGCCGGGGCAGGCCGCGGCGAATTCTTCGGTCATCACCACGCTTTCAATCAATCCCCAGCCATTGCCGCCGTATTCCCGAGGGATATCAGTATTCAACAGGCCGGCGTCATAGGCCTTTTTCAGCAGTGGCAAAGGGGTTTCTTCGATTTCATCGTAGTACCAGGCAACCGGCAGAATCTCTTTTATCGCAAATTCCCGTGCTTTTTGCTGCAAGTCTAATTGTTCAGGCGTCAGGGTAAAGTCAAGCATGAAATCCTCCAATTAGTGAATGAAGTGTTGGTCGGTCAGAGCTAAATTAGCCGAGTGGATTATAAGCTGCCGGCCTTTTATACAAGATGTATTTTCATAATGCAAGCTCCTGCAAGACCGGAGCAAGGTAATGTTAAGTAATAAAATACGAAACCCAAATTTGGAAATCCGAAACAAATCTCAAATTGAGTAATGGTTCTCCTGAAATACTGAGGATATCATTTGCGAAACTCAATTTTTTACGGTAACTGGTATATAAGGGAAAGGTGCTGCAGAAAAACGGCCCTATGGGCAGGTGAGAGGCAACCGGATATACCAACTGTCCAAGCTATCTGTGGTTTCAGGTGTCAGCACTGCCTCTGGCTAAAAAGACGACCAGGCGAATCAGGAAAAGAAACTATTGGATCTCGGTTCCAGAATCTGCTGTTGTTGGGTTTCACATTTCGCAATAATAACGGAAAGTGTAGGTTGGGTTGAGTGTAACGAAACCCAACAAATATTAATGCCGGCTAAACCCAACTTACGAATGGCAACGAGGATGTCGCTGACACCCGACACCTGACACCTGAACTTTGCCGGAAAATGTCGTCAACTTCATCAACCCTCCGGAGCGGCTCGAAAACCGTCTGTCCGGAATCGGATCATTGCTGAAGTCAGCAATCACAAAGAGGACAGCACAACATGTCTGGGAAAGAACTGAACAACATCAAAATTTTGGCTTTCGACGTATTTGGAACGGTTGTCGACTGGCATGGCTCGATCGTGCGGGAGGTCGAAGGGCTCAATTTGGGGATCAAGGGCGAGGACTTTGCATCGGCCTGGAGGAAAGGCTACAAACCTGCAATGCAAATGGTTATGACCGGTGAGCTTGGCTGGACGAAAATTGACGACCTGCATCGCCGGATTCTTGATGAGATTTTGGTCCGATTTGCGGTGTCATCCCTTAACGAGGATCAGAAACAGGACCTCAACCGGGTATGGCACCGCTTGGATCCCTGGCCGGATTCGGTTGAAGGTCTCACCCGTCTGAAGTCACGATACCTGATTTGCACCCTGTCGAACGGCAACCTGGGTCTGCTGGCCAACATGGCCAAGAATGCCGGGCTGCCGTGGGACTGCATCTTGTCGGCCGAGGTATTCAGAAAGTACAAGCCCGATCCTGCAACTTATCTCGGCGTTGCTGAAGTTTTTGACCGGCCCCCCGCGGAAATTATGATGGTTGCGGCGCATCAAGAAGACCTGGCCGCTGCACGCGCGTGCGGGCTGAAATCGGCCTATATCGAAAGGCCTCTCGAATTCGGGTCTTCACGGACAAAGGACGTGTCGCCGAACCCCGATAATTCGTTGCACGCCCGAAGTATCGTGCATTTGGCTGATTTGCTCGGATGTTAGACCTTGTTTTACCCTCCAGTTGCATATAATTTTGCAATCAATCGCAATGGCTGCTATGAAAACCGTTGCCGATTGGTATAAGTAAAAGCATAATCGTTCAGTCCGTGTTTTCTTCTTCTATTAACTGTCAATTGGTATTAAATAATATAAAAAAAAGTAAAAATATTGTCCCGGATCCATAATTTACTTGACTTTTAGCATGCCTTCAAGCTAGTAACTTCCATTTTTATTCTTTATCATTGTCCATTATCGATGCTGAATTGTAGAAAAGATTACCGTCAGAAGGAGTAATTCTGTGGGGAACGGTTATTCGAAACTACATTTTTTAGGCCTCCGTGGGATGACGTTATCCTAGTGGAGGCCTTTTTTGTTTTTAAAATGCTTAGAAAAACAGAATTCTACCTTATTTTTGCTCACAAACTGCCCTTAGTGCAGTTGCAGTCAAGTGGCTGCAATTGACTGTCTGCACTGAATGATCTTCAAAAAAACAGGTAACTAATTTTTTGAATACGAATTTCTTGCAACTATCTACGCAACTTGTAACCGACTCATAAATCGTCACGTTCAGAAACAGTAAACCGGCGTGAAAAATTTAGGTAATAAATCTATATGCTTAACGAGCAAGGAAGTATAGCCTAAGAAAGGAGGAGGTAAAATGATGAAGAAGATTTTGATCGGAATTGTTGTTACAATAGGAATGGTAGCGTTAAGTACGGGTGCCTACGCTGAAGGTGGAGGAGCTGGCGATGGAATTCTCTATGTACCAGGCGAATACGCAAATATCGCCGCGGCATTGGTCAATGCGGACCCTGGCGATATCATTGATATCGCCGCAGGAACCTATGCAGAAAATCTCACCGTAGACAAGCAGTTGGTCATACGAGGTGCCGGCAGCGGAAGTACGGCCATTGACGCAAGTGGTGGAAGTCATGGAATCTTACTCGAGGCAGGGGGCAGTTCCGCGGCACAGAGGATGGTAATCAAGGACCTGACCATAACAGGCGCGACTTTTGATGGCATTAGGGCCTACAAAGCGGGCGGGCTCAACCTCGACCATGTCACCTTTGAAAATCTTGTTTCAACTCTCAACGGAGGAAAAGGGGTGGAGATACACAACGACGTTGTTGTCTCTGACATGGAGATCAACAATTGCGATTTTGTCAATAATACGGGCCAAGGCTTGAGGACTGCCAGCAATGTGATCTTAGACGGGATGGCCATAAGTGATTCGAATTTTAACCAGAACCTGTACGGTATATATCTGCAAGGGACGATTGGTAATGTTACCATTTTGAGATCAACCTTCAATGATAATATTGGGGCAATTAGCTCCGGTTTGCCTAATAGTCACGGTGCATACATGACAGAGACAGGACCGCTTAATGGTTTAAGAATCGAAGACAGCGAATTCAAGAATAATAGTGGTTGTGGATTGATGGTCTGGAACACACATGACAACGCAGATATCTCAATAACGGGTACCTCGTTTCAAGATAATAACAAATGGGGAGTGCTGATTTGGGGAAACACCCTTACGAATGTATTGATCGAAGACTCTTCAGTACTGAATAACGATGGTCTGGGCGCAGGATACTATGCTATTGACTTTTACACTTACGGCGTTTTAATGACCGACGTTGCAGTGCATTGCACAGATATAGCCGGACACACGCTAGGCGGTGGCGTTAAAAATCGCAATGAGGCCATTACAGCGATAGTGGACGCTACCTTCAATTGGTGGGGCGATGCTAGCGGACCGGGTGGGGTTGGTTCTGGGGCCGGTGACGCCGTGACCGCCTATGTGGATTTTGAACCTTGGCTTGAGGCTGAAGTGGGTGAAATCTGTCCACCCCCGCCAATAGTCGAAATGTCATACTTTCATGTAAAGAAGTTTGAATTAAAGACGGCGAAGAACCAAGTTAAGTTTTATGCAGATTTTATATTGGGAATTGAAAGCAATGGCATCGACCTGGAAAATGATGACACGACCCTGGTGGTTACTGACCCAGCTGCGGCTGAAACGGTTTTGGACTTAACCATTCCTGCTGGAAGTTGGGCATGCAAATTCGATAAAAATGGAAATTTAAAGGAATGTAAAGCAAAATTTGAAAATAATGGAAATAAGATAGAAGGCAAGCTTAAGCTAGACAAGAAAAATCCGAGTAAGTGGAAATTTAAACTCAAAGGTAAACCATTGGCATTCAATCCTCCTTCCGGAACCGTCGATGCAACCTTTACTATTCAAGACGATACGGGCAGCGAAGAAAATGTGCCGGTTAAGCTAAAGTAGTTTATTTTTTTAAGCATTTTATCAAGGCAGGGTCAGCTATGGCTCTGCCTTTGCTTTACCGCCATTTGTGAATAAAATTCAGGTGCTTGTAGCATAGAAAAAACGATACGTGTCTCTTGAATCAAGCTTAAACTTTCCTGAGATTTGCCGGGTGATTATCAATCCCTTGTAATATATTGAGAATTAAAATATAAATTACGATTCAAGAAGTGGGAAATCGCCAAAAATAAAATGCAAAAAAACTCGGGAAAAATAAAAAATTATTATGAACTGTTGGGGATCGATCCCAAAGCCGCCCCGGCTGAGATAAAGCGGGCTTATTATGACCAGCTGAAAATCTGGCATCCGGATAAGAATGCCGACCGGCTGGCGGAGGCTGAGGAAACCACAAAAATATTGAATCAGGCCTACAGCATATTGAGCAATCCGGAACGCCGCAAACAGTATGATAGAATGCTGCGCTATACCATAGGCCAGGATTTCGGGAAAATTTTAAACGAAAAAGAATTCTGGGACAAAGTCGGCAAGGCCTCGCCGGTTTTAAGGCGAATTCTAAAAGATTTAAAAGACCTCTACGCGCTTTTTGTCGACTCGATCAAAGGCAAATACAAGCTCCATCCGACAATTACTGGGATCATCGGCGGCGGGCTGCTGTATTTCATCGTGCCGTTGGACCTCGTTCCGGACTACATTCCGATTGTCGGCTTATTGGATGACTTTGCCGTCCTGTCGGCAATCATCAATTCCCTGCAGGACGAATTGGCGGAGTACCGCAAGTTTAAAGAAGAAAAATCTTGATCCCCCGTCTGGGGGCAGAGCAATTTGGCTGTGCCGTGATCCTGCATAGCGGAATGATGGAATACTGGAGCGTTGGAATGATGGGTTTAGTGGAATGGGATCTAATCTTATAGGGAAGCCACGGTTGAGATTATAAAATCAGATCAACATCCGCTTATAATTCCCAATATTCCATTATTCCAGCATTCCATCATTCCACTCGAAGTCTAAAGCAAACCGCAGCCCTCCGGGGTGGAGTCAAAGCCGGGTTCTCTGGGCTCGGATCTTTAGGTTTTAGCCTTACAAAAACGACCCGATAAATTCTTTAACCTTATCTTTGCCGCGGTATATTCCGAAATGCCCTTCGCACAAAATGTCCGCCTTCAGATCAAGCATGAAATTCAAGGAGTTGCGGTAGTCTTCGCGGTCGGACAACAGGATCGGATCCAAGGGGCCGTGGACGTCCTGGCCAAATAATACCTTAACCGGGCCGAATTGTACCAGGTAAACCACGGATCCGGGGGAGTGGCCCGGACAGTGGTAGGCCATCACCTGACCATCACCGATCTGAAATTTTTTTGCCTTGTGTTTTATGACGTAGTCTATTTTCAGCGGATCCAAGCGAGCATCATACCAGGCGGCGGCGGTTACCTGGTCGTCGCCTTTCTCAAGGTAAGCGGAATCCAATTCGTGGGCCACGATTTTACAAGAAAAATGGTCCCTGATTTTCTGGGCCCCGCCGGTATGATCATAGTGGCAGTGGGTTAGAAAGAGGTACTCGATCGCAACGCCCGGCGGCAATATCTGGGAGATGTTTTCCACCAGGAGCTCATGTTCCTGTCCGCTGCCGGAATCGATCAGGATGGCTTTTTCACCAAAGCGGACCAGATAGATTGCCGCATCTTCAACTGTCGTATACTCAGCACCACCGACCTGCCACAGATTTTCCAAAATTTTCATTATAACATTGCCTTTCCGTTATCCTTTGCTGCATTCGTTTTTCGGTCGCTTTTATCACAATCTCCATTGGTTTTGCAAATATTGAGTGGCAAAAAGATAATTTTGGATTGCGGATTGCGGATTGCGGATTTATTGAATCGCTGCGCTCTATCTCATTTAAATATAATGACAGAATACCTCAAATCCGCCCCCCGCCCCCCGC
>Ga0209454_1001040_pt1 | contig 16390 bp, 15 predicted proteins | sample WorMetHERISLAND1_2_FD_187400 | JGI IMG/M metagenome (GOLD analysis project Ga0209454, IMG submission 187400) | Marine gutless worms symbiont microbial communities from Max Planck institute for Marine Microbiology, Germany - Olavius geniculatus... | ecosystem: Host-associated > Annelida >...
CTGTTTTGGTTTTTGGACGTTCAACGGAAGCCACAAAATTGCCCATTTAAAAAAAAAGATGGAAACGCAGAAAATCACAGATATTTGCGTTGTTTTCGCAAAAAAATAAAGTTTAGCAAGCCGCAAAACGTCGATCGTCACGGATTAGCCTAATGTGAATTATTGTAAAGCAATAAACTTCACAATATGCATAGCACAGTAAGCCTACAGTAATAAGTGTGCCGTGTCAAACCCGGTCTGTGGTCGTCAGAATGCTTGATGCGTTGATCGTCGCTGACGTCGTCGCTCGCAAGAGGTGCGCCGTGTCTTTGGCGTTTGACGTCGTAAAACGTAAGTTGCGGCATGACACTGCCGATGTCGTCTCCACTCGCTATTCGCTAAGCTCATAGTTACGTTCTGTCTGTTCCTTTTTTGACTTCTGTTCCGTGTGCTAGTGGAGGGCATGCAGCAAAATGTTTTAGGCCTACATAAGACAACGTGCGGGTGGGCTTGCGTATCTATCTGTCCAGTGAAACAGAGCACTCCGACGCTTAAAGACATTATGATATCATGACACTGGCACACAGAGCTTGGTTTTTGACATTCTCGTACTGTCGAGTTCTGATAACGTCGCGCGTACTGTAGCCGATCCATGATCGCTGTGATGCCGCTGCAGCTTGTGCTATCTGAGAATAGGACGTGTCACAGTCGCCAAAGGGCAAAGGAACACAATCTTAAGTACCCGGTACGGTCTGAACACAGCTCATTACGAATATGACCTTAGTTATACAGGGGAGGAAGGAAGGGGAGGGTCTAAACTTTGGTTGTTGCGAATCCGGTGTGCGTTCACACCGGGGAGGGGGGTCGACCGACCACGCCGAAAAAAGACTCAAGATTTGCGGACCCAGAAAAGCGCTACACAGTAGCAACTAAAGGGAACTTTTTTCCTGTACGAAGGAGAGAAATCTCAGGGAAAATTTAGGGGTAAAAATAAGGGGAAAGTTTTAGGGAAGAAATTTAAGAAGAGATTCAAAGAAAGAAATTTAAGAAATAATCTAACAAAAAAATTAGGGAAGGAAGTTTGACTTAGTGAAATTTAGAAAAAAATGACAATTTTGATAAGTACCACGGCCGTAAGTAAACTTTGAATAAAAAATAATTTCGTAAAAATCCAATAAAATAATTTAACAAAAGAAATCTAAACGCGCAGTCTTTCATAAATATAACTTTTAATTGTTGCGCTTTCAATTGTTGCCAAAATCAACGACCTTGAATGACCTTGAACGACAGTAGGCTACAGCACTCAGCTGCGACAATGATGGGTCTTTCGGAATTAGACCCCAAATCCGGATATTTAAAAAATTGAGATAGATTGAAAGAAGTCGGCTGATATTCAAGTTAGCCGATGCAATTATCGCGAAAAATTAAAACTACGGCTGCATTCTAAGGAAGTAGCAATTAGGCCCTATTGCCTGCTAATAACGGCTAAGTTCACCACGTCATGTCTCTACTGTGTATCAGACTGCACAGTTAAGGCGCGTACAGAGCGACGTAACTGAACTGAACTGACGTGGTTTAGTTTTTGACGAACTGGCCAGTGGGGAAGCAGTAGCCTAAAGCATTACAGTAGGCATCATCTAACGGCGTCGGTGACTTACGTAACTACGCTCACGTTCGCGTCAACTACGAGGGTTGTTCCACAAATAAGTTACAAAACAGCGTCATTCTGTTAGTTTTCCAAGTACAAAAAAATCCGCAATATGCATTTTGTAGGGAATTTAATTCTTGATGCTGCATGTTAGTTTTATTACGATGATGTCACTGTGACGTCATTTATGCACATTAAATTTTTACTGACCTTACCATTAAGTTTGTCCCAAAACGAACAACATGCTCTTTTTGTGTGAAAAAGAGCTAAATGCAAATGTGATTCACTCCAGTATATGTCGGCAAGTGTTTTACGAACCGAAAAGTTCACGTTTAGTGTAAGAAAAATGCTGACTGGGCAGAAATCTGCTTCAGATACGCGGGTGCAATTAGTCGTTCGTCAGTGGCTTAGACAGCAGCCATGATCGTTCTTTACATTGGGCATTCAAAAGCTTGTTGACAGATAGAACAAAATGTTTCAACAAACTTGGACGATATGTTGTAGAATGAAACATTAATGTTTAACGTTTAAGGAGATGACATTAACTTGTTAAGTTTATTCGTTTTTATCGTTCTAATGTTGTCTGTCACTTGCGAGTTATGACAGATTACTGGTGGAGAAAATAATTCACAGATAGGCTGTGTTTTATGAACAGATGACGTTACAATAATGATGTCATCATCAAAAAAATTTCACATACATGTCTGTTCAGAATAAAATTTCGTACAAAACGTATATTTCTGATTTTTTTTTGTATTTGGAAAACTAACAAAATGACGCCGTTTTCTAATTTATTTATGGAACAACCCTCGCTTTACTTGCCCATTGATCAGGTCGTCAAAAAGAAAAGCGTGTCAATTCTGTTCAGTTCAGTTACGTCGCTCTGTATATACTCGACTTCACCGTAGAAAATCCAGTCCTAAACCTACTGTGTGCGTTATTGTACAGTAGGCCTACTGTTGTTCTATTGTTTGCGTCTGTCTGGCCTTATACCAGCACCCTGTGACGAGATATCTATTGTTGTCGGTCGGTAGGCTAGCTGCAGAGGATGGTCACTGTCCGCTTAGTCTACTGCTGCTGCTGCTGTTGTAGACCTATTCACTATTATAGGCCTTTTGTCAGTCAACTGCAAATGAATAAGGACATCGCGGGGCTCAGCTGCCTTATCTCTTGCATCTCCTCCCTTTTGTATTCACCCAAACAATCTATTGTCTCAAGCAGTGCTTGTATAGAGGCATTTTATGCCTCCATCCTAATAGGCCGCATTATGGGTCTTGCCGCTCCGTCCGTCCATCTGTCCGTCTGTCTGTCATGTACGCCTATGGGCTTTTACTTCGGAAACAATATAGCGTATACATGTCATGTAGAAGCAAAATTGTTCAGAGGTAAATTCAATATTTTTAAAAATTATTATTTTACGACATTTCGTGTAATATTACGCAACGGATCGTAAAAAGTGACACATTGAGTAGGCCTAGTACACTGGAAAAAAGTTTTTAAAAACTGCAGCATAACAGACTAGATGTAAACAGTTTTGTTTCAGTAAAAAAATTGAAAGCAAACAAAAAACCACCGGTATTTTTGCCGGAAGGAAACACGAACAAAAATAGGCTATTTTATAAAATTAAAATCACCATTGCGGATGAGAGTAATTTAGCTTGCAAAAAATACACCAAAACGGACAATTTCCATGTCGATTTTTTGGAAAATTTTTCTGGATAAGTAGCCCCAAGGTCATTAACTTGGGGAAAGGGTCTGCCAATGTTTGGCGCCTTTCACGTTTCAGGAAGAGTTTTTTTTTCAGTCAACGAAACATCTCTTCATGTTGCACCAGCCGCGCACGACAGCCTAACAGTTGACGTGTGACACAGTGCATGTCTTCTCCAATTGATTATGAAATCTGAAAACATTTTTTAATTTCACCCAGCGTATTTTATTTTCCCAGCTTTCTGAAAAGTTTTATTTTTTTATCTTGTTTGCAAAATGTTTTATGTTTTACGTGCAACCACAACCTTTATCGTTTCGCCGTCTTAATAGGCCGCATAATTGCGGGTCTTCTCCGTCCGTCTGTCTGTTCCGTGCGTGCACCACTCACAGCATGCCTTCCGAGCCGATCAAGGTGTCTGCAGAGAGAGCGTCACAAACTCTCCTAGCTTCACCCTAACCGAAATTTACCCCCAAAACGAGTTTCGGTACATGTTAACCTCAGAAACACATTTGATGAGTAGTGATATGACATGTCTGACATTTTGAACCTCGCGAACTGCACAGGTTGCACAGCGTAACGCCGTTGTGACAACAGGAACTGCCCGTCGGCCTACGGCATAGCCCACCGCGCTTCCAAAGTAAGTGCCGATACGAACATCAGGTCTACCGGCACAGAAATTAAGCGCTGCAGATATAGCAGAAGACCTTTAAACTGTACAGCGGCGGCTGGGCTACGGGTCGCCGTATAAAACCAACCGCCGGCGACCGCCGTTGACCGACAAGGCCCATATTAACAACGCATCTGGACTATCCGAGCGCGTTGGAACCGCCAAGATGCGTTTGTTGGTGATCGCTCTGGCCACCGTGGCGGTGGTCGTCCATGCCATGGACCTGGATCCGGATCTGGTCCAATCTGCATTGCGGATCGCGCGGGTCGAGCACGATATCGAGGAGCTCGCGCACGATATCGAGGAAGCGGGAAAAATCGATCCGCTTGGCTTCTTCAAGGAGATGCACGCCCGTCTCGACCACTACGAAGGTAGATTTTCACGTTTTCACCTCCGCTTAGCAGAGAGGTCATTGTGATATTTATACCCGACGTTTATTTATCTGTTTCTTGGTTGGTTGGTCAGTTGGATAAACTTAGATCACACAAAATGTTACAGGCGTATTTAAGCTTAAATTTTCAGAGAAAATCGTAGACTTGGTCCAACCCGAAGTGATTAGATTTTGGTAGATACAAATAAGCATCTAGATCTGTAGGATAGAATTAAACAAAGATTTCTTGCGATTGTCACAACCGGGAAAACCTAAGTCAAATATCGTGATGCCATCTGACCAACGCAACGGGAAAAAATATGCACTGACTATTTGACCGGCAGCCGGTCAAATAGCCTGTAAACTATCTGACCGGTCAAAGTGAAAAATCGCAGTCGCCACTAGCGAGTGACATCAAATAAAGTGCGCGCTACTGAATAAAATTCGTGTGATTATATTGTAGTGCAAAGTTTATAGGGCTTAGGATTAGGGTTAAGGTTAGGGTTAGCGTTTTTAAAAGATTTATGTGACAATAATGAACACCAAAAATTGACGTAGCATATGGGTGGTAAATTCGAGGTGTCTGCATGCAACCACTGCTGAAAACTTGCCGACCGGCTATCTGTGATGGTCTACTTGATAGGCTTGAGGTGCTGATTGGCCAACTGGCGGATCCGTGATGCTACGGCTGAGATTGTCAGTTGCTCGGCTATAGGCTATTTGACCGGCTGCCGGTCAAATATCCTGTGCCGAAAAAATAACAGCGTTGGCGGAGGTTTGCGCTTCCCGAGTGTTTTTCTAGGTGTGCAAAATGTTATTTTTTAGGCCTACGTGTCAAAAACGCGCCACCAAAGCGATGCGTTTAAAGTGTGACCTGGGATTTTCAATGACAGTTTTATCGCGAATTTTACCCTCGCAAATTTATAATCTTTTCCATCGTGCAGAAACTATTGTGCAGAAAAATGGCTTGAAGCACTACGAAAGAACCGATTATCATTAACTTATTTATTTGGCGGAATCGCTCTTGCAGCGCAAGGGATTTCGCCCATTCATACACATTTCTGCGTAACGTGGTCTGTCTGTCTGTCGTCTGTCACATTCGTGCACCGTTTTTAATCCTTTGACAAGTAAATATATAAAATTGGCTGTTTACACTAAATGTGGGGTTCAATGAAACATTTTGTAAAATGGGATGGTCCCATGCTAGAAATAAGGAAAATATGGGTGGTCTAACCCCGCCACCTAGCGAATAGAAACGAGCATTTGCGTAAACAGGCTACAGCGATTTCGCCTTTTCTAAATTACTTATGATCTGTTGCTTTTAGTAGTATATTGTACAGCTGCAGAAAATAGTGACTAATTATTCGATTAGTCGTTAAAAAATTATCCATTAAACTTTTTTAATCGATTAAAATTCAATTAAAACGTTGCATTTTTAACAGCCTAAAATGACTGATGATTAACGTTTGTAATCTTATTAATTTTATGTCGCGTATAGGACATGCCGTCAAGATTTCTCTTTGTATAGTGGTAGTTTAACAGTTTTCACTTTGTACTTACGTTTTCGATTTTGCTTTAGTTTGCAAAAGATAACATCACACAGTAGTTGAATTATGCAGTTTTGTTGTTTTCTTAACTACAAAATTTAATCGAAATTAATCTGTTGTTTTTAGTATAATTCGGTTAACAATTCTTCCATCGGCTGAAGCCATAGTACATTAGGCCTACTGTACAGTTGACGTCATAATTATCTAGGCCGTGTTCGTGTATACTGCTGTAGATTCGGTGTGCCATGCTGGAGAGGTGCAATGTGGTTGGGAATCGTTCGATTGCGTCTCGACGCTGCTCTTATGTGACGGACGCAGTCATTGCTACAACGGCTGGGACGAGTCCGAGGAAACCTGCAGCCGTGAGTATAATATATAGGGTAGACCAGAAAATGGCACCATTTTCGTACGCCTCATAACTTGACCAAATATTAACCGATTTTCACAATTCTTTTACTGTCAGAATCAGGAGACAATTTGCAATATAACTGTCACTATAGGTCCCACAACACCCAAAGTGTGTCACTACACTATCTTGTGAAATGTGAAATGTCAGTGTCTTAAGAATAATAATCAAAAACAAGACGACTTTTGTAACAACACATTTCGAGAAATTAACAACAGAAACAACGTGTTTGATGTTTTAGTTATTCTCTAAAAATTACATCTCACAGTTTTCGCATCAAATTTTCAATGTGTTCGCCTTGCTGCTGGACGACGCATCGAAGCCGGCGACACCACTGACCAATGGCGCGATCAACCAAACGCTGCGGCACTTTGCCCCACTCAGCGACAATGGCTTTCTTTAGCTGGTTGACTGTCGTGAATCGTCAACATTGATAGGCCATCTGTTAAAGGGCATCCCGAACAGCATAATCGACTGGATTTAAGTCCGGGTTGTTTGGGGGGCCACATGCCAGACTCGATCAACGTTGATCACGCAACTGGTCAGTGGTGTCGCCGGCTTGAGTGCGTCATCTGACATTACACGAGGTAGTGTAACGACGTATTTGAGGTTTGGTTGGATCTATAGTAACCGTTTCATTACAAATTGTCTCTTGATTCTGACAGTGAAAGAAGTTTGAAAATCGGTTAATATTTGATGAAGTTATGAGGCGTACAATAAATGGTGCCATTTTTGGCCCACTCTGTATATCATTTACTGTAAAGGCGCGTACAGAGCGACGTAACTGAACTGAACTAGCACGGTTTAGTTTTTGACGATTTGACCAATGGGCGAGCAGGCCGAGCCCAATGGAAATTGGTTGACGCGTACGCGAGTGTAGTCACATACTCCACGACGCCGTTATACGATGCCTACTGTAATGCATTACTGCTTGTCTGTTCGTCAGTTCGTCAAATACAAAAAAAGTTGTTCTTGGACGTCCGGCTGGTCTTCTTTAGTCAGCGGGTGGACGGAGAGTGGCGACTCTGATGCGGTGATGATCTTCCACTGGGACTGTACGAGCTAGGTGACTAAAGAACCTTAGGCGGTAGGACCTGACCACTTGATATTTTCTTTTGTCTCTTCTTCTTCTTTTTCTATCTTTTATCAGAATGATGATGAGGCTGCTATTAGACGTTTCCATTTGACCCTTTCATGCATTATGGCCATCGTTTCGTCAAATTTTATGTTCTTTATGTCTGTGTCTTGTTTTATATTCTGTGTCCATTTTTTGTTGTTTTCCTCGATTTTTCCGTTTAATTATGGAACAATGCATTACCTTGACTGGCAGCTGTTCATTTCTCGTTCTTGAAATATGCCCGAAACGTGAAACATGAACCACATCAGTTTTCGCTGTGCTATTTTGTCAACCAATGCCTCTCCTGGCGTGAGGTGCTCCGTACCGTTTAATTTTAAGCTCAGTATTTTGTGGTCTGTGTGTTGCAGACGGTCCGATCGTGGCCGGTAACATATTCAAGGGTACCGCGCACTGGCACAGTTGTCAGCCGTGGGGAGACCACGCCGTCAGTCTGAAGATCACAGGCGTTCAGACGTCCAAGTACTACCCATCCCGTCTCGGCGTCGAAGCTCACTTTATCGGAGACATCCCTCACGCTCACGTTAGTCAGGCTATACCACGACGAATTTTTGGTTACGCCGAAGAAATCGAAGGCGTCCCACAAACCGTGCCGCATGCCCGCGTTAGTAGTCCCGTACCGTGGAAACGTGGATGTGATAAACGTTTTTAGCGCTATTTCGTCACGTTTTTCTACGTTTTAAGACATTTTTTGTTTATTTTTTCAGCTTCTTTTATTCTATAAAAACACGTTCGTTAAAAATTTCACTGTAATGCTCGAGAAGCACTTTTGAAAGCACAGACTATAGTGGTGGTTGTTTACTTAGTTAGTCTAGGTCTTATGGCCACTTGGTTGAATTCAAATTGAATGAAGTTTTTTCTCTGTTTAGCTTCAGCTATACCGCATTTGCAGCATTAGGCATTATGCAAAAGATAGAACAAATAACAAACAAATTAAAATTAACAAATTAAAGCTAACACTTTTTTAACGTTTTTAAACGTGTTCTATTTTTGACACGTTTTTACGTTTTCTAACGTTTAAAAAAATTTCTGGAACGTTTCTGGAACGTTTCTTACATCTATGGACTATATGGCGTGAACCAAAAATATTTTAACACGAAAATCACGATATCTTAGAATGCGTCGATTTTTTGTACTTAATTTTGCTATTTTAATAGACAACTGTGCAGTAGTGTGCTGCTTTGTGCCGACATACGCAAAATTGACGGAAATGCAAATTTCAGGAACGAGATTTGCAACTGTACAGACTGTACGAAAGGCGGAGTCGAATGCTTAATACCCACTGCCATTGTACGGTCGTAAACGTAACGTATTTGGTTTATTTTAAGCGAGTAATAAACTTTACCATGTTTAAGTCATAGTCTACTGGCGGTTAGAATTACAAGTTTGACCGCCAATCGAGACAGTGAGTATCGAGCACCGAAGACATGGGGGAAAAAGGTAATGGGGATGAGAATACGTTTATGTGGAGAAAATATTTCTTTTCCCAGCCGAGTAGAGGCCCGAGAAAGCGTCCTAATGTTCCATTAGGTCAGTGTTTTAATTCTGGCACAGAGAGTAAATCCGGTTGTGGACTAGCTGTGTTATTGCGCGTTGTTGCAAACTCTCAGTTGAACGCTGGTGTTTCCGTGCCATTTTTTCATTTTTTTTCATAAGTTAAATTATGTTTTATGTTTTTTTTATTCCCACGTCAATGTTCTTAACATGTATGAGTATTTCGTATTAGTGTTCTGCGGTGTGGCGGTTTGGCTTAGTCGTCAACATTACTGGTTACATCAACGAAGTTAATCAACGCCGGGCCATGCTAGTACTTGGATGGGTGAATGTCGGCAGCCACCCAGGTCAACTCAGCCTGGCCATCCCTCCGCGGGTAAACGCAATAAGTAACAGCAACAGCTGGGACGCAAACAGGCACACCGCGCGATGCACAAGCCCCGTATCCGTGATCTGGCAGTGTAAACTGGTGTATGGCCGAGTGTGTTAAGGAAACGGACGACGACTACTAAAATAACGTCTGTAACTTTTATACTAACGTCACCGGGAGGACATGTTTCGAGTACGCACACAAGCGAAACTGTGGGCAACTGCGGAATGGCGGCGTTGTGTTGACGTTCTGTTCTCTGAGCGGTCGCCGAGCTTCTTGCATATAACGTCTGTATGCTATAGATTCATCTGGAGGGCGACTTGAAAGGTAGCTACGTGTACGGAACCAAGAAATTGGTGATGATGTCGGAGCGACATCGGCGTGGTGACGTAGTGCTGACATTCGTGTGCGAGTGGGATCACGGAGACGACGACCGTGCCGACTGCCACATTGTCGAGGAGGTATGCACTGTTGCTACATATGGGGTTATTCCACCAGATTGAGTTTCTGTATGTGGGGATCGTCTCGGTGAAAACGCGACCTCCTTAATTATTTTTCATTGCCGGTTTTCGTCCGAACCTGCTGTGTGTAAACTGTGTTGAATGCTGCAGTAGTTTATAGGGTGTTTACACGATGAAGCAAACATGAAGCAAACCAAACTTGGAGCACACGTCGTGCACTCTTAGAGCTGGCTTAATACACGAAGCTAGCTCTACGTCTGCTTCATGTATGCTGCTTCGTTTAAATGAGGTATATGTCTTTAGTGAGCAAGTTAAGTATTTATAGCAGCATGTTAACTGTTGATAACCTTAAACGCGTTCAGTATGCTAGTAAAACCGTGTCTCAATAAAACCCAAATTCCGTAAAAATTGTCCGAGTATAAATTCTTTGTTTTAAACGACTAAACGATACGACTTCCGCATTTTACAAGGTAGTGTAGCAGCAACGTTAAGGTGAAGTGGGCATAATTATCATTGCTTACGTCAATTTTTTTAGTGTTGCGTGCCAAAAATTATTGAAATTGCCAAAGTCTCACGGAGCTATCCATAAAATAAAAATGGCTCGTTTTTGAGACACGGTGTATATGGCGCCTAGAAGTAGACAGACATGTTCTGCGGCGTCCACGATTTTGTTTCCGGTGACACTGGAAACACTTGCCCCCATGAGTGTCAGCACCCAGGAGTTCTTGGCACAAATCAGAAGGCGTTTGACCGAGGTGACGACGGACCCCCGTGAAACGACGTTCTTCTTCCAGCGCTTGTCGGTTACCGTCCAACGCTTCAACGCGGCATGCCTAGTTGACACATTCGCAATTTCCGAGCCGCATCGTAACCATACCTGACATAATTTCTGTAGTTTAATATTTCAGCCCTCGGGAATTGACGACTGGGGCTTTACAAATAAAATGGTGACGAATAATACCAATGCCAGCTGGGTTTTACTTACTTAAGCCCAAATTCCATTACGCCGACTTTGCGACAAAGTCCGGACACAAATCTTGATAGTCGGCGACATAAAATGTCGCCGACTTTCGTTATTTGTGTCACCGTGCATTGTAACGTACTAAATTGCATTAAAGCGACACAAACGGGTTTGTCGCTGACTTGTCAACATGTCGAGATGGTTTGTGTCGGCGACTTTCCCCGCGGGAGAGTATTAATGAAAGTCGGCGTAATGGAATCTGGGCCTTACCTATTAACCTTGTTGCTTGCTGTCAGGCGTCGCTGCACGAGTGCGCCGAGATGCATATGTCTCTGGAGCACTTGGACACGCACCACTCTCGTCACCAAGAAGACGCATATCATCACTATGAAGACGAAGACGACGAAGACCACCGCGGGGAGATCGTGGAACACCACTACGACGCTGAAGGTAGCCTGCTCATAGTCGTTGCAGATCGCACGTTTGAAAACGAGTAGTTTGAGCAAAGCTCACGTGACGCGCGATAGCAGCGGTCCTACCACTTTGGCAATTCGTGTACGGCATGCAATAAAATAATAATAATTTTATACGAAATTTAAACTTAGAATGTGTGTCGCTGCCTGAAATCGCTAACAAAATTACTAAAAACCCCTATTTCGTGGGTTCAAGGTACGAAGCTCATCAGTAGTGCTTGTTATTATAAACAGGACGTCTGTGCATATCTGCAACTGTTTCCATGCTAGACGAGGCAATATCAGTAAAATAACCACTTTTTAGAGGAGTACCTCTCTTTCACGCTTGCTTGCACAGACCTCCTTGGACCTAAGGGGTCGGGACTTAAACAGCTAAAATCTACGCTCAATGCTGAAAATTACATACGTAGGTTGTCTTAGTCTATCTCCAACCATTTCGTCGCAATTTAGTGTTGAAATGTGCGCTGCATCCAAAAATTGCGAAAAATTTACTAAAAACCACTTTGGGGGTTCAAGGTCGTTCAAGGTCATCGATGTTAATACATTTTTTTTTTAAAAAAAACCTGTCATTAGTGTTTGCTATGATAAGCAGCAGCATGTCTGTACGTATCTGCTACCGTTTTCACCCTATAAGAGCCAATAGTAGCAAAATAACGTCTTTTATGGGCTACCTCTCTTTGACGCCTTTGTTCGAGGGGAACCCCCTCACCCACGGGCACGAAATTTTTTCACTAAAAACTAGAGTCCTTGGGGCAGCCCAGGGTAAAAATTTCGTGATCCTACCTTGCACCGTTTTGATACAGATCACGAGTGTGACAGACAGACAGAAGGACGCCTAGACGATGGCTAAGACGCGTTATGCATTCTGCTATCGCGCGTAATAAAAACGATTGTATGTAGCTAGCATAACTCAGCGCAATGCCAGCCTTTAGTAATACCACGTTTACATGATCGAGCAAACATCGAGCAAACGTCGAGCAAATGTATTCAAAATTCACGTGCTAATTGCTCGACGTCTGCTCGATGTTTGCTAGAATTCATCCAGCTAGCTCGACGAGCTATGGTAATTAGCATGCTAATTAGAAGGGCGGGTGGGTTGTAATTGGAACTTTGGAAGGCGTATATAACACGTGATCAGCTGTGGGCTAAGCCTATGCCTACATTTGAGCCAAGGGGTGGGGTTCCATCAGACCTGCTTGATGTTTGCTCGATGTTTATTCGATGTCTGCTCGACGTTTGCTCGACGTTTGCTCGATCGTGTAAATGGGGTATAACTGATGACTCCGAACAGGATAGAGCTCAGTTTACTCACAAACGGTAGGCCGCGGTTAGTTGCGGAATTTGGACGATTTTGTGCAAACTGGGCCGCAGAATTTGGCCGAATTTTCCGCAGAAAACTGCGGGCCTTAGTACTAACGTTTATTACATGGCTGTTGCAGGTCATGACCACGCCGAGCACTTTGATAAACAGCATCGTCACATCGACCACCCCGACGACGATTAGCTCCGTCTGTCCGTCCAGATTCATCAGCAGCAATAACCGCGTGAGTTCAATCCTATAGTGGCTCGATATAAAGTGGTGTTGCAACTGAGTTTCCACCCAACAGAACGCAACTAGTAACTGCAATCCCGGAATTAAATTCTCAATCCCGGGATCCGAGATTGGGAAATTTGTAATCCCGGGATTCCGGGATCCCGTTTAGGGATGGGGATTACAGATTGGTCGTGATTTTGGTATCCCCAGATGAGTTATTTCATGCGTAGGATGAAGTATAGGCCCCTACGGAAAACATGCCCGAACTGTAGGGAGTGACTGTGACTATCAAAATACAAATTACAGTGTGCAGCACGGAGTATTACATGAGCATAATTATGAAATATTTTATTCATAAAATGGCTAAAAAAATTATTTTGTATTATATAACACACGAAAAAGTACAATTTAAACTCATTTTTGTGATCTTGAAATTCCGAAAAACCAGGATCGCGGGATTCGGGATCACGGGATTGCAATCCCTAAACGCAACGAACGCATTCCGATTTATTTGCAGCTTTTAAAACGCATATTACGACAACCATTCTTCAACACTTTTGGGAGCAAGGTTTGGACGATTTAGCACTCTTTTTCCTTGCATATGGCTCAACGCAAGAGCGCTGTACGCTCCGCTATAGAGGTTCTCTGGGCCCTGGCCGCAAACGCATTAAGGTTTTCAAAAGTCATTTTGTGGCAACAGATTTTGAACATTTGGCGGGGGTGGTTCACCAACAATTTGCCGCCAGAAATATTCACATTTTGCTATTTTTTTTTCTCCCATTTTTTCCGGAAGCATCCTGCTTTTGACTGTCAATGGAGTGGACGCCAATGTCCGCAGCTGCATCTTTTGCGTTCGTTGCGTATATAGCCATAGATACCGAGATACTTTCCTTACATCCGCTGCGTATATGTTTCGTCGCTTGCGTTCACCTGTATCTTTATAACCAACCATCAAGGTCAACTCAGCCTTCTATCTGTCCGGGGGTAAGCAGTGGCGTAGCCAAAATGTGAACAGAGGACCTCATTTTCTTTCTTTTTTCTTTCTCGCTTTTTCCTTTTATTTCCCTTTTTTGCCCTTTCGTTTCCTTTTCTGTTTTTTTCTTTCTTTTCTCTCTTCTCCCATTTTCTCCTTCTGTCCATCTTTTTTTCTCTATACTTCTTCAACCTCTTTCCTTTTTTCTTTCTTTACAAGTAAACCCAGAACATCTAAATTCTAGCTATAGTATATCTGGGGGCGCACTGTCAAAATCGAATTTGTTGCATCATAGCTTTTAAGTATGAGATCTGGTGAAAACCGTTTTAATTATTTTCTTAAATTTATAATAGGTTTACCTATTTTAACAAGAATTGTGCCCCGCCATGAAGGCTCGGCTCCCAGACAACCTGTTGTCTGCGTCACTCGGGTAGGTAAATCGAGTACCGGCCTAATAGGGTGTTTGTAACACGATCCAGCAAACTTCCAGCAAAGTTCCAGCAAACGTCCTGCAAACATCCAGCTGGCCTGATGGAACCCTGCCCCATATCAGCCTATCAGCTGCTTACCCCCCCCCACCTATCAGCTGTGGGCTAAGCCGTAGGCGGGCCTAGGCTTAGCCCACAGCTGATAGGCCTACGTGTTATATAGGATTTCCAATATGCCTATCACCAATATCATTAATATTTAAATCTGTGGTTACAGATTAGATCCACCCTGTTTTTATCAGCAGCACATTTTGCACGCTTTTATCTGTTCTGTCTGGAGTTCAACAGTTGTTCCCGGCACTTCATGCACCTCTGCCATGCACGACATTACTCGCAAGAGGATATGTGCATTATTGGAAAAGAAGAAGAACCCGCCCGTCCTCCTAATTACCATAGAACTTCCAGCTAGCTGCATAAATGCCGGATCGTGTAAACACCCCCATAACTGGCTGGCGTTAAAGCGGGGCGCGTTCACCTGTGTTACGTGGCAGGTAACACTGCATGATCCCATTTGGCAGGTGGCTCTTTGTAGCTCTTAAGATAAGTTACGTAGCAGAGGAGCTACGAGTAAATAGACAAGTTCTAACTCTTTAAAACTTTTTAAATGTTCAAAATTACTACAGTTAGGCTACACGAAACTACTGAAACTGAAAATAGCATATTAGTCGTAAATTGTGTGACGTTTTTGCGTGTGTTATTTTTGTTTCAGAAGCTGGTCGGCAGTAGTCGGCTGCAGTCACATTTCTACTGTTTGTCCCAATTTCTTCGATAGACGTTCAACCATTCAGGAAAAAGAGCAGCCACCAACAGCATAATATTGGAACCTTCCGTAGATCGCAAAGCGAGTGCGCACGAGGGCGAAAGAAGCCACGCCCTCTTCCGACTTCGCTTCCGGTTCACTTCTTTCTTCTTCCGGTCATTCTGCATCGCCAATTTGGACAAGAGAACTGAGATGACGACTGAAGCGATTCTTTTGCTTATTTAATGAAAATAACAACGATTCTGATGATACAAGCGCTGCACGCGGTGTACATCGAATAGGAGAACGGAACAGGTCGACTGACTGGTCACGTGATCAAACGTGTTAGAACTTTCGGTTTTTGTTTTCGCGCTAGATTTCGGTCCGATTCGTTGTTTAGTCGCCACAAAACTGCAGCCGCTTGCAGAATACAATTATTACAATGCGCTTACGGGACATCTGCTACACGGGGAAAACGACAGTTAATTAAATAATTAACGTAGCATTGTCGGCACGATCCAACTATGCACAGTGTCGGACCGAACTCAAAGCGTGGCCCGAACTTGTCGTTAGTTGTACATAGTTTTCGCTTGTCTGTTATTTCGGTGTTAATATGTTCTCAAAGACGCAGTAGATCCAGATATTTGGGGCTACCAACCCCCACCCGGTCTTAAGTACCGCCAAAATAAACCACAAAAGGTGTCGAAATTCACCCCTCTCTGCATTTAAGTCTTTAAGACCCACAAGTCTTAAATGGCTCAATTATTTATTGTCGGACAATTATTATGTTGTCAGGGACATGCTCCCTTTTTGTCTTGGCCTCCCATTTGATCCCATGTAATCCCCACCGTCGGTAAGGAAACTTTTTTTGTGAGAAAAAATGCGAAACGCTCGATCGAAAAATTTCCCCGACACAAAAAACGTTTCGGCAACGCATGCCCTACGGATATGTGAAAATCTGGCACCGCTTCCAGTTATGACTGAACGAACGATGGAAATACGGATGCTTCGGTTGTATATTATATGTAGATTGCACGTTAAGCTGCGCCAAATAAATGTTTTGTATGATTATTATATTCGTAAATGTATATGCGACTCATTCATTTATTTCATGCATTTACTGTGTGGTTACACGTGCACATAAGTAGCACAACGCAGAAAGCAGTAGGCCTATAAAATACACTATTACACCGCGTGCCAGAAAAAGTAAAGCATGCTTATTTTTTTGTGATAACTTTGGCAAATATACACGGTGTTTTATAAAAAAGACCCCTTTCTGTTTTTTCATAATTCACTCAAATGATGATAAATTTATACAAAAATTTTTAGCGGTTGTAGCTGAAAAAATACTAATTCAAAATATTTAAACAAAATATGGCAGTTGATTAAATATTCTTTGCTAGTCGTGACATAATGCTGACATCACAGTGTGTCGTG
>Ga0209454_1001044_pt1 | contig 16381 bp, 14 predicted proteins | sample WorMetHERISLAND1_2_FD_187400 | JGI IMG/M metagenome (GOLD analysis project Ga0209454, IMG submission 187400) | Marine gutless worms symbiont microbial communities from Max Planck institute for Marine Microbiology, Germany - Olavius geniculatus... | ecosystem: Host-associated > Annelida >...
AGTTGATGCTACTACTTTCCCATACAACAGATATCAACTGTTGTATGGGAAAGTAGTAGCATCAACTTTTGTCTACTGCACCATGAGGTTTTTTTCCCTATCTAGGTCATATGTGGTAACCACAAGGCTTGTCTTTGTCATAGTGGTAGCCCATGGTCGAGTGATTATACAAGGTATGAGTACGTAATTGCTGTACATTTGTGAACTTATAACAGAAAGTAGTTTAAGTGTATGGCTCCGATGATGGTAATGCTATGTATTCTACAGGGTGCAGCAAAAAAAGTAGCCCCTAAAATTTTTCGGTGTTTTCTCAGCAACCGTTTGGAAGTTTAATTAAAAATTTTGCAGTTGTATTTACTAAAACCCTTTACATCTGACTGCTCATAAGATATGATTTTGTACAAAAACGACGAAGTTATGGACTTTTTAACATGATTGCCTACCGATTTTTCAGCATTAAAAATGTTCAAGCTACTACACCAATGCAATAACATCGTTGAAACAGCACAGTTAACTAATGATCAAATGCCAGAATTTTATTGAGAATGCGAATGTTCGAAGTGTCCACCACCAGCTCCAAGCTCCAACACAAGCCTTCAGTTGCTTACTTTTATAAGTCTTTCACAGCCTTGTCGATCGGTCCCTGTGACAGGTTGCCCCAGATAACCTGAAGCGCTTCCTTGACTTTGGCAATTGTTTTCGGCTTTGTTTTAAGCTTGGAGTAAGCCTCCAACATTGCACACCACATGCTATAGTCCATTGGGTTTATATTCGGCAAATTTGAAGGCTACTGGTTCTTTGTGATGAAATCTGGACAGTTGGCCCGCAGCCTGTTTCGTGCGCTGCGCGCTGTTTTTGCTGGCGCGCCATCCCGCTGAAAGATGAACCTGGTAGGCAGCTGGCGATTGCTTTAAAAGAGCGATAACTAAGTGATAATTTATAAACAAAACAAATTAATGTTTATCAAAACGTCACTGTGACGTCATCGGCAGTAACGTGATAACCAGTTTTTGAAAATTAAACAGCATTTTTAGCTTGATCATTTTTAACGCTGAAAAATCTTTAAGCGAACATGTTAAAAAGTCTATAACTTCGTCATTTTTCAACAGAATCAAATTTTACATGGCGGTTATATGTACGAGGTTTCATAAAATAAAGCTGTAAAATTGCACGTTAAAGTCCCAAACGGTTGCCGAGAAAACAGCGAAAAACTTTTGGGGGCTACTTTTTTGGCCGCACCCTGTAGATGTGCCTGATATATACTGCAGTGTCTGTGTGATATGGCTACAGGAGAGAAAGCTACGAGAGATAGCTAAGAAGCACGGCGTGGTTGTTGAGGTAGAGAGGTCACGCAGTGGTGGAGTGAGTCTTGATGGTGACGCTGATGGCATTGCGTCTGTCGTTGATGAACTCATGCAGCTGATGCTGCAGCTCAAAGACAAATCAGTGATGCAAAGAGAAGCCGAACTACTTTCGAAGCAGGTAGAGTAAGAACTTGTCAAATTACGTTCATCCTTTACTGACTGATTTCATGACTATTTTGCCAGACGCTGTTGCTTTTGTCTGAATGATCTTTTTTTGCTGCTAGATGTCTCCATAGTCAACAATTTGTCACAGATAATGAATTCTTAAATGCCTTATAGTTTAGTCAGTTGTTGTTTCAGGCTATGAATTTGTTTAAAAAAGCAAGTAATATTTTCCAGTTTTGTACAGTTTTAACCATGCATTTATGTAGTTCTCATAGAGCTGACATATGTTTATTATTTTGTTGATACTTGGACACTGTGTGACGAAGTTCTAGCTCAGGCTTTCTAGTAAGGTGGTTATTTTATTTAACGTTTGTTGGGGCAGTTATGATCTAATGTCTGTCAATGTTAGACCAAAGTTCTGTTTGCTGCAATTTTCTACTAAATAATTGATTATTTGTATTCATTGTAGGTTTGCTAATTCTAGTCGGACAGTATTGTATTGAGTAGAATTAATTGGCTACATTTAATGATTATGACACTGCAGTATGACTTGGTGGCTAGCAGGTGGTCTGGCAGTATTTTGATGGAAAAGCACATAAGAAGTTTGGCACGCGTGGCTTGGCTGCCTTGGAAGCTGCTTATCAGGAGAAAAAGCCATATACTGAATGGACCGACAAGCATGGAAGAAAACACAAAGCATCACTGAAGAATTGGACAGTGAAGTTTCAGGAAAAGTCGTTTTCTATCAGACGCTTTGAACCTGGTAAAACTAATTAATCAGCTTTACAGTGAACAATGTATGTAGGTTAATTTACATTACAAGTATAAGTGGCTGCCTGCTTTCCGTGCTTTGGTACTATTGGCTTGGTATCAAGAAAGGCGTCTGGACTGTGAAACTGCTGCTCCAGTGATCTCCTAGGTTTTTTGGAACCCACTGTCACCTCTGATGTTGCTAGTTAAACTAAGCCTTAACGAATGTTTGCAGGTTTCATATCTGTAGGGAGAAAGCAGCAAATGTATCCATTCTCATGTGTTCGTGGCTTCTTAATTTTTGTCAACTCATTTAAAACGTGTCTGTTGCCGTTCAGTTTTAATGGTTTCTATTTCCAGTTTTGTCCATTTGTAGTTTTTTTACATGATGTGTTTCACATAGAATATGAGTGAGTGAGTGAGTGAGTACGAGTACTTATAACCGGCGCACTTATGCAAAAAAGTCACAATGCGCCGCAGCGGCAGCGTAAACGAACAGATACGCTTTAAGTAGCCGCCTAAAATGTTCAAAAGGAATGTCTTTCAGTCGGATCTCAATCGGCAGGCTGTTCCATAGTCGCGTTCCAGCTGCCATGAAGCTCCTGTCACGGATCTGTGACTATGTCCTCGGCACGGTACACGTGTAAACGTCCGATGACCTGAGGTGCCGACGTCCCACCTCAGTAACGAGCTGACAGTTTTCTGACAGGTACGATGGAGCGAAGCCATGCAGAGACTTGTACACCATCACCGCCAGTTTGAAGTCGATTCTCTGCTTCACAGGCAGCCAATGAAGTTGTCTGAGCACTGGAGTGATGTGGTCACGTCGACGAGCTTCGGTGACGAGCCGTGCTGCCGCGTTCTGTACCGACTGCAACCGTTGAATCTGACCGCCAGAGATGCCATACAGCAGTGTGTTACAGTAGTCTAGTCGGCATGACACGAACGACTGAATTGGCGTTTTCTTGGCATCGTCTGACAACGAATGCGCAATCATTCGTAGCTGACGCAGCTGGTAGTAGGCCGAACGGCAGGCTGCAGTGACGTGGTCAGACATCGTTAAGCCACTGTCAATGACCACTCCCAGGTCACGTGTTGAGTCGACAACCGTGACGGATGTTGACAGAACTGGAACGTTTTGAATGTTAATGTATGGCAGTAACAAATCGACATGTTCACGGGCCAGGAAAGTCACCACGGGATCCAGTGTGCAGGATTTAATCGGTGACGACATACAGCAGTGCTGCAGTCCATGAGACAGCGTCAATGACTCGGGTTCAAAGGGTTAAAGTAGGAACCCACCTCAGGACTACGAACTTACGAAGCATCACTTACCATGTGGGATCACGGAGTTACCTGCCACTCGATACAGGTGAATGCGCCTCACCTTAACGCCAGTCTGAGCCAAACAGATGGGTACTTGATTTACCTACTCTGGAGGGATGGAAGGTTGAGTTGACCTGGGTGGCTAGTTATATTCCAAGATGGTTTACTTGCCCAAAGACGGCTACACTGCAGTAAACTATCAAAGTTGTGTTTCAAATTTGAGTAATTAAATGTTTATGCCATAATCGAGAAAAGGCTAAGAATTAATAATGTGGTTGTGTTTTTAAAGGAAAGATTAATCTGCCTTCTCGCTGGGACAAGATGCCGCCTGGCAAAACAATGATTGCTGTACAAGTTACCGCAGGGAGCGAAGAGTTCAAAACAGTGGAGAAAAACTTGAAGGCTACGGCGCAAGGCGCGGTTAACAATGTTGTTAAGGTGCACAGAATATTTCTTATTTTGCTGGCGAAACCACTTGGCATTCAACATTTTAGTTTTTGGCTTAAAATTTGAAACCTAACTTCGGTGAGATCTGAAAGTGAAGTAGCTCTACTGATTACAAGCAGAAGGTTTTTGGATTTCGCTTTTAGTGCGATCAATCAACAAAATTGTTTTACTGGAGAAAAAAAGATGATCTTTATGAAAACAGTTTTGTTTAGCATTATAGCTTACCGGTATTTTTATTCATATTTACTAAAAATCTTATATTTAGTTTGTGGATTATTTTTTGTGTCATCTCTAACCATATAAAACATTGTTACTTTTTTTCTGAAATTACTTCAGATTAGGTCATGTTTTTAAGGTAATTCTGCATCATATTTCTACAGGCCCAATCTCATTCTTACCAACAAGAAACAACATTGAAGCACTGAGGTAAGTTTCCTAATCTACTTACACTTGGTACGTCAGATATTGATACAGCTTATCGATATTAGTTTGATTGCAGATTGAGCGTATCCAGAATGCAGGACTGTATCGTCAGTACATGAACCGGAAGCTGGAGATGGACAGAGCGAACGGACATCATCGGTCCAATGAGCGTCGACTGTGGCATGGAACATCGGGCTCAAACATCAGTAACATCAGCAACAGAAACTTCAACAGAAGCTATGGCGGAGTTCATGGTCTGTAATGTTAAGCAACTTAGCTTGTTATCCTTAGGGGATGGATGGCAAATAAGTAGTAGCTTGCGGGCTGTGGGGTGAAGGCCTAGTGTGGCTGATTGGGGTGGTGGTATGGCAGCTAGCTGCTTCGTGGATATAGTTGCTAGCGCCTATAATGGTGCCCGCATGATATGCTGCAGTATCATTAGCTCATGCCAATCAGGTACCACTTCCAAACTTCTAGGGTTTGCAACTTTGTCCCTTTTGCTCTATAACAGTTCCTGTTTTGTAGTCCCATGTCTTAGCATTTGCATTTTCAGTTTAATATTGTGTTTCCGTCTCTTGTGTATATTTTTATTCTCACTAGCTTTTGTGACATCATTGTACACTGCTTCAGTCTAGCAATCGTCTGGTTTGTTATTAAACAGATTTGATGTGATTTGCTTTTTACATTGTGGCTGTTGCAAGGACTCAGTATTGGCAACGGAGTGTATTTTGCGGCTGCATCTGCATACTCAGTCGGAGGCTTTTGTCCAGCGGATGCCTCAGGTTACAAATACATCTACCAAGCTCGTGTTCTCACTGGCAAATATACGAGCGGTCAGGGCGGCTTGAAGGAGCCGCCAGCTGGCTTTGATTCTGTCGCTGATAATCCTTCTTCTCCGGGAATTTTTGTGGTGTTTTTTGATGCTCAGACGTACCCCGAATATCTTGTCACGTTCAAGTAGACCTCATGTTATTTCGTTCGTCAGCTGCCAATTGATATGAAATAATTATAGTAGTTTAGTTTGCTGTACATTGTGCATCGTGAACTGAGCTTAGCAGAACTAAAAAATCTGCAGAATAGTTTGGTATCGGCAACAGAATCATATTTTGTTAGAACTCTTTAACTTTTGTTCTGTCTCTGTCTGTCTTTTTTGTCGTTTGCATTTTGTTCATATTCTGCACTTGTTGCGAATAAAGCATTAAATATTTTTTTTGTTTAGAATTACCGCAAAGGCCTTAAAAAACTAAAGCTCTTAACTTTTGTACATTTGTGTTTTTACCAAATATTAACTGATTTTCAAAATTCTTACTGTCCATTTTAATGTTAAATTGGAAAAACACTAATTGTTTTAGATCCCATCACATTCTAAACGCATCATAAAAAGCTGGAAACGTTTTTATTCTGTGATGCTTTTAGCATTGTATATGTTGAGCCATGACAATTGATCTTGCTATATAGTAATGCACCCATGGACCGTCTTTTTACCATGTAATGGGAGCGATAGCAAATTTTCAATATGATGATATGATGATATGATTTAGAATACTGAAAATGACCTAGTAACTCAATTATTCTGAAGCTGACTAGATCTCACAACAGTGTAGTAACGCTTTTTATGTGTCATGGGATGTATAACGGACACTCAACTTAATAGAGTTCGTCGAGGAAAGAATTTTGCTTTCAGCATGTACTCACATGCCATTGATGTTTTGCAACATATTTGTAAATGTTTTCTAATATTTCACATGCAACTACTGTTTTAGAAATGTGGCATCGTGCATTTACTGTGTGCTTTCTACGGATAATTATTTTACTGATCAAATGGTTTTATAAATTGCTTTTGTAATCAAGTTTATTGGTTTCAGTTATACAGATCGACACTGAGCTATATGTTGTATAGACTGAATAATTTGCTAATCAAAACCATTATTCTAATTGTCAGCAGGCAGTTAAATTGGGCCTTGCAAAGTGTTATTCTGTGCTATTCAAGTGTTGCGTCATTATGTTCTCTGCTTATAGACATTACAGTGTGTCCAACTAATAGTTCAGTATGTTACACTTTTAGGCCCTATTCGTTGTTGTTGCTTTCTCGCAAATTAAATTACAGTTTGTTATAGTGATGTTTTTATTTTTATAGATAACACTAACATCTAACGTATTTTGACATAAAAAATAAAATCTGTGATGTGACCTATATTCGACGACTGTTAGGGTCTAATGCATACTGCTAAGTTACTGATGATGCGAGAAGCGCTTGGTTTTGCCATGGTGGGTCACATTTTTTGTTTTCTTTAACATAAATATTAGAACACTATGTCTGTTTTTATCTCATTAAATAGCTTAATGAATATGTGACTAAGTGATATGTCATATGTAATAATTGCCAGCGAATATATTTAGAATCGGCAATAGGTGGCAAATTGTCATAATTTTGTTTTGATAATCTTTTGTTGGTTTATTGGGACCACCCTATAGGCGGCAGGTTACACCAAATTTGCTGCTAGTTGTTAATAACGTTCATTACGACCATTTTTACAGTGTAAGTGTAAACTGTCCGCCTTTTGCGTTGATGCAAGCGCGCAGACGCTTGTGTAAGCTGACGATTGAGTTTCTGATCGATTCTCATGGCAGCTTGAACTACATCATAATTTTTCTGCAAAGAAGGCGATTATTTATGCAATAATATTACATGATTACCAGTGTTGGGCATGAGTTAACTCAAATGAGCTTCAACTCATGAGTTAACTCATTTATTGTTAGTTGTGAGTTTGAGTTAACCAAAGCGTGTGAGTTATGAGTTTGATTTAATTCAACATTTGTGTGAGTTGCGAGTTTATTAGGTTTCTAAACTCAACTCACAATAAAAAAAGTTGGCAGTTGCCATCATCATCTGCAGTGGAAAGGCTGTTCAATGTAGGTGGACAGATTGAAACACCAAAGCGCAACAAACTTTCAGACGAAAACTTTGAGAGGTTGCTGCTGTTAAAGGCGAACATGAAGTATTGCCAACAAACAGTGATTACAAGAGCATCGGCTGAACAGTTCTTTGAGTGAACCTGCTTGACTGAATGACTGACTGGTTATTAGAATTTATTGCAGTTAACAATCGTTTTTTGATTTGCTGGTTGACAAGTGTTTAGCAATTTTGGACAGAATTTTTATTGGATTTACTGAGTGACTGAGTGATTGATTGATTGATCAATTGTGCTTGACATAAGGTATAGAAGTATGTTTCGATTAATTAACTGTCTGACTGAATGATAGCAAAAACAAACTTGTATTCTTTAAGTCTAAGATTTTTGAGTGAATTTGGTTGAGTGAGTACATGATTAATTAACTAAATAGGAAATGATTTTGTGGAACACCTAACAGTGTGTGTTTGCTGACTGACTGGTTTTTAGCAATTTAGGACAGTCTTAATTACTAGTCTATTGATTGATTGATGGTAACCAAAAAACAAAATTAGTTTATGAGTTGATTCATTTTCTTGGTGATTCAACGATTTAACTCGCTACAAAGTAGTTGGGTTGAGTTTGAGTTTAAACTCATTTGGTCTGAATGAGTTTGAAAGTTTGATTTAATTCATTTTCAATCTGAGTTTTCCCAACACTGATGATTATATACTGCAACTTATAAACTGCAACATTATTATAAGCTAATACTTGGTTGTTTTGCAGTTTTAACTTATACAGGTAACAGGCTTATCTATACTGAAGTTACAAAGTCACGCTCCATTAAAATTAATGCATTAAAAACGAAAAGCACGCAAACTTGCATAACGTACTAACATTCACGATAGTTGTTCCGCCTGTAGCAAATCTGCTGCTTAATAATCGCTGAAAATTATGTACAGAAGTGTTATATCATATTGAAAGTATCGCAGTTTTTGTAGAGACCTCCTCCAGGAGAACAACTTCCGTGAATGTTAGTACGTTATGCAAGTTTGCGTGCTTTTCGTTTTTAATGCATTGATTTTAAAGTGAACGCGACTTTGTGCTCAATGGAGATTAATGGTTGTTATAATTCGCAATCAGATTTATTTTTTAGATATGATGAAGGTCAAAGAAGAGGTCATTCAAAGAAACTATATAAAAACGCAGTATTTTAGATTTGAGAAAGTATGTATTTAGCAACAGAGTAATTGATCACTGGAATTCACTGTCTGACGTGTGTGTAACCAGTAATACAATAAATCAATTTAAAAATTGTTTGAAACGGGAACTGCAACCGGAAACACATAGTTAAAGTTAGTTATTAGGATAGTAAGCGTTATATGGCTTCTGCCTGTGCTTACTTAGGCCACCAGTAATTCTGGTGGCTTCGGTGAATTCGGTGAATTTAATTAAGAAGCATGTTGGATTTTCATCGTTATTGTCGATTTACATAGAATGACAACAATCACGGCAGCCACAGCGTATATTCTGTGACTACGTTTTATCTATTTGTAATTTCAATGTATCCGAACAAATTCTACTTTTTAGAAAATCGGTCTTCTAAATACGTTTATCACCAATAACACACCGCTACGCACGTGCGTTTGTTTACGTTCGTCCACTAACCGAAAATGACGCAATCTGAAAGTTGTTTGTCAACACTCAACAGTTCATCTTCAGTCTAGGCATTTTTCTTGCTGGTGAACGGTCGTAGGACATTTGTCAGTTAAAACGAAACGCATTGCAGAAACAGGTGATTTGCCATGTATGTGAAGACAAATCATGTCGCCTGTGTTCAAAACAGTGATGATTTACACTCCGGAGGCCTTGAGTGTGAGGGCGGCCAGTGCCAAGGCCGGTGTTACTTTTTTATTAGCCAACATGCTGTTTAAACATCTCCATTCCGGTTAGGTTAGGGTTAGGCTCATGACACACGATTCAAGTTCTCCGCCCAAGTTCTGGTGACCAGACACTGATACCAGTCTGCCATGCATTTTGGTGCCAAATTACTGGCACCAGTTTCTGGTACCAGTAGCTGCGGCGAAGTTGAACAAGTTCTATTCTACATCAGGAACTTGGATTCACGTGACTCAGATGCAGCACTGCCATTGGCCGCCGAGGTTTGCCAGCTTTGTTTGCACTCCATCGTCTGCAAATATAGTGGTGCTACATAATTTATTTACCATTATTTACTGCATCAATTTTTACCGGGTTTTTACTGCATTTATTAACGGAGTAAACGTCACAAAAAACGTTTTAATCCATTCCATTTAGTTGCCATTAAGTGAATGAGCGCAATAAAAGTATACCAGGGTACGAGCACAATTACAACGTAAAATAATTTTTTGTATCAACACTAAGTTACCCATTATGCCGTGCGAGCCAGCACCGTGATCCAGTAAACGTCACCATTGCAACGAATCGTATTGTATCTACTGTCAATATGAAAGCATCTATATTCCATTTATTTCTTCACTAAACACTTGAATACTACACAATGTAAACTGTTGGTTAATATTGATTAATAGTGATTGATCGCCATGACCATGGAGACTCATTTTAATGCTGGTTTTGCAGCGGTTTGACTGTTGAAGTGAACCGATGAATTTGGATACACCATTTTTTCCTGGTGCCAGTTTCTTGTGTCTGGTGTGCAAAACTTGGATCAAGTTTCTGGTGACCAGTTTCTGGTACCAGAAGCTGGTCACCAGAGAATTGGATCGTGTGTCATGGGCCTTAGCAATAGGTTTCGGGAATGGTTAAACTAGTAAATTACAGCTTAGTTATAATGTTACCCATTGCGACATCCGCAGATCCACACATCTGCTTTTTACTCGTAGACTTTGAGTGAAATGTGTACCATCAGATGGGTAAAGTGTGGTCCAGAAAGCTGGTGGATGGATGGATCGTAGCTGCTTATGAATACTGGTAAAATGTGTCTGGGGCATTCAGGTGCATCTACGTCTAGTAACATATGTAGATTTTACTAAACCAAACTTGTAACATACCTTATCCTCATCCCTAATGTTATTTATGATCGTTACCTTACTCAAAAATGAGCCATATTTGCCCTAATCTGTTGTTTTTGCATTTAATAGTGTCACTAACCCGAACTATCACTAAACTAAATCTTAGCCCTGCCTAGATCTTGACTGTAACCCTATCGTTGATTCTGGCTTTAATGTTTATCTTGTTCTTAATTGGACCCCCCGGATGCAGCAGACACATTTTATTGACACCCACTGCTGACAGGTGTTGATGGGTGACCACTTTTCTGCAGAATCTGGTAGTGCTGGAAATTGGTTGAATTCAGTTGAAAGGTGGCATCGTTGAATGAATTTGAATATTATCTTTTAGATTTGGTCAATAATTATATTGATTAATTGATTAATTATATTATTATATTATATTATAGCAAAATCTTGCCATGTGCTTTTCTCAAGTTTTCTTTTCTGTGTTTGCAGGATGGCGTCAGAAATGTTTCTATACTGGGCATCTGGATCGCCACCATGCTGGCGTGCAATGCTGGTGCTTGAAGAGAAAGGCTTGTCCCGTTATCCAAACAAGTTGATTTCACTTCAGAAGAGAGAGAATAAGAGTGAAGAACTACTGAAGTGGAACCCCCGTGGCCAGGTATATTATGATTAGTTTTGGAGTGTATGGTATGTGGAATTTTCTTTGCACTGTTAGCTGAACTCAGTTTGGCAGGCAGCCAGTGATTTTCTGAGTAGTGTGGCTAAAGATAATAATGATGTGTGGTAATGCACAAATGCACATTAATTCTGTAGTGCATTAACACGTTAATTCGACAGCTCTAATTATTTTATAATGGAAATTTAGCTTATTTATTAAACAGTTACAATTTACAACCGACAAATGTGGCTTGTACTTTTGCAACTGAAGCTCTGCCGAGGACTTTAAGCATTTGGGATTTCTGGTGGTTCTCGGCTGCAGTTTATGAAAATTACTGCATACTGGTTAATTTTGTTACCATTTCTCTACTCAGGCACAATCATCGTGGCATCATGGCACGGGCGACTGTCTGTGATTAGGTAAACATCTCTGGATATGTAACCTCTCTCATCAAGCCCTAACTGGGCTTGGTGTAAAGGAACTTTTTTGATTGAGACCACCGTGTTACCATCGTGTTAAACTGCAATGCCAGTACTTTTTTTATTACATTTTATCATAACAGTTATCACATGATAATGAAATTTTAGATATGCTTTTCTACTACTGTTATTGCAGGTTCCAACATTCATACACAACAATTATGCGGTGAATGAATCACTTGCAATATGCGATTATCTAGAGGTAAGTATTTCATATAACTCAGAACTAATTTCATAGTTTCACTTTTTTCTGCACTAGATCAAGTGTACAGGGTGAGTAAAAAAACAGACCTATTTGAACGTTGGTAACTTAGAAATGCATGTTATAATGTCAAAAGTTTTAGAATGTTACATAAAAATAGCACAGAACCAGCATAGCGGAGCATATGAATATTTTTTGCCTAATTTGCATTTTTACCATTCTCGAAATTCTGCTAAACTTGACTGTAACACTTGACTGTAACATGGATATTTGAGCTTTTATAATCTAGCGATGTTTACTGACGGAAAGGTGTGTGATATGGCAGAAGTTTTGGAATTGTGTTCAGAAGAAGCACAGAACTTGCATGTTTGTATATTTAAATATTCTTTCTTTGATTTACATAAATCTGCATCATCCCTAAAATCATGCTAAACTGACAGCAATGCATGTATGTAAGTTGATTTTCTTTCAGCATACAGTGAAATAGCAACAATCATTAATACACACGTTAGGTTAGGTGAAATTTGATGTGGACAGTTAGGCAACTTTTGCATTTATAACTATCATCAGTCTTTGTTGGCAGCTGATCGATTGCTGGAGTCAATGTGTCCAGAATCAGCTGAACCCAGCATTCGATTAGCACATGTTTTAGCTGGTCAGTTGCTGAAATTTTGTGACCATGTTATCTGTTGCAATGCCCACACACCGAGTAATTCACAGAATTTAAATCTGGACTTTTTGTCAGTAAGCTTTTGAGTTCAATGAACTCGGGCACATGGGAGTGCAGACAAATGCCTAATTTCAGGGGTAATGAAGATTTATGCAAAGTAGGCAAAGAATATTTAAATGCTTTGCTATGCAAGTTTGGCCCTTTCTCTCTACAACATTCTGAAAATTTGGACATATTACATGTCTTCCCACCAGTAACCACCTCAAAGTTATCAACATTCAAACGGGTTTACTTTTTTGGCCCACCCTGTAGTTTGTGCTTATCATTTTGAAAAGAGAATCATTGCAGAATTTTTTGTGATTTTTTTGTCCTGTTGTAACAAAGACATGTTGACCACAGAAATATTCCATATTCTGTTGTTCTGAGTTTTTTATGTGCCATTTTAGAAACTTTTTCCTGGTCAAGGAACACAACTTTACCCAGAAGACCCAGTGGAACTTGGTTTTGTGCTGCAGAGAAAGTATGAGGTAATGAAATTGTTTGCGTTTCGGGGTGGACTGAAGTCTGTATCTGTTTATGGTCATTTAACTAATGTTTTTGCAACTTGGTTTGTGCAGCTAAACTTGGTTGGATGTATGGTTTCATTTTTACACGTGACAATAGGACATCTTAACCATCGTAATTCTTTTTGTCTGTCTGTCTGTTTGTCTGTCCGTCTGTCACACGGGTGTATCAGTCAAAAATGGTGCAAGCTAGGATCACCAAGTCTGGCTGCCTGGAAGACTCTAGTTTCAGGATCCGCAAAGCTTTTCCATAAATTCAAAAGTGGTCACCCAGAGCGAGGGTGCTAAATGAGACAGGGGTAGAAAAAATTTGCGATTTTTAGCCAATAAGTCGCTGTATCTCAGAAACAGTTCGAGATAGGGCTTAGGTTACTATTAATTACTAATAGGAAGTCATACACTGGATTTTGATTGGCACTGACATCAATGACCTTGGATGACCTTGAACACCAAAATAGTGGTTTTTTTATAGATTTTTTGACAATTTTTCGGCTGCAACATACATTTCAAGAGCAATTTGCACCAAAATCACTAGAGGATAATTTGCATACACAATTTTCAGGATACATGGATTTCAGTGGTCCAAGTCTCAGCCCCCTATGTTTAAGCAGGCCTGCACATGAGGGCTTCAACTAGCGGTACTCACCTAAAAGTTGTTATTTTACACTGTCGGTTGCTGAAGACCGGTTACGCCCACTGTTGAGTGTAAATAAAATGCTATAAATGCTAGCCTTTATGATCACTGTGTCAAATATCAACTGCTGGATTGGTGAGCTTAGATTTTGGATGCACTGGGCCTTTAAACATGCACCGCTGTCGCGCATTTCCCTTTGCATTAGCTGGGCTTTCTTGTCAATGACAGTAATAAAAATATGCAGATTAGAGTTTGTTTGGGACTAGATTAGCAGACTGCATATTTGGAAGAAGTTGTTTGTAAAAATGAGTGAGTGGAGCAATGGGCGACTTCACGTTTTGACTTAGACTTTCACTGAGACTTTTGCTGAGCCTAAACTTTGGTCTAAGTTTCTACTTTAGTCAAAAAGTGAAGTGATTTGCTGAGACTTTTGCTAAGCCTAAACTTACCTACTTAGACCAAAGTTTAGGCTCAGCGAAAGTCTCAGCGATTCGCTGAGTCCAAAAGTACCTACTTAAACCAAAATTGAGCCAAACTAACCTGGCTAAAGTCGGTTCGATTTGCATGGAAGAGATAGCTTTAGCCCTTAGGGCTTAACTTTTGCTAAGCCTGAATCCACTTCAACTTTTTACTTTAGCTGAGCGAAAACATGGCGACTATTTACAGTCCTATGCATACAGATGGTTTTGTAAATTGAAGCAGTCTGGTACCAGAAATAAACGCTGTAATGAATATGCAGTGACGTCAGGTGTTACGTAATTACGTTATTTGCATGCGCGGTGCAATTAAATAAGCAAGTTTAAGCGTAAATGGTTGATTTATTTCCTGTTAGGTTTACCTGTTTTTACGCCATTTTTAATCGTTTTGGTCTAAGTCAGTAGACTTAGACCAAAGTTTAGTTGAACTGTGGTCTAAGTACAGACTTTAGCGTTCAGCTTTAGCTTTGGCTCAGCAAAAAGGCTCAGCAAAAGTCTAAGTCAAAAAGTGAAGTCACCCAATGTATGTCAGTTGAAATTGACAGAATTGGACACATATAACATGCAAGGAATTGACTACATTGTGTCTTAGTGAATATGGGAGTATTGCTTTGTCACGTGATGATGTTCAGAATTAGTATCTGTACCGATTGATAATCGAAGGAAAACTGTCTAGCATAGGTTCACCTGAAATATGCATGTGAAAAAGTGGTGTGTGCTTATATATATTGAACACATTTAATTGCCAAATGCAGACAATAAAAGTGCAAAAAGCTAAAATAAGTAATAATAGTAATACACACAAACTAGTCATAGTCTAATAGGTTGTTATTAGTTTACTTTCTGTGAATAGTTCATTTTTGAGCAGTAAAGTTGGCTGTTGTGACATGTGCTGCTAGTTTCTTCAGAATCTAGAAGTGAAAGCGAAAGATTATTTTTATTATGTCTTGAGTAATAAGCCGGAAGACGTTAAACAGGTATTAACATCTTTGAATAGACTCATGGGTTGAAGCGTTATATCAGATATTTATAGAAGTTCATTAACATAAAACGTTTGTTATTGTTTTTGTTGACATTTTTGAAACTGCTGCTGCCTTCTTTGGAACTTTTATGTTAGTCACTTTAGTCTAGTTGCATGCATAGTTTTAACTCCCAACCTGTTGTACTAGCTATCCATTATCCCTCCTATCCTCCAATAGACAGCATTATCACATTGATGACTGTCTGGAGGATAACAGGGAAGATTATTAGAGCTACCATTATGTTGATTACATATGCACGCATATAATGGGGTTTTACAATTTTAGGTTAACCTCATTTTTGTATTTTTGTGTTTTATGTTTCTGTAAAGGTTAAACTTTCTGTTTATTGTAAAGTTTAAACTTACCATTCCATTATTGTGTTTATGTGCATTCTGCCTGAAAAGGCCGTCCCCGAAATGACCTATACTGTGTCGGGTGGGACGTTAAACCCTATTCATTCACTCACTCACTATCCATTATCCAATGGTACCATTGGTGATGCTTAGCATAAGGCAGCACTAAGTTTAACCATCAGATTGCTTTAAATCAGCAACTCAGCATAACATGTTTGCAGTAATACCTATGCTCATACTGCAGTTTTGTGCAAATGTGCTCAGATTGCGTCAGGTTAGCAGATTTACAGTTGCTCGTTGTATGTTGTGGCAATGATATTGTGAAGACTTTGTAAACATGTTGTGAACAATTGTTTATCATTCAGGATGAAACGAACAAGAAGTTGTTGGCTTTCTTCGAAGAGTTGTCCATATGGGAGGGCTATTTATCAAAGGTAACTTGTTTGCACTTCACTGGCTTGTTGTCAGAATGCAGAAACTTAAATGGACAATTGCTTACTGTTTCTGAGAGAAAATTAAGCTTAAAGGAACTCATGTTCCAGTTATTAGAGCGAGTAAAATAAATAAAACAATTAAGAGCATTTGTTTATTATAAGGATGATACACTGCATATTTTCAGTCCTTCAGTTTTACCTCTGATGCTTTTATCGTACAAAGACCAGTACTTAATGGACAGATGTACGTGGCTGTTGTTTGCAGAAGAAGTTATAAGTATCTGAACGCAGTATGAATATGGCATAAAACAAAAGTTATTGTAGTTCAAGATAATCATAGATGTGTAGGCATTACATGTAAAGTTCATATTGTAATTTTATTGTGGCATGTTAGTGGCTTCAGCACTGTCACATTTTTACGCGTGAAAGCAGAGCTACTGCTTTCAGTGTGTCTTAGCCATCGCAATTCTGTCTGTCTGTCTGTCCGGCTATCTGTCTGTCAAGCGGGTGGATCAGTCAAAAACGGTGCAAGCTAGGATCACCAAATACTGTTGGCTACCTAAGACC
>Ga0209454_1001045_pt1 | contig 16358 bp, 9 predicted proteins | sample WorMetHERISLAND1_2_FD_187400 | JGI IMG/M metagenome (GOLD analysis project Ga0209454, IMG submission 187400) | Marine gutless worms symbiont microbial communities from Max Planck institute for Marine Microbiology, Germany - Olavius geniculatus... | ecosystem: Host-associated > Annelida >...
TTTTAATACTATCGACAGATAAGTTTAGTCAATAAAACAAAACACTGAACACCGATATTAGCAGTAGTGTTTGTTTTGCTAGGTAATGTGGTCACACAATAAAGGTGCGGTGGACGGAAGAACTTCACGTTTACGCGCCATAAATTTCTGCTTGTAACAGTGAAAGAATGATTAAAATCGGTGATGAATTACCGAAGTTATCCCAGAAATAAAACTGTGTATCCGTTTTTTGGATCACTCTGTAGATCTCTGTGAAGGCAAGAGACAGATGTCGCAGGGAAGCATAATCTGCTATACGATAATGTCTGTGAGCGGTGCATGTTTTAAAGCGGATAGTTGTTGCTGCGGCTGATACAGACGATAACGTGCATAAAACTTCTCTTATCAATAGATTGATGCCGCTCTGCCAGTGTGGTCTGCTACAGTGTTACGTCACGCTGCGAATAATGTCTGCTGATCTGCTGTTATTGCAGACTATATAGCCGTGACAGTAATGGTCCAGTGGTTAGATTATCGGACTCCCCGTGATACACACACAGTTAGTTGTTCGATTTTCGCCACAGGTCATCAGTGAGGGCATATTTGAAAAAAAACTCTGGAAGTGAAAAAAAAACAAAAGCAAAAAAAACGTTTTAGCAATTTTGTGCATGAATAATAAATTGTTTTTAAAATGTGCATCCCAAGTTTCCCACCCCTTTAACGCATTCTAAAATACGCACCCCTGGTCATTTGCAAGCAACCGCGAGCAAGTTGCTAACCAATCTACGTACTAAGGTCAACTCAGTCTCCTATCCACAACAGGATGTAAATGAGTGGTAGGCTTATCTTTCGGGACAAGTTGTTCGCACCCATGTAAGTGTAGGAGCAAATGGTGTAGGCCTAGTAGTTTAGAGGATCGGACTGATAAGATTTCACGTTAGGCCTACGCCTACGGTGACCCACAAATCTCACCGTCGGCCCGCAACTGTTTCTGCTGACACGGGCCATTTGCGAAAAGTCAACTCAAAAAGACGCTACTTAGCCATTACCTGACTCGAAATTTTAGGTGTAGACATAAAATCCCGTATTCCCTTTTTTCGATGTCTTAACTTGACTCGGAACTCCCGTAGCGCGTTGCCTATCTATATACGGCATAGTATATAATACAGTGAAAAAACAACGGTATATAATCATTATATTGCTGTAGATGTATTTTATCTGTGCTGCAGAGTGCAAGCCCTATAATGTGTGACTGAATGCGTTTGTGATAGCGTTGCTTCGGCGTAATAAATGGCGATGACGATGCCGATAGTCTAGTTTATTAAATAGGCCTATAGCAATGTAGGCCTACGCGAATTATATGTTTGTATTCGCAGACGTCAGAATGTTTTATTTCCTGATTAAATGACGATATTCATACGCATATGTGACGTACTGGCGGGTAGAGATTCTACTTAGCCTACATCATGTTGGTCGTATCGCCGTATTTGCCAATCTCCTGGCAGCGGAGCGGCGGGAAAGTTGTGCGCAGCATGCATCAGCAGTATAACATTATTGACGAACGACGACGTCGCGCTATGACCAAGACCACGCAGCTGGCTAATTAACTGACCGCACGCCAAAATTACATCTGCCACGTTAGCACTGCCCCTGTCCTAGCCTACGTACGCCAGCGGGTTATAGGAAAGGACGCATTGCATGTCCCAGTATAGGTTCTGCAAAAAACGGGTATTGTTTTGTTGATTTATTTCACAGCATCGTCGTCATCATCATAATCGCCATTATCGGCAGGTTTAGCGAGACGAGCAAACGTTGACAATGTGCGTTATAACACTATACGTTACGTACAGTACACGCTTAGTTACTGTTGTCTGCAATACTGCATCCGAGGACCTTAGCGTCGCCACAGTGTAAAGGTGGGGACTAGGGTTATGGGTATATGGAACAGAAGACCCAACCCCAGGAGCAACATTGGTACGCTCACCAAAAATAAAAAATTAAGGTGTAGAAAATACAAAATGATGGACAGCTAAACTAATTTTTTGTAAAAGTTTTTTTTTGTTTTTAGGTATAGTTTTTTGAGTTTTTAAGGCTGCAGTATACCACGAAAACGAAACACAAATTTTAAGACCCAGAATGGGCAGTATGCAGCTATGTACTACAGGCCCTGAACGATGTCTTGACTGTTACATGTTACGTCGTTTTTGTTGAATAAATAATACATTATTAAAACTCAAAAATTACTATTAAATAATGAAATTAAAGCCGATTTGTATTACAATTTACACAACCACTAAAAATCTTTGAAACCTGAAATCTGAATTTTTAAAGTTTTTAAAGGTTATTCATAAACCCAAAAACCTAGGTTTTTCGAATCAATTTTCTAACTTTGTTAGAAATTTTAGTCAAAGCGTGCATTGCCGATTGCGGCCAGAAAATAGCTTGGGGTTCTTGTTTTTCGTGACTGTCACAGCTGTAACCTTCCAGAGATGACGAGTACTTAATTTTGTACGCATGTAAGTACTCTGTATGCATTTACGTAGGCATACAATTTTCAAGTGCTTGGCCCATAGGCCTATGTACACTAAGACTTTTGTAAGGACGCAATTTGGTGACATTTTATTTTTTCGTTTTTCTCTTTGCATCGTTGCAGAAGATGGCTGAATAATACTGTTTGTTATTCGGCTTCGTGGCAGTTGCTGCAGAGTGCAATCAAATGAGATGACCTATAGGCCTACCTGTAGACAGTGGAGACTTGTATGGCTTTGGCCTGAAAATGAGACTGCTGACTCTACATACAAAATTGAAGCACTTCAGCTTTTGATCCATCTCTTGAACTTGATCAGCTGAAAAGTAGGCTGCCAATTTAGTTGCTAGAGTGTTCGTTAAGTGCACGTTCCATCATCACTTCCGCTGGCAGACCTTTTAGCCATGCGGGACTTACTATGACAACTCGCAGGAATAAACTGCCAACCGAGTCGTCCAAAACCCTAGTTTTCGTAAAAAGCAGCCTAATTAGTGTATCATCCAACAAAACAGTAGTGCAGGAAAGTGTAAGAAGTGTAAGAAATAAATGTAACAGATAAATAAAAAAAGTGTATGTGTCTTTGGTGTGTGTATAGTCTGTGCGAAAAATGACAGCATTACATGTAGGCCTAGATCTGCATTGGTTTTAAAATTCAAGAGTTGACATTTTTATTTGTGTACGCAATATGTACTTGTACTTGTATTTAAGTAAATTTTTGCAGTTATACGTCATTACTGCCTCTTCCTTATGAAACATCGTATATTTTTTACTTTTTGTTTTTATGTTATTTTATGATTTTATTCTTATATCTGCGTATTTTTTGCACTTTTAACGTTGTGTACATTTTCCGTGTGAAGTGAACAAATAACGTGAACGTTTAAAATCACCAGAAAGCACAACTGTAGGCAAAAAAACTCATCGCACAGTATTCGCTACGACAATAGAACATTCTTGTTCTGCTTGGGTGTGGCACAATAATGAAATATTTATGATAATTAAATTTATGCTGATACAAATTTTCTCAGTGACGCAAATCATCTTTTAAAAAGTTAAAAAGTACATGAAGTTAACATTGATAGTGCAGTGCTAATAAAACAGCGGCGCCAAACACTAGTCAGTGGCGTAGCCTAATGGCTTCTATCCCCCAAATCTGGAATCAAAATCTGGCGCAAGTTCTTTCACTTTTTGTCTCAAGTTTCCCCCATGTTTGAACTTAAGCCTTTTTTCGGGCTCCTTGTTAACGGTGTAAAATGCTCAGTAAAAATGGGGGATTTGTTAATGCTGTTGATTGCTTAGTGAAGAATAAGGGGAGTTTTGATGTACATTCTTATAAAATTTCTTTCCCCTATTTTTTACTGGGCGCAAGTTGCGTCCACCTGGTAAGGCTATAGGTATATACATGTAAGCCACTGGCGTAGCCAAGGAGGGGCCGGTGTAGGAAACGACAGTTTCCTCTATCTTTTGCTGTGAGTGTAACTTTGAACAGTAATACTAACGATACCTACTACAATTCATGCACTTTTAGGGCTTTTTAATACTTAAAATGGGTTCACTGCCAGGTTTTTGCCAAAGACCCCGCGGCGAGCTTCCAGCGCGCCCTCTGAGGTTACCCAATATTTTCGTCACTTTTCTCGGTATTCGGCTTTGATTTTCGGCCTTTTGGGCCTCGGTTAATCTGTCCCTCATATTTTCGGCTTCTAGCTACGCCTTGCAAGACCTCATAACCTTGGACTAAAAATTAGCGTGCCATGGCATGTTACAACCGTAGCACTGCTAAAGACAGAGGATTTCGTGGGATTATTTTTCACCAGCGTAACGCGTGACGAAAAAACCCCATCACTCGATGTTCCTGCGGTAGCAGGACACTCTTGCACTGTCTCGAGTTCAGATTTGACGTCGCACGCAAGCAGATCACGTGAAATAATGACACAAGTCAAAACACACAGACAGACACAGATAGACAGACAAAACGATATAGATACGAAAAGAGGGAGAACGCGAAGTTCAGAGACGAATACAGTAGGGCTGTGCTATACGAGTAATTTATGCAGCGGATATTTGGAGAGTAGCTAAACGAGTACTCAAGTAGGTTTACTTTTTTGGTAAACTCTTATTATTAACACTTATTGTTGACAGCAAAATTTATGTATAAATGTAAAAATTACGAAATATCATTCCCACCATAAAATTATAATTTTGATCGCAAATCTTTACTGGAGTGCAAAAGTATTACTCGAGCACAGTTTCATTATAGAGCTCAGCTCTAGTAGGCCTACATAGAAGCCTAAAGCCGGATCGACGGCTAGAGATCGGGTTAGCGCTCAATCGGCAAATTGACCGCATTCGTGTTTCATACCGTCTTTCCATTGCCTCTTCTCTCTCCACCTCCTCCTTTTTACCTTTATCTCCCTCTCCCGAGAGGCGTGGCTCAGTATACGTCATGATGATGATATGATTGGCGTTTGGCTACAGCGATCAGTTGTCCCACCCCGCCCGCTACAATGTCGGAGGTGGACGGACCCAGCTCGTGTCGTCTGTACAGTAGATATCACACAGTGGCGCGAACCGCACCACAATGGTCTTAATCATCGATGGAATAGGCGAAGGTGTAGCGTGAAAAGCAAGAAAATTAGGTTTTATTGGTCATCGCGGTGTCCGTCCGTTCGCCCGTCCGTCACACGGGTGGATCAGTCAAAACGGTGCAAGCTAAGATCACCAAATCTTCACCTTCAGCTGCCTGGAAGACGCTAGTTTCAGAAACCGTAAAGCTTTTCGATAAATTCAAAGAGGGTCACCCCGGACAAGGGAGAGAGGTGGGAAAATTGGCGATTTTCAGTCAATAAGTTGCTGTATTTGAGTAACGGTGCGAAATAGGGCCTATGTTACTATTAATCACTAATAAAAAGTCGTACACTGGTTCTCGATTGGCGTTGAATTCAATGATCTTGGATAATTTCAAACGCCAAAATAGGGGGTTTTATAGATTTTTTTTAGCGATTTCGGGCTGCTAGACACATTTCAAGCGCGAATTGCGCCAAAATCAATTGAGATAAACATGGAAAAGCTGCGTGTGAAATTTTTAGCATTAAACGTAGATTTTGACGGTCCAAGTCCCAATTTTCTTGGTTCAAGGAAACCTGCGCAGGAGGACATCAAAGAGCGGTATCTCCGCAAAGTCGTTATTTTACTGTTGTTCGCCAGTCTTTCGTAAAAACGGTTGCAGATAGGCATGAACATGCTGCATATCACAAGAAGTATTACTGACGAGCTTTTCAGTCGTATCAACATCGATGACTGTGAAAGACCCTGAATTTCCAAAATAAGGATTTTTTTATTGATATTTGCGATCTTGGCTGCAAGGCACAGTCCAAGAATAAACTGCGACGAAATGGCTGGAGATAGACTGACAGTTTGCGAACAGGAACTGCTATAGGCTTTTGCGCGTTTTGTGAACATTAGCTCAAATTTTTTGTTTTCTTTTTATGTGCATGACGATGTTGCGACTATAGACCTAGCCCACCCCTACTATTTCAACAGGCCTCCTAAGTCGGAGATTTGTTTGGAAAAAAACGAGCCGTACAAAATCTTGGCATGTCTATTGTTATAGATTTCTGTGGCCTTTAAATTTTTACGCGCGACCGCATGTAGTGATTCGCGCGTCTTAGCCATCGTCCAGGTGTCTGTCCGTCTATCTGTACGTCTGACACACTCTTAATCTGTATTTAAACAGTGCAAGCCAGGATCACAAAATCTTCACTATGGGTTATCACAAGAATACTAGTTTTTCGTGACAAAACTTCGTGCCCCTGAGTGAGGGGGTTCCCCTCGAACGAGGGCGTCAAAGAGGGGTACCCCTAAAAAACGTTATTTTACCTAGTGTGAAAACGGTTGCAGATAGGTATAAACGTGTTGCTCATAATAACAAGCACTGGTCACAGGCTTTTTAGTTTTATCAACATCGATGACCTTGATCGATTTTGAGCACCCAAAAGAAGGGTGTTTGGCGATTTTTTTCGCATTTTTTGGCTGCAGCTTACACTTCAAGAGTGAATTGCGACAAAATGGCTGAAGATAGACCAAGATAACCTGCATATGAAATTTTCAGTATCAAACATAGATTTTAGTAGTTTATGTCTCGACCCTGTAGATTCAAGGAGGCCTGCACACGCGAGCGTCAAAGAAGGGTACCCCTCTAAAAGTGGTTATTTTACCGATATTGGCTCGTGTAGCGTGAAAACAGTCGCAGATAAACATAGATATTCTGCTCATCATAACAAGCACTGGTGACAGGCTTTTTAGGGTATCTACCTCGATGATCTTAGACGACCCTAAACCCCAAAAATAACAGGTGTTGGTGGGTGTTAGTGATTGTTTGCGATTTTCAGCTGCGGTGCACACTTCAAGGGTGAATTACAAGGAAATGGCTGAAGATAGACGAAAACAGTGTAAGAACAGGCACTGCTAAGGCTGTCGTGCGTTTCATGAGCTTTGCTCAAATTATTTGTTGTAGTATGCTATACCGGTATACTATTTGTTGTGGATTTGCTGTACAGGTTATTTAACTGTAGACCTCCTACAACACATTGCAGCCCTAACTGCCTACACTCTTTATTGACTACGGCCACATCATGATGTTCTCAGCGTAGAAATTAAATTTAGTCGCGTAATTTGTGTTTAAAAACAATTAATAAGCTTGACACAACATATTAGTTTGCTTTGCTTACAGTTTGCTCATTACAGCGCTAGTGACAGGCAGTGGTTTACAGCTCCTGCAAGTGGGTTGGATTTCGGAATCACGTTTGGCGCGCGCGCCGTTTATTCACGTCACGTGATGCCATATAGCACGTGTCTTATTTGTAATTAAGCGTGGATTCACGTTACGCCGCTTTTCTAAGCCGTGCGTGATTTGGCTGATATTGTGCAACAGTAATAATAATTATTATTAATACCTAATCAAATAAGCTCATACAAAATCCTGGACAAAAGTTTACAACTGTCATCTGCTAAGTCTGCATAAAGCCAAAACACCACTACGTCGAATTGTGGAACTTCCTGTACAACATGTACGACAAGTTTACAAAAAGCTGAATGAGTACTTTTAGTAGAGTTAGGGTTTAAGTATATAGGCCTTAGTAAATCCAGACTTTCAGTTGAGTGGTTGAAACAGAGAAAAAACGAAAGCAAGTGAAAACTCGTCTAGCATTAAAGATGATTATCGTACTCGGAGTTCATCAAGACCACGTTTTCGCGCCGATATCCAGTAGACATATAGCCTTTCTAAAAGCGTCGTCGCTTTTCACACTGCTTATGCTGCATTGCAAAAGAGTATATTGGAATGGCAAGGGAATGGAGCTGCCGGCCGAAACAAATAACTATGCACGTTAGTACAGTAAGTCGACTGAATTTAAATTATAGTTCAGTGATTTGTGGAAATTTTGGCACTGCATGCCTTGCCTTGCATTCGTCCTTCCTCATGAATGAGGATCGGATGTCGCCGACACAGACAGCAAGGCATTCCATCTGTTTCGATCACGTGCACATTGAACACACTCCGCCACTGATGCACCAGTCCACTGCTTGATTATCATCTGTCCAGAGTCTTCTTGGTCTGTTCTGGCTTCTATTCCCGGCGACGGTGCCATGCAACACATGTGTATACATAAATTGTCCGCTCTTACTGCATGGCCAAAGTATTGCAACTTCCTTCTCTTAACCTCTGCCAGGAAGCGACGTGTCGGTTGCAACTCGTAGAGTATTGAGTTGTTGGTTCTATGCTCTGTCCAGCTGATTCGCATCATCCTTCGATACATGTCCATCTCAAATGCTTTTAATCTTTTGCTGTCTATTGCCAGGATTCACACCCGTACATTGCCACGGTCCAAACCATGTTTGCATAAGTGTGCTTTTTAGCTGTAAGTTCAATGAACGGTTCTTCCACAGACTAGTTAGTGACTTAGCTGCAGATCTGACCATGCTATAGTCTTGCTGTTATTTCCGCTCTGCAGTCGCACGTACATGTATCTGACATAATGCTGCCCTAGTAACGAAATGACTTCACTTGCTCCAAGGAGACATTGTCACAGGTAACTTGAGCTGTAGTTGCCTTGGTTGACGCCACCAATACTTTTGTTTTCTTTGTGCTAATTTCCAATCCATACTCTCGGAAAACAATACTCAGCTTGTCAATCAACGTCTATAATGCTTTTTCCGATGTTGCAATAAGCACCATGTCATCTCATCTGCGTACCGTAGATTGTTTATTGTGCGACCGGATATCGTGACACCAATTCAGGTAAATTTATCAACCGATTCCCTCACGACATATTCCGAATAACAGTTAAATGACAGAGGCGAGTTTAAGCATCCTTGTCTATCTCCTATGCCAATCTTGAACCAATCGGTGATCTTCGACTCTACTCTGACTGCCGCTTGTTGATCTTTGTACAAACTTCTTAAATTTTTAACTATTGCGCCACTGAACTGAACCTCATACTTTTAAGCACTTTCTAAAGCTTGGCGTGCTTAACGGTGTCAAATGCTTTTTTTTGTAATCTGCGAAGGCCATATACAAAGGAACAGATGCCGTATTTGCCTTTTTTTCATTATTACCCTAAGATTGAATATCTGATCTTTTGTTCCATCTTTTTTCCTGAAACCCATCTGTAGAGGGTGGGCCAAAAAACCGGACCTGTTTGAGCGTTGATAACTCAGCGTTGGTTAGTGGCAGAAAGTCGTGTGATACGTCAAAAAGTTTCACAATGCTGTAAAGAATTAACGACAAATTTGCATAGTGAAGCATTTAAATATTCTTTGCTTGATTTACACAAATCTGCCCCACCCCTAAAATCATGCTAAATTGGCAGTAACACATGAATTTAACATGATTTTCATTCAGCATACAGTGAAATATCAACAATCATTAACACATACGTTGAGTTTGGATGAAATTCGACATAAGCAGTTGCCCAGCTTTTGTATTCATAACCGTCATCAGTCCTTTTAGGCAGCTGATCGATCGCTGTTGTCAATGTGTTCAGAATCAGCTGACCCCAGCATTCGATTAGCACACGTTCTAGCTGGTCAGTTACTGAAATTTTGTAACCATGCTATCTGTTGCAATGCCCCAACACTAAATAATTCACAGAATTTAAATCTGGACTTTTTGGCAGTAAGTTTTTGAATTCAATGAACTCGGGCACATGCGAGTGCATGCTAATGCCTAATTTCAGGGATAATGAAGATTTATGCAAATTAGGTAAAGAATATTTAAATGATTTGCTATGCAAGTTTGGCCTTTTTTGTCTACAACATTCTAAAACTTTTGACATATGACTCGCCTTTCTACGGATAACCATCGCTGAGTTATCAACGCTCAAACAGGTCCGGTTTTTTATGGCCCACCCTGTACATCGGCAATTCGCTCGTGCGCCGTCTTTTACATATGATTCAACAATATTCTCAGAAGGATTCTGCTAGCATGGCTGATCAGTGCTATTGTGCGATGCTTATCGCATTTCAGTGTTCAAGTGACTTTTAGAATGGTAACAAAGATTGACCTTTTCCAGTCTTCAGGCCAAACGCTGGTGTAAAAAATCTTGTTACACAAGCTGCAAAACAGTTGTTCATGACATCACTGTCTAGCTTTATCAGTTCTGCTGGTAGCTTGTCGTACCCTGCTGCTTTACCCTGAGGAAGCCATAGAATGGCATCACGGACTTCGTCAAGCAGAATTGGCATGTCGGTTTCTACACGGTGTTTCATAAAAAAGACTCCTTTGTGTTTTTTTCATAATTCACTCAAATGATGATCAATTTACACAAAATTTGTACCAGTTGTAGCTGAAGTAATACTAATTCAAAATATTGCAACAAAATATGGCAGTTGATTAAATGTTTTTTGCTAGTCCTGACGTAATGCTGACGTCATAATGTGTCACGGGTACAAACTGGATAATCTCAACTGGTGAAGTATTTAAACTTCTATACTTTCTATCTTTTGCGACTTTTTCCTATCTCATCAAAAGCTTTATATAAGTTTTTTTTTATTTCATCTTTTTTTTCTAATCTTTGGCGTTCTTCCGTGGGTCTGTGCCCTGTGGAGCGTTGTAAGTTCATTCAGGGTCAAAACCTTATCAGTAGGCCTATGGAAAACGAACTGACACACATGGCATAAAAGCAATCGTTATTTATTGAAAAAAACTACGTAGTTATTTAACTACCTAGAGATAACTCATAAGTTGTGGACTACAACAGTGTTGTATAAAACTCCGTTATGTTTTTGACCAAGGCAAAAGTTACCCCGAGGAAAAACTGCATCGACTATCTTTGCGGATACGTCGCAGCCGACTGGCGTACTTTTCAGATACTTTACTACCTCTAAACAAACTAAATAAACTGTTAAATGACCAGCTCTGATGCTGTCGAGGGTCATCAGTTAGACCTTGTAATCGATTTTAAAAGTTATTTGACCTACGGCGTTCCATGTTTTTCTTGTCCCCTTTTCCGTTTCTGCATTTTCCACCCCCTGCAGGTTTGTGCTACATTTCATGTCTTGCACTTCATGTCGTGCATTTTCAGCGTCCCCATTGGCACTAAAGTTTATACGGTGTAGACCCCTATATGGGACAACGTCAATCATACAGTTGGCCATAAAACTGCACCCATAGCTACTACTATATTGGTTCCTATATCTGTTTCTTCCTGTCCGCCCATATCCGTTGTTGTCAGGCGTCTCTGGCGTCATGCGGGAGAAGGTCCGTAACACGTCCGGCCTATCGATCACAAGTTATTACGACTGACGAATGAATGTTGCTGCTTTTCTCGCCTGTCACATTTGTGTCTGCTGCCGTACCACTGACAACAGTGGTAAAATAATGACAGCGTATTCCACACGGCGGCGCCACCACTCAACTTTTTGATGCTTTTGATAGGGGAAGTCAGCTGAACATGCGAGAAAGCAAAAATGCAAGACTGCAGAAAAATGTGACACTTGTAGACTGCAGAATAGAAAATACGAGACTACAAAATGCATGCGCGGCTATGTTTGTCTGTATATTTTGACTTTTTACCCTCAACGGGTTTTGACGTTTCAACCTCAACCTCTTGCTCTTGTTTTGCGTCGTATTTTTACGAGAAAACCTTTCTATTTAAATGCGCTTCTAATGTCTGCATGTCTGTAACACCGAGTAGACTTTGCCGTCCCAGTCGACACGTAATTTAGTACGTCTGGAAGACAACGAGTCTCTGTGCGTGGACAATCAATTGCACTGCTACTGACAGCTAAGAGACTGTGGCTCTGACAAGAAGAGAGATTTGGCTCCCTATTGTAGCATCAAGTAGTGTTTATTGTCCCGTAGCAGCCAACTACAGACGGTGCCCAGCAGCAGACGACCAAAAGTAGTAGGTAAGTGTTGTTGTTCTTTATAGAGCAGTAAAAAGGCGAAACAAAGGTCGCAAGTAAAATAACACCGTCTGCCTGCTGCCTTAGCAGACGCGACGTAGTAATTTTACATCGTTTGTTCGTGTATTCTGTATCGTCGAAATACTGTACATGCAGCAAAACTAATGCGCGTAAAATCATCATTGGCCTATATCAGACGCGACTCTGCTGGGCTCTCAGTAATTTCTACTATAATACGTTAATATTTAGCCTAAAATAATGCACTAAAACAGATATCGAAATATAAACAGGTTGTTATTATGCGACGGCGGTGTCTCCATAATGGCAGCAATCGTGCACGTGTCGGTATTGGGGGAAGCGCGGCAAATCACTGCAATACGTCCAGTGGATTATCCGACCAGCCGATCATATCACAACGTGATGATATCAACCCCTACCGCATGCACCGGACGTGATTCGTCCGTCGATCGGAGCGAAATGTCGAACGCGCCCACCCAAATGATTTATTACCGTACGACAGCAGACAGTCGACCAGTAATTCGTCCTTTGATTTATTTCTCTCCGTAGTTGTCAGTCGCTATAGAGGGCGACAGATGGTACCCTAATATTTATTGTTTGTTTCTGATTTTTACCCACATTTGTTGTGTTAAAGTTAAATTTCTGCAGTTTTGTTTGCGGTTAATTTGTTAGACCCGGAAATAATTCGTATTGTTATACCTCAACGCAAAATACCTGCACGCGATTGATCCAAATCACGTCACGTGGCATTTACAAATACGCCACAGTCACCTCTTCAGCAACAACGCAGTGACATAAAGCCCTCCATGGAGGCACTGTTGACAGAGGGCACTATTTGATTGACGTCATCATCACGCCGACGCCGGTCACGCTTCATTAGCATTCAATACATCTATGACCACGCCGACGTCGAATTCATTGTGGCTGGCTAAACGGTACATCAAACGTTACCTGCAGGCAACCATGTTTACTTTCAGACTACACGAACAAACAATGTAAAATACCACAAATTTTGCGTAGAGGCGTTGAGGTATAACAAAACAAATAGAAACAGGCGTCTCGATCATTATTGAAAATTTTTCTTTCAGTTCGTAACATGTTGCCTTTGATCTTCAATCTTGGGCAACATATAAACAAACTTTGGGTCAAAAATTTTCAATAATGACCTCGATGCCAGTCACTATTTGTATATTATATGGTTACTTTATAAATCCCGGATGGCTTGATTGATTGATTGATTGATATATCACGATGTTGCGAATATGTTGCAGACTTCGAATATTTTGCGGACTAGTTTTTGTTCCACTTGTTTGCACGTAGATCGGTTACACAACTTGTATACAACGAATCCGCCACAAATAAAAGTAAGTTGAATTTAGGTTTTAATTTTATTATTATACGCTTCTGCTTCAGTGCCCATCTGGCATCTGGCGTCGACTCCCCTAATAAGCTAAAAAATGCCATCTCAGTAAGTTTTTGTAAATGTGCTTCCAGATAAAATTTTGTTTTTCCATTTGGAGGTCGTCCATAAATGACGTCACGCGCCGAAGGGGAGGAGGGTTCACGATATTGTGACGATGTGTGACGTACGGGAGGGGGGTTATAGACTGCGTGACGTCACGCACGTCACATCTGCGAAAAGTCCGTTTTGACGTGATTTTGCACGCAAGTTGGTAAAACAATGTTCACAACAGAGACCATTTCTACATTCTACATATTAGAACTTTGATATACTATGCTTATGTTTCAAATGTGTTAAAACGTACAAAAAATTGTGTTGTGTTTGAAACTCATATAGATCTGTGGCTACATTACAGACTGCAAGGGGGGTCAGAAGTTTATGACGTCATATTGGGGAAGTCCAGTGCAGCGTGACGAAACGTGACGAAGGGGGAGAGGGGTAATTTTTCCTCTAAAATTGCGTGACGTCATTTATGGACGACTTCTTTCCTTCTGTTCAAAAATTGATTGACGCCGCTGATTTGTTGTGTTTTAAGGCAAAAAGCCTCTTTCCGGACGTTCAAATTCAGTTCGGTTTCCGTTAAATCCGGAAGGTCAGCAAAGTGATCGAGCACTATCGGGCATTGTGATAAACACTTGAAAGAGGAAGCAATACGGGATTGGCAATAGTACTGCTCGATAAGGCGTTGCTGATGTGTTATGGACTGTTTATAATAGGTTTAACCATTATTCCCATCAGGAATAAGGAACTGGATCCACTGTCTAATGCACTGTTACTTGGAAGGCTACACGGCTGTCCCTATCAAGTTGCGTCTCATTTCGACCAACGGCTTTAGAAGGTGCATGAACAAATTTAACAGACGGACGGACAGACAGATGTTGCAATCTGTTGCAATCGTCGCATCACCGATGCCGCGTAAAACAACGAGCCTTGCTATTCGTCCTCAAAATATCTGTCGCCGAGTCACCCATGACATTCTGCATGCAATTTAACCTATCGCCTTCCCGCTTACAGAATGATATGGGCATTTTGCAATAGTTGACGCAAAAGTTTAGGCTTATATAAAGACTATAGCCTATACTGCATTAACCTATACACAGACTACAGAGCCATGATAAAAATTGCCTTGGGTTCGTGAAATGGCTGTATGTTGCAAACCACATGAACATATTTCAGTCTAAATTTGATTCAGTACATGTATTGTACATTTAATCACGATTCTGACAGCTATCATGTTAAGTAGATTTGATTTTTGATGTGTTTTGTATTATTGTGCATTTTCTGTGTAAGCTTTTGAGTTTTGATGCTAATATGCAACAGGCGACCTAAGCTTAGAGCCTATCAAACTGCGACACGTAATACTGCAGCGCCTTGTGAAGTTGCGATATTTTAACTTTGTTCGCACTATAGGAAATTAGGAGTAATCTTACTTACTTAATCGCCTACTTAACTCACTTACTGATAGGATATTAAGATCGAAATGTCATGTGTGAGCCATTCAATACATAGGACGAAAATGTCAAATGGTACAGAGTGGTGACAACTCGTTCAGCGTCGAGATAGAAAGGCAAGAGGAGAAACTGCTCCCGCCGTCAACACATTTAGCCATAAGAGTGATCGGAGAGCTCCAACCGCTGCCGAGAATGGTGCTTATAGCTGGCGAATACAAATAACGATGTAGTATCTGCTATCTTCTTACTACTGCAAAATCCTGCAAAATAATGATCCAGAATCCAGGAAAAAAATCTGCAAATTGCCAGCAAAATCTAGTAACTCTCACAATGGGCCATGTGCAACTCACGGACAACTATAAAAGGACAATGGGCGAGTGCAAACCTCTCTTAATGCTATGTCGAATTTTAGTCTGTTCGCCAAGTTGCAGCGCTATATTCCGCAGACGTTTATTATAGGTGGTAATGGCAAAAAATCGTTTAATCCTATCCCAGATCCAGATGCTGATCCGGATCACAAGCAACATCTAATCACCTTTAAGTTGAGCGAAGTCTAACCTTTCCTGCACAAAATTGCAGTTAAATCCACCTGTTTTGGGGGTAATCTTGCTAACAGTCAACAAGCAAATAATTTTTGGGCGGAAGCGAAAGTGTCAAAAACCATTCAGAATTTTTTTAGCTTTTTAGACGAACATACAGAAAGTCAGACAGAAATAGGAACAAACAAGCGGACATCATCCAGGAAGTTTTACCACCAGGAGGTAGCAGGCTTATTAAATCATTTGTAGCATTACAGTTTCTGTAGAAGTACGGTTTGAAATTACTGATCGTTGCTAGTTGGAAATAAAATACATGCAGTACAGACTAACGATTATTGGAGGCGCATTTCAGCAGCAATAAAAAAGCGATGCAGGAAACAGCTATTTCGCTTATTTCGCTGGATGTTCATGCCGTAGCGTAGTTAGGCCTAAGTGAAATAAACGCTCGAGCACTCCCCTATAGAGCAGTTAATTGAATTTCACTTAGGCCCATACGAACCGGATGAAGCAAAGAGAGAGGCCTACAGAACAGAATGGACGAGGTCATAAAGAGAATTAAACACCGGCGAACCACAATGTTATAGGCATATTATCTGCACGCTATGACGCAACCGCACCCACTCACCACGGGTCAGTTGCACGAGACCTTGAGCATGTGGCTAATCCACTGTGTCCTCAGACAAACTCAGCCTCCTACCGTCAACGGAATGAGAAAGGAGTAGCAGGCTACGAAAGTGGTATATGTCTGCTGGCAGCACCGCGGGCCGACAGTGGATGGCCGCACACTGCGCTGCACTATCAGTATGCTCATGCCAATCAGCTGCCACTTCTGAGATTGTAAAGCGCTTCTAATCACGAGTGTGACCAATGAAAGCAGCGCTATAATAATCATTTATTATTTTTTGTCCTTAACCTTTCAAAACTGTATAGGTGAAATAATGGTGTGTTGTGTGCATTCTATGTGCTTTCACAGATCTGTTTAT
>Ga0209454_1001047_pt1 | contig 16352 bp, 13 predicted proteins | sample WorMetHERISLAND1_2_FD_187400 | JGI IMG/M metagenome (GOLD analysis project Ga0209454, IMG submission 187400) | Marine gutless worms symbiont microbial communities from Max Planck institute for Marine Microbiology, Germany - Olavius geniculatus... | ecosystem: Host-associated > Annelida >...
GCACTTGTTAAAAACTTAAAATATCTTGAATAAGTATTTCTTCAGCTACAACTGGTAAAATTTTGTGCAAATTGATTATCATTTATAATTCTTTTTTATGAAACACCGTGAATATGGACCCTTTTTGAAAGGAATAGTTCGATCCCGTTTCCACTGAATCCCCATCAGCTCTAATCGGAAAACTGCGCAAAACCGTAAAGTAACCACCGGCTGAGATTTTAACTTCAAAATACATAAAAATGTATCTAGGGCCGAAACCTCGTTTAGGACCCAACAGGGGGAGCTACCGGCGCTCCTCCATGAGCCATTTCGTGGCCAGTGCAGACGTCCTGACCAAGGGAGGCAGGAGCATATCTTTCGTCAAATTTTGGACTGTCGAAAAATTGTAAAAAAAATTTATGTAAAAAATGTTCAAAAGTATAAAATTTGGGCTAAAACCCGCTGATTTTGACAAATTTAGAAGGTAAATTAAAATTTTGAGCACACATAATCTCCTATGTTGGAAATTCACATTTGTTTGTCGACATTCCGTCAATAGTGTATGTCGTAAACTTGCAAATTTCTGCCCCGTCTATTTTTAAACCCTGTTTAGGAGGTAGAGTCGTTCCCCTATTTAAAAAGTCTTTGGCTACGGTGCCTGACGATGACAAATATTTTACGATATACTCTTCCACAACTTCATGTAACCCGCATTTTTCAGCCGACCATCTTATTTTAGTCAAAAGAAGGTTGGTAATAAGCCAGGGGTACCACTGTACAACAGATGACTTATAGCCTACAACATATCGGTTGGGTTATACCTGGTAGAAAGTTATGCAACAAACGTCTTGTTTATATCTACGATAGAAGCTGCTGAATGATACGTAACAGCTCTGCTATATACCGCTATCCACAGTTGCATTGTTTCGCGTGATTCACGCCGAACGTACCAGTATGCTTTCATTTCGATTTTAGCACTTGAAATCTTTACTAGGCAACCATATCAGTATTAACAATATGTAATTATGCTAACAACACATGCAGCTGGACCTCACATGGCAAAGTTGTTGCGGACGAAGCTGTCTGAAGACCGATACTTGGTAGAGTCTCGACCCGTCGCTAATGAAAACGAAACGCTTACTGTCGACTTCGGCATCAGCCTTTTACAGATACGAGAAGTGGTTAGTATTAAGGCGCGTACAGTGAGACGTAGCTGAATTGAACTAAAATGACATGGTTTAGTTTTTGACGAACTGACTGCAGTGGGCAAGCAGTAATGCATTACATTAGGTAACGTCTAATGGCGTCTGTGACCTGCGTGACTATGCTCACGTACGCGTTAACCAATGACCAATGAGCTCGCCCTACTTGCCCATTAGTCAGTTCGTCAAAAACAAAACGTGTCAGTTCAGTTTAGTTCAGACTTAACGTCTCTCTGTTTGCGCATTTATGGGTGGCCAGCATCGGTCGATGCCTATACACGTGTAGCCTTCTGGTCACCGTATTATTATGTTATCAAGCCTCTTTGTTAGTTGTAGAAAATTAACGGTCTATTTTTGTCGTATAATCGTTTTCATTAATTTAATACTTAGTTCTAACACCTGTTAGCAATACTCTACGAGTGTGAAAAATAAGTTAAGATGTTAAAAACTACTGGTATGTCTAGAAGTCCGATACGTCGCTTGTACTGAAACTATTGCGCAATAGCATTGAAGCACCACAAAAGGACTGACAAAAATCAGCCCTCGAGAGTTTCACTGCAGATAGCTGAAATTTTGCGACCTTGATTTTCAAGCAATTTAATGGCTGACTTACTGATTGAAAACAACGTTTTCCAGGCAATTGACTAAATCAAAATAAAACTCAAAACAATATTGCAAATGTATTACACATTGTAGTGATAATCACTTGCTTTATCCATTTCCTTATAAAATGCCTTTAAGTCTAAGCTTTTTATATTGTTATTTTGGTCTAAAAATACAACAATTAACTTTCATTTGATTTGATTTTATTTACGTTAGAGAAATATATTCAAATTCGCATTAAATATTACGGCAAGAGCAACAAGACAGTTGAGATGTGAAAATGATTTTGTGACAAGTTTACTTTAAAAAATTAAATTATGATGATAATGTTAATAATGATGATATAGTTGTTGTCTAATGCTATGACAGGATATGAAGAACGAACTTTTACGAAGCAATATTTGGCTTCAGTATGTAAGTAGAACCGCGTAACTGTTCAACATAATTTTATACGCTTGCGTATCTTAGCCTATCTTAGAATAGTTTATGGCAGTGGGTTAAAAATTAGGGACAGATGGAAAAAGTTTCAATTATTTGGCAAATAGTTGCAGATTTCCGACAGAATACATTATGGGTGCTTAGAATTTTAATGTTAACTTTCCCAAAAATTTGGGAGTTTGTATTTTAAAAAAACACTTTCTGACAGAAAGACAGCTTTTCGACAGGCTGAAATTTAATGGCCAATTTACACCTAAGATACCGACGAGTTTCAACTCAACTCACCAGTTAAGTTGAGTTGAGTTGCGTGGTAAATGTGGCCATAAAAAGGAACTGCACGACGATGATGCTGCGGTCACGTCATTTAAGTAAATCTTTAAAGTTTCACTTTCCTTCTCTTTTTTTCCCTTTATTTCTCTTAGCCCGCTTCACTTTCCTTCGTTTTTTACTCTCTCCTTAAATCTAGCTAGCGGATTCGGGAAATCGCCGTAAGCTCTCCCATCGGGGTCTGGGGCAGAACCTTAACCGAAATCAAATTTGATGCATTTCTGCCTTAAAATGTGACATAATTAATGGCAACAACTTGTATAATTTTTTCTGAGAATCAACTGATTTTATTTCGTGCAGTTCCCATAGTGAAGGTCAATCGGTGACCAAGTCGAGTTTGTCGTCAGTCGTTTACGCAGGACTCGCTCGGGGAAAAAGTTAAAATTACAAATCCTTAGCAATGGGTCCGTGGACCTCTCCAGCACCCCCTCCTTAAATGACGCCCCTGTGATGCTGAATGATGTCTTGAGCTGGTTAGTTGGGCGCAGAGATGGCGTGATTATCAGCTGACGTGGAATGAAAGCGAGTTCGGCGGAGTCTCGACTATCGTCGTTCCCGCCTCTAAACTATGGACTCCAGACATTCTCCTCTACAACAGGTAGGCCTACTAGTAACACCCTGCATCGTATAATATGTTCTTTGTTATGTGGCCGTCGTCTTACATGTAATAGGCCGTATTATGGGTCTTGCTTTTCTGTCCGTTTGTCCGTTTGTTTCGTATAGGCTCCTAGCTTGATAACAGAAGGGCATAGAAAAGCCGAAATTGGTGTGAACGTTGCCCTGGGTGTAACCGTTGTGCCGATTGTCAGCTCAAAAAGTCGTAGGGCAAGATTAGAATTACGGTTAGAGCTAGGTTTGCGCGTTTGTAGGCTAAAGAGAACTGTCTAACATTACATGTAAACTGTTGGGAGCGATAAATGTGATAAAATGACAAACAGCCGGTAATTGCAAGGCAATAACGTAGAGCCCGGCTTTATAGACAGGAAATGAGCAGAAAATCGTTCAATAATTTATACGAAATCGGCAGCAAGCACTAGTTAGACGGCCCCTACGTGTGGGATAAAAATAAAACGAAGCTGGAGCAAAATCACAAAATCGCTTGCTAACCAAATGTGATTTTTATAGCTTTATTTTTGATTAGCATGGCTGCGTCATTGATTGATTGATTGACTGATTTGTTTATTTGTGTTTTTTTGTCTTAGATTTATGTTTTTATGTGTGTGTTGTCGTACGTTGTCATAGTATATGCTCGTTTTCTATTTTAGTACAATTTAATGCCATATTCATTTTGCCAGTATTCGTAAAAGCTACTGTAAGTTTAAGTTCAGTGCCTTGCCGTCGAGTTCATTTTTCCTCATTGTCGTCGTATTTATGCCAGGTTTAGCGAATTAAATAAAAACTCATTAATAGGTTGACTGGTTGACTCATTTACTTGTAAACTTAGTTATTTACTGAATATTTCGTGCACAGCGCGGACAAGGACATTGACAGTAAGATCGCTACAAACATACTCGTGTCTTCGGACGGCCGATGTACGTGGATTCCACCGGGACTTTTCGAGTCCTCCTGCTCCATAGACATCTCCTGGTTCCCGTTCGACGACCAAACGTGCTTTCTCAAGTTCGGTTCGTGGACTTACAATGGACATCAGCTCGACCTAAGGCTCAGCCGAGATAGCATGGACCTGTCTAACTACGTTCCAAACGGAGAGTGGAATCTTGTCGGTAGGCCTGCTCCGTTTTGTAGGCCCTATACTGTTTCTAATTAAATTGCATATACACCGTGGGCCATAAAAAACGTGCCACTTTATTTTTGTTCATATCTTCACTAATTATTGACCGATTTTTAAAATTTTTTCACTGGCACACTTTGCAGACAATTTGCAATAATGTACTTATTACATATTCTATCACAAGGTAAATGCATCTCTACACTACATTGTAAAATATAAATGTAAGCAAAAACTGATGACAATAACAAAAATTTGGTTAAATGAAAAAAAAACTTCAGACCAACATTGCGATAAATGATCCGTATGACACTAGACTGTGTTAGATTTACACAGTTCAGTGTCATACAGACCATTCACTGCAATGTTGGTCTAACGTGTTTTTTTTTCAATTTTACCAAAATGTTTGTTTGAAATTATTGTTACGTATGCATATTTCATTGATATTTTACAAGGTAGTGTAAAGACGCATTTATGGTGTGGTGGGATAACCATATTATTGCAAATTGTCTGCAGAGTGTGCCGGTAAAAAAATTTTGAAAATCGATCAATAATTGGCAAAAATATGGACAAAACTAAACTGGCACGTTTTTGGTTCACCCTGTAGTTTCATATAAGCCTGCATGTTTTTTAAAACTATTTTACACCGTGTCTGAAATTAAGTCTTTAGTTAACATGAATAACTGTAACAAACTTGAACATATTTTATGAAGCTTTACTAAAAAGTGTACAATTTGCCTTCTCGTTTATTTATCACTAAGTGTTGCTCATGTAATCATAATGTTATCGAAAATGTCGATGCTGGATGTAGATAACATCTATTTGAACTTTTGCAAATTGCAATGCAAAAAACTTGAAAAAATCAATAAAAATTACATTTAGAAATATCCAGTACCTGGCACCGGTGGCGTGTAATATGGTTGTTCTTATTATACGCTATGGTTTGCTTTTAGTTGACTATTCTACTGCACATTTCAAATTTTCGGGTTGTTGGAGCGATGATCCCCACCATTACGTCAAGTTGGCTGAGACCACGACGGAGGACGACGCAGGCCTAAGTCACAAAATAAACACGATGGGTGACATTACTTCTGACATAGACTTCCATTGTGCCTTTCGTTGGCCTAAGTCGAAGTTTCCGCTCAGCGAAAAATTCGGCGAAAGTCCCTAACTCAAAAAAAGTCACCAATAATATTGTATAGTTACGTGTTTTGTAAATAACAGAGGCGCCAGCCCGACGCTACGTAAAGTACTACCCGTGCTGTGAGGAGCCGTACCCTGACGTGAAGTTCCACATACGTCTGAGACGCCGAGCGCTCTATTACAATCTCTACGTCATCGTACCCACTGCAGCCGTGGCGGCTCTCACACTGCTGGCGTTCCTACTTCCGCCAGACTCAGGAGAAAAGATCGGACTTGGTAAAGCCCAGATTCCATTACGCCGACTTTGCGACAAAGTTCGCGACAAAATCATCAAGTTTCGGCGACACAAATCACGACGCCGACTTTCGTGATTTGCGTCCGCGACTTTCACCGAAACTTCACGATTTTATGATTTGTCACCGTTTGTGTCCACGACTTTCCTCGAGGAGAAGTTTCGGTGAAAGTCAGCGTGATGGAATTTGAGCTTAAGCTGTCTTATTATTTTGTTCTACTATGGTTGTGACGTTTGGTCGCTGTTTACATCGCACGTGCAGATGAATGTTATTGAAAATAACAGCTTCAAAGTTTAACTCGACAGATTTTTGGTGTTTTGCGAGCGAGCGTCAAGCCCCTACAATAATTCTGTGCTAAGATTTTGCTGCATTTATTACAGATTTGGAGAAAAACACAAATCTAATACTTTGGACCAGTTTTGGCGTCATAATATTGGTCGAAAACAAAAAAGCAAGCAACCAAAATCTGTGTGAACGTTCCCCAAAGCGTGAAAAAAACAGCGTGACAAATTTCAGCTCAAAGGTTACGGTCAGGGTTAAGGTTGCGCCGCAATTGGCGGACGGACGCACAGTATGTCGGAAGTAGGCCAACATGTTTTAGTTAAATTTAATAAAAATTATAGAAAATATTTCAGATGCCGTTAAAAGTTAAAATACTGTGACATAAATAATGTTAAATTTTTATAAACGTTTACTGTAACTGTCGCTCAGGTATAACGGTGCTACTGTCACTGACGGTATTTCAACTAATCATCGCCGAGAAGGTTCCAGAATCATCGCACGCCGTTCCACTTATCGGTATAAAATACAGCCTGATATGCAACTCTTTCTATTCATCTTTTTTGAAAAGCTAACCGTGGGCTTGGCAGTAAAGTTTTTTCTGAGCCACTAAGCCTATAGGGCAACTCTGGCTGTTGTTTCCTTAGCTAGACACCAGCTTACACTGCGAGATCACAAATAGCGGGCTAGCGCATCGCCAGCTTTTGCAAGTACTCAGTGCGCTTACCCACGTAGGGTCGGCCAGGCTGAGTTAATCTGGGTGGCTGGTTACATACCGAGATGGTTTACTATCCGTCTGTTGACAGTCGCCCACCTAAGTACTAACCGGGCCCGGCGTTGATTGACTTTGTTGATCGGACACCGCGTATTAAGTTAACCACTATACACTAAAGCTATAAGCTACCATGCACACTATGTGGGCCTGGTGAAAGAAACAGTTTTTTCAAATAACGACCGTTCTGCTGGTATATACTCACTAGGCTACCATTATTTTTAACCGTTTGTTTGCATGTAAAGACGCGTACAGAACGACGTAACTGAACTGAACTGAACTCGCTTATTGGTTAGTTTAGTTTAATGCAGTAAATTATGGCACTTTGTATGCGCCTTATAGGGTGTTTACACGATCGAGCAAACATCGAGCAGTTAGCTCGACGTTCTGTGGTAATTAGCATGCTATATAGGAAAGCGGACGGGTTATAATAATATTGAAAAGTTTATGTAACACGTGATCAGCTGTGGGGCTAAGAGCCTAAGCCTAGGCTTACATTTGAGCCAAGGGGCGGGATTCCAATAGGCCTGTTTGAGCCAGCTCAATGTTTGCTCGACGTTTGCTCAATGTTTACTTCGTATAGGCTATGCTTTATGCATGCGTCATATTTGCTCGATGTTTGTTCGATTGTATAATAATATATAATAAGATAAACACCTTATTAAAGTTTAAGTTACGAATAGCACTCACGTCCGTTGCCGTTTAATTTCCCCGTTTAACTGATTTGTTGCAATTAATCTGCGTGTTTAGCTATGTTTCTTGGAGTTGTAAAGGTTCTGTCTGGAATGTCTCTACTGCTCAGTGTTAGCAGTAAATTCGTTATTAATAATAAATTAGCTAAACTGTTAGTTACATTTTGACAGTCATGTTCGGTTTTGTTGTTTATACAGCCATGTTCGTTGGAGTGGTAATGTTCTTCTGTGCAATGTCGCTTCTGCTCAGCGTTCTCGTTCTAAGTCTTCACCATCGCTCGCCCAAAACACACCACATGCCAAACTGGGTACGCCACGTTTCACTGAATTTTGGCATGTACTTTGAATTACGCTGTAAAAATACTTTAATGTCAATCTATCGGTCATTGAGAATTTTTAAAGTGGCCTAGGTAATAAAACTATAGCAAGATAAACTTAACTCAAACAGCTATGAACATAGCGCTCAGTAAACGCTACCTTGTGAAATTTGGTCAGCTAGAAATAATTAAAGTACCGTAGGTTTTCCAGTATTTTACACTAAACCTGGCACTTGAGATAATAAAGGAGTCTGAATTATAATGTTTTTTAAGTTTACCGTCAATTTCTTTAGTAAAGTGTTTTAGCAATTGGTTAATATTTGACGAAGTCATAAACTAAGAAAAAAAATAACTAAGATAAAGGTTTATTTTTTTTAAACCGCTCGGCAATATAATTTCTCATTGATTTGAACTACAAAACTTTATTATAAATTCTATAGATGTAAATAGAATCCGTGTGCGTTCGAGCATTATTTTTGTGAGATAAAAATTTGTTTTGTGGACCTATGCGAAAAACCACAGGCAAATATTAGTGATGCACGAACGCTGAAACGAGTGGTCACGTGACGTGTAGGTGCGCGTCGTGTTCTGTGATTGGTTGGCGTGGATGCTGCTCATGAAGAAATCTCGACACGACGACAGCCTCAGTAGGTCACTGATAGACAAGCAACAAACTGTTGGACATCAGAACAGCGTCGAAGACGCTTTGTCTGACATACACCTCACGAATGCTAACAAGGTGTTCAGGGCAGTCTTATTTTTATGTTTAAAGCATTTAATACAAAAAAAATTATAGTTTATGTCATGCAGGTATTTTTGCAGGGGTCAGTTTGTGCGTTTGCTTTTCACTGGATAGGCTCAAATAGAAAAATGTTAACGGTATTTGTGAAATTGTGTAACATTTTAAAAAGAGCAGCAAAAATAAAATCAGATTTTAGTGGTTATCCAGGGGATCCAAATTCTACGGTTTTTGAATTAGGATACTAAATAAGAAATTTCTGACAAATAAGTTTATTGTATTCGCTAGGTTGCATACGTGGTATTTAAAAAATAATTTTCAAGTGGGGAAGCGCTTTACTCAGACTCAAGTTTCATCTTTGAACTTCCGAGCATAGAGCAGAATTTCGAGACGCGCGAGTTGAAAAAAGAAATAACCGCCAGCAAAATATGAGTCCGCTCGGAAAATTATCCTTTCCGGACGAACTAATAAAATATAGTAAAAAAATTCATCGCAACTGTGAAATCGGGACATCTAACATTTCCATAGTCGGTCGTTATACTACGGGCCGCATTACGCGTTTTGGTTGTCTGTCCGTCTCTCCGTCCTAACGCGTGAACAAGTTGTATGCAAATGTGCCGACAGGAAATGGATGACGTGATTGGTGGCACGGCGGGAGTTTGCGAAGTCGGGATGAGTGGAGTCGGCGTGCAATTGGCTGCTATTCTGGCCGAGCTCCGCCTACTAACGGTCAAACTAAAGGAGGAGTCCAGGGACAAGAGGATCGGCAACGAGTGGAAATTCGTGGCCATGGTTTTGGATCGTTTCTGTTTCTGGATCTTCGTCATTTTCTTCATCGTTTCTACAATAGTCGTCTTTCGACAGCAGCTTTTCTAGACAGTGTACGAACTGTCGGGGAGTATATGGGAGAGATTTGAATTTCCCTTAGCTTATTGGAATGGAGTAAACCACTTTGGTTTCGGTAAATTTCAACCTTCCTGGGGTGGGTAAAGGGCGTCGCAGCTGACAACTCATCAAGTGCATGCAGTAGACTTATGAGCATTTTGACAGCTTTTTGTTAAACCTAGAAAAATGTTAACTTTGATTGAGCGCTTAAGAATCTACAAAAATTACGCCTTTTCGGGATCACAAATCTAAACATTTGAGAAAGAGGCACGCCTTGTACCACATTGAAATAAAGGATGCATCCCATCCCAACACCACATTTCATCAGTGCCTCGAATCGACCGCCGCTCAACGATACCCAGCTGTTTGCCTTATTAGAAATTTAAACATGAATTTTACATATAAAAACACAAGTACAGAAAAAGTCGATAACAGTCTGAAAATTAGTGAACTAAATTTTCATAAAGATCAACTGTCAGGCCGTGGTTACGTATGAAAACTTATTGGACAATGTTTTATTTTGCATACAACCTGGCTTCTTCTGCAAGCAAACACAAACTTTCCTGAAGCTTCGTATAGTTACATGCAGCAGCACTGTGTAAATAGCATTTAAAGTTTGTTAAAATAAATTGCAGATATAGTTAGTGAACAATATAAATAATTCACTATATTTTCTATCGTTATTTAAACTCACTATTTTGTTGACGCTCATCGTCTCGGCAACTGCGCTGCTTTTTCCGGAACGATTTTTGTTGCCGCTAAATGTCGCCACGGCGAACAATTTATTTCACGTGATCGTTGGGTTCTACTGACATAAAGTATTTGTTTTGTTTGATTTTTCTATTAATTGAATTATGGTCACATTTTGACTCTGAATCCGCCGATTGTACTTAAGTAACGGTCGAGGGCGTCAAAACGGGTACCCCTTTAAAAAGACGTTATTTTGCCGCTATTGGCTCTTATAGTGTGAAAACGGTTGCAGATAGCTACAGACTTGCTGCACATCATAACAAGCACTGGTGACGGGTTTTTTAAATTTGTACACATCGATGACCTTGAACGACCTTGAACCCCCAAAAAAGAGGTATTGGTGAATTTTTTTCGCCCATTTCAACAGTAAATTGCGACGAAATGGCTGGAGATAAACCAAGACGACCTGCATATGTAATTTTCAGCATTAAGCAGTTTAAGTTTCGACCCTTTAGGTTCAAGGAGGCCGGTGTAGGCAGGCGTAAAAACGGCTACACCCTAAAAGTGGTTATTTTACCCCTATTGGTTCGTGTAGCGTGAAAACGGTTGCAGATACGCAGAGACATGCTGCTTATCATAACAAGCAATAGTGACAAATTTTTATCGGTGTGAAAATCGATGACCTTAAATGACCTTAAACATCTGAAATATGGGTTTTAGTGTTTTTTTTGCAAATTGTGGCTGTCGCGTAGATTTCAAGAGTGAATCAAAACAACCTGCGAATAGGAACTGCTAAGGCTGTTGCGCGTCTCATGGGCTTTGCTCAAATTACTTGTTTTGAAACGGTGATGCGTTTTTGTTTGGAGACGCCTTTTGTAATCCATGCACTAACAAAAATTGTGATTATTATAGATAACCAACGAACATGTCAGCCCAATTCCGACACGATATGCGACCGTTCGTTTAACCATGCTTATTAGGCCTACACGCCCACTGCGCTGCACAACATTAAACCGTACGCTGATTGTTCAAACTAAGAATAGTACACTGGTCACTCCTGCTTTAAAAACATTTACGTAGATTGGTTGTTTTTACGCCTTTTTGCTTTCATGTTCGAACATGACTTGTGAGACAGACAGGCGATCAGACAGACGGACGGATGGGTAACACCCGCAGTGCGGCTTATCAGAATGTCCATGCAACTAAGCTTACGTTGAGCTCGTCTCTTTACTTGGTCTTTAAACTTTATGCGAAAATCGTCTTTTCAAACTGCAGCGGATCGAACTTCGTGGATTCCGTAATTCGCACACTTCAAATTCACACTACAAACGCCAGGTAGACAGGCTACGTTACGTTATGTTCGGTATTTTATGTCTACGATAGAAAAAAAATAAGAAACGAGACGTACGTACCAGCTATTGACCCATATTGTCTTATCAGTATGTGATAAAAGACATAACTTTGCACGATTTGCTATCGGCGTATCTTGCTTTTATAGGCTAGCCAAAAAAAATCATCTTGTATAGCACTCATCGGCGTCGTTGGTTACAACGGTTGGGGGCAGAAAGTTGGAATTTTCCGAGAGACAGCTGAAATTTTCCAATAAAAGAAACACTGGTGGAAAAAGGAGGACTTAGGAGCAAAATTTTAAACTTTACATTTTGCTCCCAAGTCCCCGAAATAAGAATTTTCAGAGGCAAAGTTTGCATCTTAGACGAACATTTCTTAACATGAAAATTTTTTTTCGATAAGCTATAATTTGGGTCCTCCAAACAGGCTTTCGCTGCTGTTGCTGCTGCTGATGCTGATGATGATGATAACAAAGACAGCTATGACGTAATAAAAAATAAATCAGGCATGGCGACTAAAGCTATTGGCGTAGTTATTTTGTCGATTGCTACGCTATAGAAGTCGATTCTATCGATCGTATATTTCATATAAAATACGCGAACTTTAACATCGTGTACGGCCGTTAACTGGCAACGGCTGCACGTTCCACATTGTCTCTGAACTATACAAGTCACGCTTTTAACTATCGAGCTGTTCGTTATAGAGTTGCAGTTGGCAGAAGTTTTTCGATAGGCCTAAAATGCAATACGATACGTAGTTCGCATTGGAAACTGGCAGGAAAGTTGCCATTTTTATTTATATTATTTAAACTGAAAAAAACTGAAAAACTATTTCAAACTAAACCTATACGAGAAAGGTTAGAAAAGTACTAATATGTAGAGATACAAAAGGCAAAAAAACTGACAAGCTGTGGCAGAGAAAAAAATCAACATTCAGCAAAACTAAACTAGAAAGCAGTCAGAGCCCGCACACCTTCGCCAAGGTTATGTTGTTCGCCAGGTGGCAGCACCATCTTCGGTGGCAGCACCGTCTTCTGATGTTTTGTACATTTATCAAAGAAATGGCCTCGACCATATACAGAGAGTCCGGGGATGCACTCAAGATTATTAAAGTCGTCACCGTCAGCGGCGACTTGTAACAGCGAGCAAATTCTCGCGTCACCAGTATGGGCAGTATCTGCCGCTACTATAGTGCCTGAGTCTATGTATTATGCAATTGAATAGACACTGTTGATGCCGATGTCATTGCGTAATATGCATTAAGCTCGTCGCATATAGCACAATCCAGACGTGTGTATGCACTCTATGGCTGTCGTAAAGGCGACAAAAATATCCTGTGAGGAAAATTTGCAGGCGGGAAAATGATAGTTTCAAAGAATTCCAGACTGATCAAGACATCGACAGTGCCAAACTTTTACTATTATTTACCTTGCATATAAATACGTTTTATTGCGGTCCTTATGCGAGTGTAATACCCCGTTTACACGATCGAGCAAACATCGTGCAAAAGTCAAGAAAATGTATTTAAAATACACGTGCTAATTGATCGACGTCTGCTCGATGTCTGCTCGATGTTTGCTAGCATTCATCTAGCTAGCTCGACAAGCTATGGTAATTAGCATGCTAATTAGGAGGGCGGGCGGGTTGTAACTGGAAGACTTATATAACACGTGATCAGCTGTGAGCCTACATTTAAGCCAAGGGGCGGAGTTCCAACAGGCCTGCTTGATGTTCGCTCGATGTCTGTTCGACGTTTGCTCGATGTTTGCTCGATCGTGTAAACGGGGTATAACAAGGCACATAATACACTCTGGACCATGTTGAAAGGTGCTTATTTCATGACTGTGATCGACGATGTGTTCTGCGTGAGAGGTGCGTGCCGACAAACAGACATGAGACACGTTTCAAAGGTCATCCTTGACTTGAGTGAGATTATGGGCGGTTATAACACTTCAGACTGTGTGGTGAGAGATAGGAGAATAGTGTAGATCATGAAGGAAGTTTTACGAACAAAATGTGATTGAAACGTGAGTGAGTAAGTGAGCATACTGTTTGACGTCCCACCCGACACAGTATTGTGATTGAAACGGACAAGACAGAAAGCATGCTGCGCAGCAACGACGAGACTATGCGTCAAGTCTTAATTTAGTGTCAAGATACATTTCGGGCGACCGAAAACTATTGTGACGACTAGTGACCAATTCACACTTAAGACGCCATCGCGACTCAACTCAACTGTCAGCGACTGTCGGAAACTGTCGCCGACAGTTTAATCGCGTCAGAGTTGTAGGTGTAAATTGGCCATAATGACGTCACACTCAGTTTTTGTTAACAGTTTTGCTTCTATCAATACAAGTGACATTCGATAGAGCAAGCAGATGTAGGTTTAGACCAAGGTCAAATTTAGACCCCAACTGTTTCGTGAAAATGCAGAGTCCTTGCGTACATTTTTGCTGACAATAACGTAAAAAACTTACCACAAATTTAGCGTTAGGCCTACAACAGTACTGTACGCAGTTTTGCTGCTATTACTTTATTTGATACAGATTTCTGAATTCGGAACTTCGAAAGTCTTTCACATAAAATTTTGAGTAAAGTTCAAAAAAACTGAATAAGTAACTACCCTCGTACATTGTAAGTTTTTAGGCCAGAAATGTCGCACTGCAGTTCGACATTTTCTGATTTGTGGGCGACCTTTGTGAAGCTCTGGGGCCCGTTTTTTGCGTAGCCCTTGTTTGACCGAACATGTTGAACATTCTGATATCTGCCTCTGATTGCTACGATTGGGATTCTATTTCGGTTGCCAATTTTGTTCAATTTTGATGATTTTTTTATTATCGTTGATCTCAAGCGGAATTGGTGCATTTTGACCACTGTTGATAACGACCAACAATACCTTGAAACCCTGAATTAACAAAAGTGGACAAAGCACAGTAAAATAATGACACAGAGCTAAAACTGCAGTCCTGGCACGATCTGTTTATTTTGCTTCATAGACCTAGAAGTCGGTGCCCGTAGTCACGTGACAGCTCTTAGTAGGTCACGTGACAGACGACGTATTGTCCTGTCGACAGTTCATTACGTCACAGCACGTGACCAACTGATGTTTAATTAATTGACGCCAGACGGCGTACGTCATTAATGATTTATAAAGTTTGCATCGGGAGGGAAACGAGCTTTTGACCAGCAGAAATCTTACGACAACTCACGCGTTTATACAGTAAAGTAAAACATGTCGTTTTTAACGTCGATACAAACTAGGCTACGTTATTAGATTATACTGAACAGGTTGGCGCACAAAAAGTGAAACAGTTTTGTTATTTAGCTTGATCTACAGCATGCTGTACAAAAACACCAATTTATACCAGAGATCTGTGGTAAATTGTTGTTTTCTTCTTTTACCTGGCTGACATTATGACGCGGTTAAAAGTTTGTGTTATATTCATGTACGTTGGATGTGTGTATTTAATTACTATCTGTTTACTTATTTACTTAAATCGAAGTCATTAGAGAATGGTTTAAAGGCTCCTTAACTTAGTTTCTTAAAGGCTCATCAGCACAGAAAGGGTCATTCGGTGGCACGCTTAGATAGCCCTATGGACAGAAAGAAGAACTTAGGATTGGCCGATTGATGTCTTTAGTTACAGAGAATTGTAAACTAGAAAGAAAGAGAGCAGATAATGTGTGCACCGTGCAGACATTATGTTGTCGGCGCAATGCAGTGAAAAACGTCTTCCTTCCGGTCTGTAGTTGATCTGCACGTACAACGCCACCGGCACTCAACCAGTAGGCCTACCGTCGCATTAACCAAAAGCGGACAAAAACTTTAAAAACGAAGGCGAAAAGATTTTACGTGTTGTATTCATGATTTTTACGTAATAAATGTTGCAAATTTACTACAATATTACTATATTTTCTTAACACATTCATCAAACCTCAAGCAGCTCGGTAACGCTGTGCTGTAAATGACATGAGTAACTTTGAACTGGCATTGTGCGCTGAATTATTTACTCACTAACTAACTCATTATTTTTTAGGCATGAGAACTAATGTGTCAAATAAAAACCACTAAACAAAGTTATAGGTTGTAATTTGATACGTCACCGTAACTTACAAGTGGTGAAATTGTAACAAGTGTGTAACTGTGTTGCTTGCTTCATTTAGAAACAGTGAAATTTATGTTTTACATGGTAGTGTAGCCACACAGTTAAACTGTGGTGAAATATTTAACAACTACTTTATTGCCAGTTGTCCACAGTATGTGCCAATAAAAAGAATTTTAAAATCGGTTAATATTTGGCGAAAATATGGAAAATGACAAAGTGGGATGTTTTTTGGAACACAGTGTATATACTGCTGCTGAAGCTGCTGCTATTGCTACATGCATGGTCAGCATCGTAGCCTATCTAGCATCATTATCACGTTATAACCTCTGACTGGCATTATCTATTATCACACCGGTCAACGGTCAGTCGTATTTACCGAGTTTATCTGCCGCTCAATGTATATAACTCACACACATTATTACGTCAAAGAACGTTTCTGCGAAAAAGTGTCGGACACGAAATTGGGACTCCATGCATTACCGAGATAGGCACCGACATTTTCTCATCACGTATTAGGCCTTTCGTCAGTGGACGGCAAAATTGTGTCCCCTAAAAAATTGTTGTGGGCTTCTTCCTCGATATACTTATACAAGTTACTAAACACTAATTTTTTTTAGATTTGTGACTTAAGGCCAAAAATAGAATACTGTATAAGGACAGAGGCTCAGACAGATATGTAAATTGAAGATGTCGTTATTAATTATATATGTAAAAAACTTACCAGTTTACAACTGTGTGTAAGGACGATGTGATGATATCAGTCCTCTAAAACAGCAAAAATCATTTGGGTAACCTTAGATGGGGCTATG
>Ga0209454_1001049_pt1 | contig 16342 bp, 5 predicted proteins | sample WorMetHERISLAND1_2_FD_187400 | JGI IMG/M metagenome (GOLD analysis project Ga0209454, IMG submission 187400) | Marine gutless worms symbiont microbial communities from Max Planck institute for Marine Microbiology, Germany - Olavius geniculatus... | ecosystem: Host-associated > Annelida >...
TTTCGCAATTTTGCGCACATTTCGCGCACATTTCGCGCACATTTCGCGCACATTTCAACACTGAATTGCGACTAAATGGCTGGAGATAGATCAAGACAACCAGCATGTTAAATTTTCAGCATTTAACGTGGATTTCAGCAGTTCAAGTCCCGATCCCGTAGGTTCAAGGAGGCTGAGAGAGCTACCCCCCTAAAAAGTGGTTATTTTTGCCGCAATTGTCACGTGTAGCGTGAACACGATTGCAGATAGGCACAGACATCCTGCTGATCATAACAAGCACTTGTGACAGGCTTTTTGGATTCATGAACATCGATGACCTTGAATGACCTTGAACCCTAAAAATATTGCTTTAACGTGATTTTTTTGCGATTTTTGGCTGCAAAAGAGTGAATTACGAGGAAATGGATGGAGATAGACTACAATTACCTGCGAACAGGAACTGCTATAGGCTTTCACGCGTCTCGTGAGCTTTGCTCAAATTACTTGTTGTAGTACAAATGATGTTTAACGTCACTGAAAATCATAAAAACGAAACTAAATCATCTCGGTATATAATAAACCACGTACGTCAACTCAGCCTTTCATCCCTCAGAGATTGGTAAATCGCGTACCGGGTCTGCTTGGTCAAAGTTAAAGTGGGGCACATTTGCCTGTGCCGAGTGGCAGGTTTCACTGTGTGATCATGTGTCAGGTGCGCTCTGCAGCTGTGAGATGGGTTATAGTTAAAGGCTATAAAATAACTTTAACCTTTTTAACTTGTGTAGTTCGGGTAAGCTTTGCAGCACTGCATCAATGCAAACCACACTAAGTGTGTCATTTTTACTCAATCAAAGAGCCGGTGTCGTGAAAAATTTGTCGCACTTGGAAAAGTCTTCCCACCTCTATATTCTCATAATGTAACTAACCCTAACCCATACCCTAGCACTAATGCTAACTCTGATTTAAACCCTACCCTATAACCCCAACCCTAATCCTAACCTTGACCCTATTCTTAATCTTAGTCTTACCCTGTATACTGCTGCATCTGGGAATTATTTTTCAGTGTGACGAATTTTCCGCTACACCGATATATTAAGCTAAGCTTTTGGCCAGGTCACACCTACGACGCAATGCAACTTAACTGAACTCATGTCGAGTTAAGTTGCGTCGGCGTCGTAGTTGTAAATCGGCCATTAGATTGGATGTTTCGTAAACGATGTGACTGCTGTAAATTATGTGGCACACAGCCTGTTGCACAATAAACATGCTCACAAGCCAGTGTACACTATGTGTAGCTTGTTGCGTTCGTACAGAGTGTGCACCATACGAGTTCCGATGTGACTCCGGCGAGTGTCGGTATCTTCACCAACGATGCGACGGCAACTGCAACTGTCGTGACTGCAGCGACGAATACAACTGCAGTGAGTACACGCCATTTAGGCTACTGTTAGTTACGACGTACTATTCTGTGTAACAAAAAAACGTAACTTGGTAAATAATTTCAGGCAAGGCTAGATCTAACGCATTTCCCACTGTGGATGTCCGTTGTTTAGCCTGAGCTTGAGCTGTTTTGCTTTCGGGATGTTAACAAGACATAGGGTCTATCCTTTTCAAAACAAAGACGTCAACTTTCATAATTAAGACTAAAAGATCAACCTTCAAAACTAAGTCCAAGACACCAAACCTGTTTTAAGACTGTCTTCAGACAAGACAATGTTTTAAGATGTATTATCTCTAGTTGATTTTGTAAGTTTTATTAATTAGGTCAACCCTTTGATTAAGTCGACCTAGCCTCTGTCAGTTATGTACGTATGTTCGGTCGCAATATGTTTGCTCGATTTAAATGAAATTTGCTACCGAGAGAAATCGATGAATGCTAGCTGAATATATGCCATACGACCCGTTTCAAGGCCACGATAACGTCGAATTAGAAATTTTTCCATCTCTAAAGGCTATTTTTTTGTCATTTATGTGAGCCTGCAAACGATTTTTTTTCAGCTAAAGGACAGTGTCTATTTTTGGTCAGAACGTTTGGTATTCTGTATGTTTTTCTGTCATTTCTGTCGCTTAACGTTAAAATTAAGATGTTCTGCTACCGTAAGTCAACTACAGCTGTGTGAGTTTTAACCAAAATGGGTAACACAGAAAAACATGGAGCTCAGTTACTGAAAATGTAGCGTTTGAAAACTTATTGTAATTTGTGTTTTATGCCTGGCATAGGCTTATTTCCAAAGTCTGATGATGCACAAAATGTGTAATAAGGCATATCACCACTAGGCCTAACTTAGGACTATTTCTGTGATTTCTTGATTCGCGCTGATCTGATCTGTGGTGATATGTGGTGTTTAGGCAGACCCGGTAGTAATGATTACGGGGTTCAAGCAAACTCGCTTGTGTTAAGCAGCTGATAACTTATAAGCTTAATGTGTGTCTGTCCAGCATGTACATCGCAACAATGGCGCTGTGCGTCTGGCCGCTGTATATTTTCTTACCTGCTCTGTAACGACTACTGCAACTGTGACGATTGCAGTGATGAGGCCAATTGCAGTAGGTTCTTTACGCCACTCTCAACAGCTGATATAGATCGAGACATATGAAGGCATAGGTTTTTAGTAACTAATTATTATATTCAATAAGTTAGCTAGCGGATACTAAGACAAAACATTGTGTAAATTACGCAAACGGAAGTAGTGGTTATTTTTTTATTAATTGAAACTAACTATTGTGATGTAACATTGTTGACCACTCGACTCTCTGGACTGACTTGGCAGGCTTTTGCTCTTGCCTTGATTATCTTTTGTTTCAACATATTCTGCGTATTATAGTACTGTTTGTTTATTTACTAGACAAAGCGGGCAACAGGTCAAACTTTAGCATGTATTTGTGTGGCCTTAGCCCTTATCTGTAAAAATTATAAGGCATTTATTTGTAAAAGCTTTACCCTGGTATAGCTAATCTTCACCTTAATTTTAACTTTAACCTTATTTTTTTACAGATTTGTGTTTTTCACAGATAAGGACCGAACATGCGCAAACCCATCAAGAGGGTGGGGTAGGGGTATCCCGGGCCCCGCAACGTTTGGGGGGCCCCACCATCAGGCAGAAATAATTATAAAGTATGCCAAAATGAACCATTTTGAAAAAAAAATTCAAAAATTTTCTCCCCAGAGAGGCCCCGTGAAAATGTTTGGGGGCCCCACGAGAATGTTTCCCCGGGCCCCGTTGTGGCTCTCGACGGGCCTGTTCATGCGTAATGCATTAGTGAGTTGACTTTGTAATGGTTGGTGTATTTAGTTCAAACGAGTGAGGTAACTAATGAAGCCTGAGATAGTCTTCTAAACAGGTGCAGTTGCTGATCGTCGCGCAATGATGCAAGGGTTTGTATACATTGTGTAGCGTGTGCGGCGATCGGTGACCGTTGTAAAAATGGACGATGTCTTATGCCGAGGAAAAGATGCGATGGAGTGAACGACTGTGGCGACTACTCGGACGAAACCAACTGCAGTATGTTTGTGTTTTGTTTAAATACCGAATAGGCATATGAGTGATTATACATAGCGTTAATTTAGTGCAGAGGACTTGGTCACAACATACAGTACAGTCCTAATGTAAGCGAACTTGAGTTTTCTGGCATGTTCTTATGGTGTTTAAGTTGTGTGATCTGATCAAGTTGTGTAGTCAGTCAAAAATGGTTATGCATTCGTATTAACCCATCAGTGCCTGAATTATTTTACCGTCAAAGTAGGTTCCCATTTTTGGGCACGTTAGGCATGATGGGGTTAAAGTGTTGCAGTAGAGTGTGCATAGTAGAAATTTGCTGAAAATAATCTGTAGTGTAGGGTGGGTAACCTAAAGTTATTGAACACTTGAATTATAATTAAGAAAAGCGTTTAGTTTGCACATTGCAGTTGAGCAGCATGTACAATTTTAAAGAGTAAGTATTACTTTCGCATTCGTAAAGTCTGCGCGCTTTAACAACGTCGATAATGTTTCAAGCCCGTTACCAAGGAAGGAAAGCCGACCATCAAATAGCTGTTCAGTTTTCCACCTCACCCAACATCTGTTTTTGCACTACCTGGGAAAAAACAGAACAGACAAAATATGCATTAAAATCAACATCTTTCTGGATATGTGGCCACCAACAGCCAGTCAATTACAAGGTTTGACTGTTGTGCAGCAGCACGTTTATTAAATAGACATAACATTCAAGAATATTGATGAATTTAAAAAGTGACTGGTGAAGTCTGGATTGGTCTGGAGCAAAACGTTATCGACGTTGCTATCAACGAATGGAGAAACTGTCTCCGAGCCGAGCCCATGTTCGTGGGCCAACATTTCAAACATTTTTGTAACCAGTTAAAAAATGGACAGTGGGATAAACTATTAGCTTAAATGATAAAATTATGGACAAAATGTGTGTATTGTGTGTTGTATTGATTAAGCAATAATACCAAAGTGGTTAAAATGCAATATTTTGTTTGTTTTCTTTCCCCAGGTAGTGCAGAAACAGACAATGGGTAAGGTGGGAAATTAAACAGTCATTTGATGGCCAGTTGTATCAGGAATATTCGTACCAAAACTTATTAAAATTGGATTACGTTTTCCAATTTATGACGAAAAAAATTTGGTGTGTTTTTTATGCCCCACAGTGTAGAATTTATGACGAAACTTTGTAACTAAATTTTTTAGCATGTGTAAAGAAATAGGCACAAGCGGACTGTGATTATAAAGTATTGAAAGCATTCAGGTACTGTAACATGTATTGTGTGTATGCAGCTTATTGTCCAACAAGCTACAAGTTCCAGTGTCACATGGGTCTGTGTCTGAGACGTGATGCTTACTGCAACGGTACCGAAGAATGTCCGGATGGCAGTGATGAGCCTCCAAACTGTCGTCGTGAGTTAGAGTTTCTGGCTTAGCTTAAATACGCCACCAATTCAATGTTTTGAGGGTCTACACGATACACGTCTGTATGCCTGATGAACTATGTGTCACTAGCGTGCAACTTTATTTTTTACGGGTGCTTCAGAATAATTTCTTGGTAAAATAACTTGTGGCAAACGTTTTACTCAGTCATCCAACGATGTTCCATTTTACACCTTATCTATTTATTTCAGTTCAGCTGTATTTGCTTAGATATGCAATGGTGCCGTGAAAGTGCTATTTATTTTCACTGTCGAATGCCACTGTACACTGATAATGCAAATTTGCCATTTTTTGATTAGCACTAGAATCTCTTATGCTGTACACTGTGTAGCATGTGCGGCTAAAGCGCGTACAGAGCGATTCAACTGAACTGAACTGACACGGTTTATTTTTTGACGAACTGACCAACGGGCAAGCAGTAATGCGTTACAGAAAGCACCGTCGAACGGTGTCCGTGATTACGTGACTACGGGCACGTACGTGTCAACCAATGATCAGTGAGCTTGTCCTGCTTGTCCATTGGTCAGTTCGTCATAACTAAACCGTGTCAGTTCATTTCAGTTACGTTGCTCTGTTCATGCCTTTAGTCCACTGTGCTAACTGTACTGATGTACATCACAGTGGTAAATAATCCTCTTGTTTGACACTGTAGGCTGCGGATCGTATCAGTATGCATGTGACAACGGTCGTTGTGTCAGTCTTGGGTTCCGATGCGACGGAGCCAATCAGTGTGGCGACTATAGCGACGAACGCTATTGCAGTATGTCTGTCTGTCTGTTGCTTGTGCGTCTCATTAGAGCTATCATGTTTCATCACAAAAGCAATGATCATCACAAAGGAGCTGAAGAACGTAGGCTGTAAAAGTTTTTAGCAGAGGCTAATTGTAATGTTGGGCACTGTTGCTCAGGTCAACTCAGCCTCCTACCCTTCGTGGGATGGAAAATGAATAGTAGCTTACAGGCCACAAAGTGAAAGCCTAGTGTGGCTGACTAAGGTGGTGATATGTCTGCTTGCTGCAAACTGCCGTTTTAACTGTTTGTTGACGCGGGCAATGGATAGCTGCATAGTGCGCTGCAGTATCAATAGCTCATGCCAATCAGCTGCCACTTTCGAGATTGTGAACATGCGCTTCTGGTCTTGAGTTCGTTTCATGTCAGAAGCGCTATAGCAAGTAACCGACTTTACCTTTATCTTTATTTTTTCACCAACCTATCATAACAAACAGGCGAGTGCTTTCTTGTTTATTGCTGTGTTACACGAGTGATTTTGTACTCCTTCTGCACAAAATGTGCATTGTGGCATTTGCTACGCTTTGCGCGAGAGGGTCCGGGACGATCGGGGCAGGAGCTGGTTGCAAAAGGAGCATTCTTCAAGAGGAGCCATGGGGTACCTAGGGCTGATGGTATCTGGTTATAGCACTAGTGCTCGCTTGCGCCCCTTCAGTGGTTCGCGTGACCCATGGGGCGCCACGTGGAGGCCCACTGCTGGTCTTCGGAATGGTACCTACCTGCATCGCAGGAGGGCTACCCTATATTGCAGTTTTATACCCCGTTTACACGATCGAGCAAACATCAAGCTGACCTGATGGAACTCTACCCCTGGCTCAAATGTAGGCCTAGGCTTAGCCCACAGCTGATCATGTGTTATATAGGTCTTTCAGTTACAACCCGCCTGCCCTCCTAATTAGCATGCTAATTACCATAGCTCGTCAGCTACCTGGATACGTGCTAGCAAACATTGAACAGGCGTCGAGCAATTAGCATGTGTATTTTGAATACATTTGCTCGACGTTTGTTCGATGTTTGTTCGATCGTGTAAACGGGGTATTAATAGTACTTTTAGCCATTTGCAGCCTTTTGCAGCCCCTTTCAACCTGAAACTATACGGTCGTGTGACTGCATTGCGAGATTTATTGTGTTTCATACCTTGACACTGTATCAGACAACATGGAATATCATGTGAGTAATGTATATGATCACAGCTTGTTCGGCAAACCAGTACAAGTGCAAGATGGGTCTGTGTGTACCTTGGTCTACCTGGTGCGATGGTTACCTGGATTGCCCAGATGGTAGTGATGAATTACCTGGTTGCAACGGCAGTAAGTTATTTGTGTTCAGTTTGTACACTACATTTGTCACCGGTATCTGATTATATGTACAGTATATGACGTGTGTCGTATTTTTTGTGGCAAAAAGTAAGGCTTTTTGATGTAACGTGGTGTAACACTTCACGATGAATAAATCAACTTCAAGTCGTTAATTTACGGCAAAACACCTGAATCTTGAACATAGTTTAACGAGCGCACAATTTTGCGTACAATGCTCTAGAACTTATATAAAAGGCAAAAATGTATTATTTTGTACGCCCATGGTGAGTATTTCACACTGTTTCCGTAGCCTATCTAATTTGTGTATGCGTATGTTTTTATAGCATGTCCAAACGTAACTGGAACGTATCGAATCTGCAAGTCTACTGGGAAGTGTGTATTTCCCAGTCAGGTCTGTGACTCGGTGCAAGATTGTGCAGACGACAGCGATGAAGTCAACTGCAGTCAGTATTTCACTTGTTTTGTGTGTTTGTTTTGTTGTAACTCAAACTAAATATCAAATTAGACTTTTTCCGACCTTCTAGCACCACGACAACTGCTACAAGAAATTTGAGCTAATGCTCATGAGACGCGCGAAAGCCTATAGCAGTTCTGGTTCGCAAACTGTCAGTCTATCTCCAGCCAGTTCCGGTTTAGCAGTTTAGCTGAAAATTGGGGTATTTACGCTAAGTTAATATACAGATACCAAATTGTTTATCTAGATCGCATAACGATATTAGCGTGGCGCCACCTTGTGAATGATATAGACTTGTGTCGCAGCCCGAAATCGCCAAAAAAATCCATAAAACCTATTTTGGCGTTCGAGGTCATTCAAGGTCATTGAATTCGGCACCAATCGAGAGCCAGTGTACGACTTCCTATTAGTGACCTTTAGCCGTAATTAAATCATTGAACTAAACTGAACTTAGAGTCGTATAGCATCGATAAACTAAACAGAAGAGATCAGACTGAAAAATGACAGATAGCTAAGTCGCTTTTTTGCTGTTGTTGTGCTGTACCCTGTTCACTATGATGAAAAGTGGAATGCTACCAACACTACATATCCTGATGTGTAGCTTAAATATTTTATTGTGTTGTTTAAAACTGTAGCCTGTATAACCTGTGTATGCCAATATAGCATGTGAGAGTCATCAGTACGGCTGCATAAATGGACGATGCATCTATCGAGACTGGCTTTGTGATGGGGTTGAAGATTGCCCAATGGGAGACGACGAACTGCCCTCTCTTTGCGGTATGTTTAAAAACAAACTTTAGGTTGAAAATAAACATTTGCATAGCCTGACATGACATTTTTATATCAGTTTTTATGTTTCTTGTTTTGGTTTGATGTCAACGTCAGTGTAAAAAGTGAATTTTTATAGCTCATTTTCGTAAAAACAAGTTTTTAAAGCTTATTTTGGCCACACAGTTTTGATCTCTTGGGATCACGTAACATTATCAGTCACGCGACCATCAAATTTGCCGTGTGTGGTTTTTTTGTAACTAATCAACTTTGACCATTATACATCTATCTTGCCCGTCTATGGAGATTTAGAGCTACTTTTGGGGTCACGTGACCCTTGGTTTGTGTAACTTTAAAAAAACAAAAAAAGATCACAACGTCAAACAGCTTTCTGCAAAATTTGAAAAATATAACTGTGGATTTTCAGTTAAAACTGGCGCTGAAAAATCACGACTGATATAGAACTAAGTTGTAGTAATGCGATTGCGTTGAAATCGGTAATGTATCAACACAGGTGTCTGTGACTCAACTCAATTTCGGTGTTCGCGCGGAAATTCCTGCATTAGCGCCGATCAGGAATGTGACGGTTTTACCAACTGCAACGACACTTCGGATGAAGCGAACTGCTGTGAGTTGATGCATTAAGTATTATATGCGCCAGTGTCAGTAAGTTAACAAAAAGTACATATTATGTAAGACTAAGGTTTGTAAAATTATCCTGCTGTTACCATCTTTCATTGGCGAATATGTACAGTGTAAGTCATAGAACTCACATACAGGTAATCTAAACGAGTTAGAAGTATTGTAGCCATTTGACAGATGTTTACAGTCAGAAATAGTATAGGTTTATAGGGCCTATCGTTCCGCATCATCTTAAATTAAAAAAAAACAAACCATTGAGTTCAATATACTTTGAATAGACTCATCGGTTGAAACGTAACTTAGTAAGTTATAATAAATTCATCAAAAAACAACTTTTATATGTATTGTTTTTGTTGACTTTTTGGCAACCGCTGATGTTTTTGTCGGAACGACTGTCCGCCTGGTGTCGTTGCGGCAGACAATAAATCGTCATAGATGTGAGGAAGTTGGTAGTCACAGACCATGCCATCTCTTTCAACCACGTCATACACTTGGACCGCGCCAAGGAGATTGACAGAGAAAGCAACAGGATGAACCGATGGATCAGAGAAGCGATACACATCAGGAAAGAACAAGACAAGTCGATGAACCGAGATGAGGGGTCCTACTAACTCCCACACTTCTATGACTATTTACTGTCTGCCACAGCCACACCTGGTGTTCAGTCGTTCCGACGAAGGCAGCAGCGGTTACCAAAACATCAACAGAAACAATACATATAAAGATTGTTTTTGATGAATTTCTTATAAGTTCTTGAGTTGACTATTTTTTCAGTTACGATAGTCAATATTATGATTATTTGTTAGTAGCCTACCTACTACGGTCCCGTACATCGGAATGTCTTTGGTATATTGATTACAGGGTCTGTCGATGAGTTGACGTCAGCACTAGTAGTGAAATACGTCGGTGTGTCTGACTACTTTGTCTGTTCTGAGCACTGGACATCAGCACACAGTCACGCTGTCTGCCGGCAACTCGGATACTCGTCTGTATAATTAAAATCTATTTGTATAATTACATAAAAATAAGCACATAAGCGGCTACTTTATTGCTACCATATGTTATATACAGGTAGCGGGTGATAGATAGACGCATTTGTATAAACGAGCTAACATTAGGCGCCTATGGCAGTTGATCACGCTGCTAAGTTATTTTCATGAAAACACAACACAGATTGTTAGTGGCTAAGAATTTTTTTTGTTTTTTTTGCAAACATAGCTACATGCAACAGAAAAGAATACATTTAATCATTTGTACAGAATTTTTATTTTGCCTGCAGCTGCGGTGTTAAACATCCTACTTTTGCCTCTAGTTTTGACCGAAGACCAAAACCTAAATTAACGTTTTTACTTCTACGTTGTCATGTTGCTACAGGTCAAGCCCATCTTTACTTTTCCAGCACTAGAAAGCAGTCATAGCTCGCAGGTGCTTCCGCCAAGGCAATGTTATTCGCCAGGTGGCGTCACCATATTCACTTTGCCAGCGGTTCCCTTATGCACCCTTTAATGCAATGGTAATGAGAATTTCAAAGTGATCCAAAATCCAGGATTCCTGCCGGATCACTCCCAAAGTTGAATCACTGGTAGTTTGTGCGATGCCCGACATACCCTCAAAATTTCAGAAAGATCTGTCCATAACTTTTTGAGTTATCGTGCTAACACACAGACGAACAAACAAACAGACAGACAAACAAAAACCGGCAAAAACATTACCTCCTTGGCGGAGGTAATAAGTACCACTCCTACGCTGCATGAACAACTTGTCCAGAGACATTACCTGCTGGCGAACCGGCAGGAATTTCCTTGCAACTTTTTGATTGCTTGTCTGGCGCCCTAACCACCAGGACTATATGCCACCATGGCAGGCTATTATAATCCACATGTTATACTTACTTACTTTAACTCATCGTTTAAATTTAGCTGTGTAAGCCTACTACCAGGCATACTTCGTTATGACATGTCAATGCATTATACAGATCGGCAGAAGAAAGTGTCAACATCAGTATCTCGGATAGGTCGGACTCGGATCTGAACGATGTTTCAACACTAGCGCTGCCTAGCACAGCTTCACCTACGGATAATCTACTTCAGATGCTACAGCCTCGGTACGTGGACAGTTTACAACTGCAGATAATACTTTATTGCCACCATTAAACAGACGAAAAATGTAAGACAGTATTTAAAGTTCACCGACTTGAACGCTAAAAACTTGAGGATTTTTTCTGGCAAATGCTAGTCTGGCTTTAACTATTATGCCACCAAGCTACACACGTGATATTTTAAAGTTCTGGAATTAGTCTAGTGTTCGTGGTCTCAAGTTAGTTTTTAGTTCTTGACTTTGGTAGAACGTTAAACAGATCACAGACGTTCCACGTCAAAGTCAGTTAAGGTTGGAGTTTAGAGTTAAGACAAAGAAACGGATAATGAAAGATAACTTTTATTTCTGAAGCACGTCGTGATCGACGGGACAGGTAGTAATATAAATTTGCACACAGTCGTTTTTTGAAGACTTGACCAGTAAGTTATTCGGCTATGAGAAGTTGCTTGTTATTGTTATGTTGTTGTAGTCAGTGTACGTCAGAAACTATCGTTGGCTTGACGTGCATGCATGCCAGTGAGTTTCTTACATGGCTTTTTCTATTAGTCTAGTAGCTTTGGTGTGTAACAAAATATTTAAGATGTAGCAAGCGCCCAAAAGTGCAAGTACAAGCAGCACCCGTGACTTGCTGTCAAATACAACCCAAGTACTAGAACACAGCTAATGAAAACCAGAATTAACTTTTTAAGGGATATCATAGCACAGAAAAGTACTGGTACTTAAAGCAACAGTACTTCCTCTTTGCATCGAGATGTCTTATGACTGACTGCAACTGAAACTTTAGAAAAGCGACCAGAACTTTTGGCCAGCTACTGTTCAACTAAATTTTGCCCGACCAACAAATGCGCTATATCGCTAAAAATACCCGCATATGGCCATGAGTGAGACTGATGATGAGTGTTTGTTATTCTGACAACGTAACAGCGTTGCGCTGCACGAACTGTTTGTACATTGTAGCAACATTGCGTGCCTTAGGCTGCTGTTTTAGTATCCACGTCAGAAAATTGTGAGACGTGCTGTTTGTGCCCGCGACTTTGTCGGGAACCTGTCGCAGACTTTGTTGCCGACTTTCCCCGTGCACTGTATCAGACCAAATTCCATTAGAGCACCACAAACGGGTTTGTGGCAGACTTCGCACGGACTCTGTCGCAAACAGCTTGACATGTTGAGATGGTTTGTGTCCGCGACTTTCATGATTTGTGTCGGCGACTTTCCCTGAGGGGGAAAGTTTCTGTGAAAGTCGGCGAATAGAATTTGGGCTTTACTAAAATTATTAGGCCACTTTGGCTAAAACACGTTCAGTTACAGAGCTGTATGCTAGAACACCAAAGGCACGCAATGCTGCTACAACGTACAAACAGTTTATCCAGCAAAACGCTGTCACATTCCAGAATGTCAAACACTAATCATCAATTTTAAAATCTGTGCTTTTTGCAGTGCGCTTTTCTAACGATCTTGAATAATATATTTAAATGTACGTCATTGATTCCTGCAAACAGAATGCATTGTTACAAAACTCAGTCATCTTGTTGTTATTATAAATCGTCAGTTGTTGTGTTGAAGCGTGTGGCCGTCGTTCGCCCAATATCACAAGCGTCTCTCCATACATCATCAATGGTCAGTGGGCAGCACGTGGCTTATTTCCGTGGCAGGGCATGCTTAAACTGCGTGGAATTTTTCGATGTGGTTGCGTCTTGCTCAACGAACGATGGATATTAACCGCTGCTCACTGCCTGCTGGAATAGTACGTGAATAAAACGTAGTTTGTTTTTGTCACACGTTAGTCAGCATTTCTACAAGGTGGTCCAAAAAATGTCCCAACTTGTTTTTGTCAGAACTTCGTCAAATCCTCATCAAAGTTGCTACTTTTGGCATACAAATGGCCAAGAAAATGTAATTATGTGAGGTACACTTATTTTCCACCTCAGCTAATTTATGTCCACGCACTACCGTGTAAAACGCAGATGCTCCAAATTGTTACATTACGTGGTGATTATCTGTATCAGATTGCTTACCTGTTCATTATCAGTTTGACAGAAGGCGCCGTGTGATTTAATAATTTTGTGATATTAAATATTTTGCGCTAAAAATAGCAAACAGCAATATAGCTGGTTGATAAGCTCAAAACACGTCTAATCCATGAATGAGTGCTGTGGAGTTTGATCAGTTGATCGTTAAGTTTTAATACCACTACCAGCTGCAGTGTCATGTTAAAGCCATTGTATACACTTTGGGTATAAATTGTGATAATTTGGAAACAAGTTGTTACACAAACTTATTATTCTGCTTAATAAATCACATTTAAGTTTATTGTGTGCTTAATTAAGTTGTTAGTCCTTTTACGGGCATAACAACTCAACATTATGCGACAGTTTGGAGCATCTGCGTTTTACACGGTAGTGTGTTAACATACATCAGGCGAGGTTGACATTGAGTGTTACCATACATAGTTGTAGTATTTTGGCCATCTGTGTGCCAAATTTGGTGGAGATTTGACAAAGTTCTGACAAAAACAAGCGAGGACATTTTTGGGACTACCGTGCGTTTACAAGTATATCGGATTGTCTTTGCTGCAATCTATGCTGCTGATTTAAATGATTCTGCTGAATGTAGTTGGCTTGCAGTTGCTTATATGCCTCAGTTAAGCAGCTAGCTGAATATATTTTTGGAAATAGTACTGTTTACAGGTTATGCTGTTGCTGCATCTCTTACTGTTAAACGGATCTAGGAACGTAGTTAACGTTAGACTCTTAGAATTTCATTTACACAAAACTTGACGATGTATACATGTGAACAGGCTGAACTCGCAGTAGTGTCAGCAGAGTTGTAAGAATCAGCTGAAACGTTTATTTGTTGCAGTGGCCGGCCTGTGAGAGCATCTGACCTGCGAATACGACTTGGCACAATCATGTTCAACGACACAAATGATTCTGATGAAGTCTTTGTTCGCATCGCACACGTCATCCCACATCCCAACTTCATATATAGTTTCACTAGTGGTTTCCCGAATGATGTCGGACTACTGTACCTCACTGAACCAGTCAGCTACACTGACACCATTCTTCCGATCTGTCTGCCATCACCGGATGTCAATACCGATCAGTTTAAAGTCTGCGTCGACACCGGTTTTGGTAGAACAAGTCGTTACGGTTCGTTGGTTTTTCGTCTGTATTACACAACTGCTGAAAGCACGCCAACGATTCAACGATCGTGTTTTTACATGTGAATCAGTTGTTGTAGTTTTTACTACAACAACGCAATTCTGTCCGTCCGTCTGTCTCTCACACTGTCACACGGGTAGATTAGTCAAAAACGGTGCAAGCTAGGATCACCAAATCTTCACCATCGGCTGCCCGGAAGATTCTAGTTTCTGGAAACGTAGGTCTAAAGCTTTTCTATAAATTCGAAGGGGTCACCCCAAACTAGGGCGCTAAATGAGAGGGGGTAGATAAAATTTGCGATATCCAGCCGATAAAGCGTTGGCTGAGCGATAGGTGGCGCCCTCTGGTAAGTACGAGTAAAACACTATAGACACTAACTGTGGGTCGTCTGGCGGCCTTGGGGAATGATTTTGTTTTACTGTGCTTTCTATGGAACTGTAGCAAAACGTCACGGATGAAGTCTACAGATCACTAGCGTACTACCATGCACCCAAGCTGTTGCGCGTTCCTTTTTGCGATAGCAGGGCTTTACTTGTAAGACTAACAATGTGCACAACGAACATACAAAATCATGATTTCATAAACAAACACGAGTCAACGACACGTACAGTAATTGGTATGTACGTTGAAAATAGCAAAAATTAAGTATCCCCACTACGCAGTTACCAGTGGAGTCCAAATGACAGTTACTGCTATAGGAAGCGATCACCTTTTGAACGCGGCTATAACAAAAGGTGTGGTTTTTAACTAAAAATGTGCCAGAAACTATGTGGCGGCAGTTTGTTTCGTATATTTGTTAGGAAACCTTTGCTATGCACTTTAGATCTGCTGACTGGATTTGAAAAGCAAGTCACCAGAAAATGTGAGAAACTGGGAAAGAAGAAACGTGAAGAAAAAGAAAATAAAAAAGAGAATTTTACTTTTTGGTTACCTGTCTGCGTAACATTGTTTGTTTCGGCCGGATATCTATGCAATAAATTGTTGCTGTTAGTAACAGTGTGCGATGAATGTTTTCAGGTCCAACACCAAATCGTCTTCTGTACATAAGAATGAACATCATACCGTTTGAGATGTGTCGAGCTATGCACGGACACATCAACGACACTTTTCATATCTGTATTGGTTCTATTCCGACAAGGGATAACAACTTTTGCAGTGTTGGTTTCGTTACTGTATTATTATGTAACGTTTTACTTTTTCGTTATTGCAGATCAAGTAGTAGATTTACTAATATTTTACAGTAAACGTTGGTAAGTTGAAATGTTGCCGCTTTCTCGCACATCGTTTCAGCAGGTAGCAGCAATTTTCCTGCCGGACATTTGCATGCTTCGGTTTTGTATTTTCGTGACATTTCTCCGCCATAAGATAGAATAATTTACAGCTGAAATGTAAGAACACTAGGCTTAAATCAGTTGCCTAATTATCCATCTGTTTTACTGCACCAGCACATTTAGTATACAGATCTGCAAATAACTTTTGACATTGTTTAGCGTATATCAATGGTTTTCAAGCAACTTAGCTATACGCCGTCAAATACCCGTTTATAATCTATGAACGCATAAAGCTATTGCAAGGGTTGCGTCTGCAATCAAATTACTTATCAGACTTGTGTGATCACAAAAATACCACATTTCCTCATGCCGTCTGAAAACTTGCTTGCTCTTTTTCAGGAGTGCCATCCATGCGTTGCTTTTAATTGTTTAGTTTTTGTTGCAACAGTCATTTACGAAAACGTTTGCAGTAGTTTATCCACGCTGTATTACTGCTGAGCTTCTGTCACTAGGTAAATCATTTACAGGTCTATCTGTGTTCTGTATTGTCAGGGCGATAGCGGAGGACCCCTGGCGTGCAAAGATCATAACAACAAGTGGACTGTTATTGGCATCAACAGTTTTTTCTCTGGCTCTTGTATTCAGAGCTTTGTCTCACGTGTCTCATCGTATGTAGATTGGATCCAGCAAAACATGGACCGCTACGTCTAGCACTCTAGCTACTCGCGCCTGCCAGCGGACAATAATAATGTCAACTTCCGGCTAGACTTGCAGTATCGTATCGAGAGTAACATGTTCATATCGTGAAATTGGAGCTATCGAATTAAGGCGTTAATTTAAGGCGTTAACGCTCATGAAAAATCAACGCACATACGGAAATTCACTAAATCCTGTAAAGCAGGAGTTCCAGTATTTCATTAAAGTGTGGTTATTTGACA
>Ga0209454_1001050_pt1 | contig 16341 bp, 8 predicted proteins | sample WorMetHERISLAND1_2_FD_187400 | JGI IMG/M metagenome (GOLD analysis project Ga0209454, IMG submission 187400) | Marine gutless worms symbiont microbial communities from Max Planck institute for Marine Microbiology, Germany - Olavius geniculatus... | ecosystem: Host-associated > Annelida >...
CTGTTAATTATATCAGTTGTGTTAATGAAAGGCCAGTCAGAATTTGTGACTAGTTACATGGGCTGCTGGTGGGCAGGGGGCTGAGAGGGGCCCGGGAGCAAGCCCTGCACAATTTCCCCAAATTTTGGCGCTGCAGTCCAGTCCAAAGTCTAGAGTTATCCAGTTGGCTGTTCATGACTATGACTTTTTGCACCAAGACCACTCTGCATACAGCAACGATTTTACCACCAGTGACTGTTATCTGTTTTGAAATCTGATAATGATGATGTCCGCTATCCATGATGATGAATGACTCAAACCTCTTTCGTTGACGCTGGAAATTGGTTCTATTCAGTGCTTTGTGACGTCATAAATTACAATGACGTTATATCTGCAATTGACTCATTGGAGTTCGTAAGGGATGTAACGTTTCACTGATGTATAGTTGTGGAAAATATTGTTGTCTAACATTTCGAGGCCGGAAACTTTTGGGATGACCCTTGTACATTAAACACTTGATCACCCTTCGATGCAATGATTGAGACAGATCGTTTTCAAAACTGTTCGATTGCACAATCTGTGTTCCCATTTTTATGTTCCACCTTTTATTTTGATCTGAATACTGCGTTTGCATTATTAGCTAATGTTCTAACACGCTTGAGTTAGGATTGGGATATTGTATTATTTTTAATTATAATTTGGTTAGTGGCTATGCAACTGGATCGGATTGAGCAGGTTAATTTAGTCAGTGCAATGTAAATGAGCTTGCATTGAGATTCCTTCATTTTTCGCATGATTGCCTTGAGTGATTGTGGTTGCCATACAATCAAAAGTCGACCCTTCAGTACTTCAGCAGTGTTAGCTGACACTAAGAGCACATGTCTGATTTCAACATGTTTGGCTCTGACCATTTTCGTTTAGCTCCAAAGAATTACATGTAATTCATTTAAGTCTCTGGTTACGTTACAGTGACTGCAGGAAATGGCTGTTTAGACAAAAATTACAACTAGTATATGATCGGGGTTAAACAGTGATGCTGTTGAAGATTTAGAAGTGTTAACAGTGTACATAGGCTACTTGTGAATTTGACATGGTGTTTATGTATTTGACCTGATGCTTATCCATAATTACACCTGCTGCATTTTTTGTATTTTTTGTTGGTTAATGCGCCATTTTGTAATATCTGGAATGCCAACAATCAGCAGTGTCATCGATTAAAAAAAGTAGTCGGGCAGGAAATTGCAATTTTTGAGCAGACATTGCAAATTTTTGACAGAATTCCAACAGACATGTACAAATTTCTGACAGTGGTGCTTAAAATTTGGATTTTGCCCCCAAATTTTCCCCATATTGTTCTAGCCCCAAATTTTGCATCTTTCGGATTACAATTTTTATACAAGAAGAAGATTATTCGACAGCCAAAAATTTAGGGGGTTTGCCCCCTGTGCTCCCCTTGGTGATGACGCCACTGCTGCTAATGAGCACAGTTTGTATGTTTCAGTATATTTTCATTTGTTGTTGTTGTTCGTCGTTTATAATTTTGCTGTGTACATTGCAGCCTACATGATGCATTAAGCGCCACGTTAGACCAGCAATACTTTATCATGCAACAAAGTTTTTGTGCGATAAAGTTGCTTGACTTTGTTGCGTGTCTGGCGTGCCAGATTTAATTGGGGGTGAGGGGTGGTCGCCCCCTCACCCTCAGTGACTGGATGGATTTTATATACCAAGTGAAAATTTTGCACACAAATGCATTAATTCTGCATAAAATTTTTGAAAAGTTTCCAAGGTGGGGCACAGCCATTCTGGATCCGCCACTGTGTGGGCCTGGGTTCAGCTGATATTGTGTGTACATCTTTCTCACGTAGGCTATTTTGCTCGATGTTTATGCACTGTTTTTTTATTCTGGTAATTGTAACTTAAGTAATAAAATAGGCTACATCGAAATGTAGTTCATTCGTTATACTGTTGATAAATGTATAAAGGGGACATTGGTTGCTTTTATACTACATTGCACCTAAAGAGATCAAGATTACATTGGTTGCGTTACGTGTGTTGCTTCAATGAAACTTGCGCTGTCTTTAGCAAACACTTGTTGCGTTTGGGAACTTAAAAACCCAGATGCTTATAGGCTAAGTGAGTTTTTTCGAACTGCAGGTGGCCGGGGCATCTTTCAGATGGGCATCATTTCCAGCTGGCAGTGTGTTGTCAGTGTCACACTGGGGCGCCCATCTTCCCTCAGCATCAGGAGGTAACCTTCCCCCCAACTGGATGCTCTCTTCTTTTCCCTCTTCTCCCTTCCCTTCCTCTTTCATTTTCCCTTCCCTTTCCTTCTCTTTTCCCTTCTCTTCTGTGTTTACCCCTGCTCTTCTTTTTCTCTTCTCCCTCCCTTCAGAAGTAAGACCCCTTGAATCCAGCTACAGGGTTTAGAAGAGCGCTGTAAGCTTTCCCAGCCGGGTCTGGGGCGATGCCCCAGCCGAAATCGAATTTGGTGCATTATAACCTTGAAAATATGACATCTGGTGGCAATAAGTTTAATTATTTTCCGTATAATTAACTGACCAAATTCAGTGCAGTTTAAACAATATAGGCAAACAAGCGTGGCGTGACACCACAACTTTGAAAAATAGGCAAAGCCGTAGCCAGAACTTTTGCTTGGGGGTCTGACCTTCCCTCCCTTTTCTCTTCCCCCTACCTTTTCTTTTTTCCCTCGATTTTTCCTTCGCTCTTTTCTCCCCCTTCCCTTCCTTTGTGTTAGAAGTAGTACCCTTCAAATCCAGCTAGGGGATCTGGGGAGTGCTGTGGTCGAGCTCTCCCAGCAGAGCCCCAGTCGAGATCGAATTTAGTGCATTATAGCTTTGAAATATGACATCTGGTGGCAACAATATTTATTATTTTTTCAGAATCAACTGACCAAATTTGGGTCATGCAGTTTAAGTCATAAAAGCAAACAAGGGCAGCGGTACAAATTTAAAGTGATAGTACAAATAATCTGCGAGCGAAGCCAGCAGCAAAAAAATTTGGAAGTGTTGTACGCATAATTGTCACATTAACTTTAAAAAATTCTGGGGAGGGTTAAACGCGCTACCCTCCTCCCCCTCGAACCCTACAAGTAGTCTGCGAGCAAAAAAAATTGGAGCGGTTGTACGCAGAACTGTCGCATTCTACATGCTTTTTATACAATTTGCCACCGAAAAAAATATTCCCCCAGTTTTCTATTTTTTTATTTTTCCCAAACTTTTTCCAGAGGCAATTTGCCTCCACCTGTCAATGGAGTGGACGCCGCTGGTGTCACAGATAATAGTGCATACGTGAAGACTGCAGTTATCTGTGATGGGAACATCATGAAATCACTATTGCCAGAATTACGGACAAGTTAGGACAACCGGAAAAGTGCCGCCGAAGACAAGAGTAGTTTGTGGCACTATATGAGCATTAAAACAAGGGCAAATCTGGCGTTTGCGACCATATGTAACTAGAATGAAGTGCACTGACACGGGGACAGAGAGTAGGAGCCGAAATAGTTCGCATAACGTCTTAAAATGTTCCCCAGGTTATTAATTTGTGAAATTTTCATACAGCGCGAAGGCGCGTCTTCGTGCGGTTTCATTGCGCGGTACAACTAGCTTCTTATCCTAGCCTGACTTGCAGTGCAGTCTGATTTGCGTATTCCGGGCACAGTGTTGCTGCCGCAACATCCCACAGGCACAGGCAAGTTGTAAATCTGTTAAATCGAAGCGAATGAATATTTATAAGCAGACCAGCCCAGCATGGAGAGATGGGATACATCTGGTGAACGCGAGAGCGCATCTGCTCATTCCGACCGTAGGCCTATAAGCTTATACTGAATGCTCGATAGCGGCTTTAGCCTATACTGCAGCCGTATTTGAATAATGTTCACTCGCGTGATCTTTGTATTAACTAAAGATTTTTTTAGATTTCGAGTTTTGTTGTTTCCTGTGGTTGCTTGCTATTGGATTCAATATGGAATGTCATTGAAAACCTAATAGGGCTTTGAAAGTTTTGATGAAACCGGATCTTGACATTGAATTTCCGAAGTTCCTATTATCATCATTAGCATAATGTGACGATGTTTTGGGACCACAATGTTGGTGGCACTAGCAACATCATGTTAGTAACAAACAGCAGTAGGCTAAGCCTTACTGCTGTGATGCAGGCTACTTGTTACAAGTATTCAGCTTACTCTGAAGACCAGAAAAAGAACAGATCATATGTGGTTGTGGGTAAGAAAATGAAAGCTCGGAGTGATGATGCTTTTAAAGGTTTTATATGATGCCAGAAACATTAAATACTTTTTACATCGCATGGTAATAGGTCGCTGGAAACGTTTAGATAGAACATGTAGGCCTACTTGAAAGTCGTTGAAATTTTTCCCCGAAAACTGATACAACTGGCCATTAAATGACTGTTTAATTTCCCACCTCACCCATTGTCTGTTTCTGCACTACCTAGGGAAAGAAAAAGAACAAAATAATGCATTTTTAACCACTGGTAATATTGCTTAATCAAAAAACACTCATAACACACATTTTCTCCATATTTTTCATTGTTTTAGCTGAGAGTTTATCTAATTGTCCATTTTTAACTGCCTACAAAAATGTTTGAAATGTTGGTCCACGAACATAGGCTCGGCTCGGAGACACTTTCTCCATTCGTTGATAGCAGCGTTGATAACGTTCTGCTCCAGACCAATCCAGACTTTATCAGTCACTTCTTGAATTCATCAATCTTCCTGAATGTTATGCCTATTTAATAGACACGCTGCTGCACAACAGTCAAACCTTGTAATTGATTGGCTGTTGGTGGCCACATATCCGGAAAGATGAAATTTTATATAGTTTTTTTTTGCTGATTTTAATGCATATTTTGTCTGTTCTGTTTTCCCATCTAGTGCAGAAGCAGATGTTGGGTGAGGTGGGAAACTGAACGGCCATTTGATGGCCAGTTGTGTCGCGAATATGCATACCAAAAATTATTAAAACTGGATAACTTTTCTTCAAGTTATGGCCAAAAAATTGGTGTGTTTTTTATGCCCCACAGTGTATGCTGCTTCGGTGCACTTTTGGAGAAACTGGTCATTGGATCGGGGTCTTGGCTGTGCCACTGATTACAGACATACAGTACATAGCATATGGATAGTATAAATGGTTCTGTATTGTGCAGTGCACGTTGCACATTTTACGTCAATTATCATGGCCTAAATGTTACGAAATCAGAGTGCTGAGTATACCGTGATCCGCAGGAACAGCGTCGCTGCCTGCCGGGACCGGTCTGTCGGCTGGCAATCGCTGCAGACTGCAGCTATAGACAAGGCCTTGCCGTGGGCCGTGGCAGCGTCGTTTCTGCTCGTCGTTTGTGATCACCATACGTTAGCCGGCACAGTGTGCAATTAACAGCAGGCGCGACGATTTATGCGTCTCGTGCGCATTAGTTTTTACAGCAGCAGCAACAGCAGCAAAGACCCGGTCCAGCACCTGATGACGTCACTCGCAGACTCCGCAGCTTAAGCTCGGCTTACAGCTGATGCGCTGACAGACCATATAGTCGCATGCACCAAATTTGATTTCGGCTCGGAGCTCTGAACTCTAGCTAGAATTTAGGGGTTTTATTTCTAGGGAGATGAAGGGGAGGAGAGCGAAACGGAAGGGAGACGAGAGAACGGGATGGGAGGAGACACTGTTGTGCGCTCTGCCCACTAAATTTTGAACTGTCGGTAAATCGTCGGAAATTTTTCTTCTTGTCGTAAAATTTTTGTCCAGAAATGCGAAATGTGGGACTGAAAAACCCATTCTGAAAAAAGCAGAATTAAAATTATGAACGCTTATAATCTCTTGTCAGAAATTTGCTGCTTCCTGCTTCGCCTACTTTTTACGCGCGATAGCAGAATGCTTTGCGCGTCTTAGCCGTCGTCTGGGCGTCCGTCTGTCTGTCCGACTGTCTGTTCGTCCGTCACACTGCGGTATTGTGTCAAAACGACGCAAGCTAGGATCACGAGATCTTCACTGTGGACTGCCTCAAGGACTCTAGTTTATCGTGACAAAATTTCGTGCCCGTGGGTGCGGGGGTTCCCCTCGAACGAACGCGGCAAACAGGGGTTTCCCTAAAAAGACGTTATTTTGCCGTTATTGGCTCGTATAGTGTGAAAACGATTGCAGATACGTACAGACATGCTGCTTATTATAACAAGCACTGGTGACAGGCTTTTTTTATCAACATCGATGACCTTGAACGACTTTGAACTTCCCCAAATAGGGGTTTTAAGTTCATTTTTGCAATTTTTGGATGCAGCGCACATTTCAACACTGAATTGCGGCGAAATGGCTGGAGATAGACCAAGACAACCTTAAACTTAGATTTTAGCAGTCCAAGTCTCGACCTAGGTTCAAGGATGCCGGCGCAGGCTGGCGTCAAAGACAGCTACCCCCTAAAAATGGTGATTTTACCGCAATTATCTCGTGTAGCGTGAAAACGGGTGCAAATAAGCACATATATGCTGCTTATCATAACAAGCAATAGTGACAAGCTTTTTATTGGTGTCAACGTCAATGACCTTGAGTGACAGTGAATTCTTAAAATAGGGGTTTTTACTTATTTTGCGATTTCCGGCTGCGACACACATTTTAAGAATGAATTGCGCCGAAATGGCTGGAGATGGACTTGGACAACCTGCGTATGACATTTTTAGCATGTATCGTACACTTTTAAGAATATAAGTTTAGATCTCTTAAATACGAGGAGTCTCAAATTTAAGTACTTTTTCAAGATGCGTTAATATCTTATTGCTGTAGGCCTACACTGATTGCCAAAGTAGCAGGACCGCTGCTATCGCGCGTCACGTGAGCTTTTCTCAAATTACTGGTAAAACTTACGACGTTGCTGACAACTAGCCTACATGGTGTATTAGCAGCTATGAAGCGAACGCAAGCAATGAATAAACCGTGCAAGCGTACACAGGAAGCGGAAATGATGCAAATGCAAACAGATAGTACGATGGTCTAGGGTGCAGTATTGTCGTTCGCTCTCTACTCGGACTCTTGCGGTTCATCATCCCCCGTCTGTTCCGAGGCCGCCTCAGCGTCGCCCGAGGCCTTTGTGTCTTGCTCGTCAGAGTCGCCTGTTGGAGGCTCGTTGGCCGATTCCTCTCTGTCAGCCGCCGTCTCCGTTTCAGTTTCGGCCTGAGTATCGGCATCGGCCTCTTCGGTCCCTTCCTCGGACGCCGGTGACTCGTCTTCGGTCGAGCACTTGGTCGCGACGTTGGCCGCTAAAGCTTCGTCCTCATCAGCAGCAGAACTTTCAGCCGTTTCCTGTTGCTCGTCGGCCTCATCTTTCTCTGCTGCTGTGCCGCTGGTCTCGTCCGCCGCTTCATCATCGTCTGGCTTCGGGTCCGTGTCCTCAGTCGACTCTGTAGTCGACTCTGTAGTGGCCTCTACTTCGGTCTCCGCTGCAGCTTCCAAGTCCGACATCAGTTCGTTTCAACTGCACCATGCACAACCATTTCTCATTTTTCTTAGAATGTTCAACTGTGCTCTGTGCACACTGTTCATTCACATTAGCATCTGCACGCCGGATAATAATTTGATGTTAGAATAATGAACTAGTAGCTACAGTGGCGTCGTGGCCGGGAGGGGGGACAAGAGGGCAATTGCCCCTCCTTTAATTTTAGGCTTTTAGAAAATTGTCGGACAATCTTTTTTGACAAATTTTCGTTCGAATATGCAAAAATTTTGACTACAAATTGTTATTTTGTGAAAACTACCGGGATTTCTAGTGTATTGTTTTTTTCCGATTAGGCCCTACAACTGTTGATAACATAGACTAACGTCTGCGCATTAAACTGTGACTGTCCTACACGTTTGCCGCCGCATTCAACAACGCGTCATCGCTGTCATTCATTGATTGACAAGGCGCGTGCACGACACAATGCTAAAGCATTCGTGCGTGCTGGTGACGGATATGTGGGACACGTGTTGTAGTAATATCGTGAATTAGTACGCATAAACATAATGTTCGACAACATGATATCTTTATAGCCGTTTACTGTGAATAAACGACTTTGCATCACTTTTTGCCGACCGTACTTAAGTAACGATCGAGCTTTACGGTTGTCTGTCCGTCGTCGTCCGTCTGTAACGGTTGTATTGTGGCTAAACGGTGCGAGATAAGCTATTGATCACTAATAATAAGTCGCATATTGGCTTTCAAACGACATGAAAATCATTGACCTTGAATGACCTTGAAGAGTCATAACGCACCATGATATGCCAATTGCGAGGTATTGTGGTTAACGGTAAGTCGTAGAGGGTCTGCGATGATACCATCGGATAGGGCGCTGGCGACTTCCTATAAACTGTCAATAGTAACCATGTCTCCATCTGCATTTTCAATGGAACGTTTCAAGCTATAGATGGCCGTATCTCGGAAATGGTGAGAGATATGCGGTCATGGTTAGGCTACTATTAATCATTAATAGGAAGTGACATACGCCCTTTCAGATTGCATGAAAATTATTGATCTTGGATGACCTTGAAGGTTAGTACACGTCATTGTGGCTAAATGGTGCGAGATAAGGCCACGACTCAACGGCCTTGGACGACTTTGAAGGTCACTGGCATCCAGTACGGTCGGCTATTCTAGCAACAGCTGGGCTTCTTGTATACTAAACTATTATACTACAAAGTTGTGCAGTTGCCAGTCGACATGCTAATAATTATGTTCATAGACAAAATACACTCATCAAACTTATGATTTATCAAACTTTGATCACTTTGCATGCATAGCACGCCCGTTGTGAATCATAGTAGGCTAAACGTGAAATTTGACCTTCCGGCTGTTGTTTTAGCACAATGATCTCCAGTACTCTCACGCAGGTAACTCAGCCATTAATTTCCCAGGAGGTCGCTTAGAACAACAAGGCCCAGAAATGTTATTGGTAATTGCATGTTTTATACGGAAGCGGAAACCGGGGTCCGTTGCTAGATGTAATATTATTATTGATGGTTTGATCAGTTGGGAGAAATGTATTTGGAGATAATAAAAGCAAAATTAAACTGAAAAGTAGCACAAAAACATTAACAGACATTGATAAGCCCTACTAGCAAACGCTGAAAAACCTAGGAGGCCTAAAATGTCTCTGTGCTTTCGGTTGCCGTCCGTCCCTAAAAAGTAAAAACCTTGCGTTCTTAACATGTTTATTGGATCCTTGAAAATATTTTTGCAATTTTTAGTTTGTTTTTGAAGTTTTGCTAAAAATTGTTTGCATCTAGTCTGTTATGCTGTAGCATCTTTATTTTAGTTCTTACGAGTACTAATTAGTATGTCGTTTTTTATGAGTTGTTGAGTAAGAACATCATATAACGTACATGTCACGACGTACATGTAAAAACCAAAATAAAAAAAGAAAACATTTTTTTTCAGTCCGCCGTTCTTACTTTTCTTCCGGCTGCAACCGAAAACGCAAGAATTTATTAAACTTAATGCATGGTTGTGATAAAATGGCGAACTATCCAGCACTATTAACAAGAGACGACTAATGGCTACAAACCTTTCAAGAATCGAGCCTGTCGGTGCGTAAAACTGCTTGACTGTCTGTACGGTTGTTGTTTCGGCGCCTTTAATACGAAGTCATGCCACATGCAGCGCAGCAAGCGCCAGCAACAGCAGCATTCAGAGCTCAGCGCTATCATCTGTTGATGCTGGATGCAGTTGACAGTTTTCATCGTCACCGACTAGCAAAATTAATCAACCTATTAGTTAGCAACTACTTTGCGAGGTGGAACAAAAAATTGCACCATTAATGGGACTGTTTTTTTTAACACAGTATAGTTGTTGAAGAAAAATTATTAGGCCATTCCAACTTCTGCGTATTACTGTAACGTAAAAGCGGCTTTGAGCTCTCCGGCTGACTTGCAACGACATGACCTTGTGCGATCCAGATGAGCTAACCGGCTTAGCTACTGAGCGTCGATCTTCTATCCCACCCTGAGATTGTGTAGCTAACTGGACAATGGGTAGTTCCTTGTACCGTACCGTATCTTAGAATAGGATATTATCCGGACGAGAATTGAAATTACTGTCCGGTTCATCCTCTCCGGCAATGTAGTTCAATAAATTGGTGATGCTCCTGCCGGTGTTTCCCATTTTTGCTTAGACCAGTTGCCGGTCGATAAAATTAATGGAGCCTGTTTTGAGGTGGGACCCTCTCGGAGTGGCTCCGCTTACCGGGATATGTATGCCAGATATCTGGGCCGGTATTCGGGGTTGCGGATATTTATACCGTGTCTGGAATACAGTGTACGGGATAGAAGCAGTCCGTCTGGCTAAGCACTGACGCTCTTCCGCACCAGTCGTATACTGCGTACCACCGGACGACTCTCTGCCGACCCTTTGCAGACCCGTAATAGCCTATACAGCGTGCACAAGAACGTTAAGGTTCGTTCTCACTGCGCGCGTTAACGCGCACGGCGCGTGACGCGCGTTAACGCGCGTGGACGATCTCAATTGACTGTTCAGTCAAGCTGTAATCCAAGCGCTACCTCATCCTAGAAAAGCGGATACATTTGAGATCGTCCACACTTGACGCGCGTCACGCGCGTTAACGCGCGCAGTGAAAACGCACCTTTGCGCAGATATATGCGTTGTTTTCGTACATCGATGTCAATTTTATTTAAGAATTAAAAAAAGTAGAAATTTGGGCAAAGCCCAACGTGAGTCCGCCCGGCGTCTTAAGTCCGATTGAGGAGAAATTGGGGGAGGGTAAAATTTCCCCGGCACCAAAGTCACGTGGCCCGAACTCAAATGCATTGGCATATGCCGAATGCGCATTGTCGACTTAGGGTAGGTCAACATGAGCGCTTATAACTTCGTTCGTGGTGGACCGAAGTTCACCAAATTTTTTGATCAACGTCGAAAAGATCGTTCTCGTCAACGCCGTTTATATTTTGTCCCTATCTTCATCGCTTCCAGAGACATTTGCGCTCAAACTCGAAAGTTGTCGTAAATCGCACAGATTTTTGAACGTTTTTTGCCCTCCCAAATTTTATGGGGGGCGGCGCCCCCAAATGTTGTACTTGCGTTAACACCCCAAGCTAAAGACACGTCAAGTGCCAAAGTTTTGTCGGGCTACATCCCCCAACTAAGTTATAAGCGTTCATTTATTACATTTTAAGCCAATTTTTGACCCCCTTTAAAAAAAATTGTAAGGGGCCCCGTCTGCGGTGGGGGATGCGCTGATAAGACTTGGTCATTCTCTAGCGGGTGTTAAAATTTGAGGGTGCAGCACCCCCTGGGGGCCGAAATATGCTCTTCCGAATAATGTGCTTTAGGTGGGTACGATTTCACATCGAGATCTCCAAGGTTATTGGTCCAAACTTCACCTGACTTGTTTCGCCTAACGCAGGAGGAATTGCAGTAGATAAAGTATTTATCCGATTTTAAACATCTTCTTCCGTTTCGGAGATATTCGCCGCCGAACTTTAAAGTCGTCCGAAATCGGGCCAAATTTTGCATGTTTTTGGCCCCTGAAATTTTTTAGGGTGTGCCTCCCCCGAAATTTTGGACCGGCATTATAAAATTGGGCCTAGTACTGACCACCGTGCAAAATTTTACGTTGGTCGGCCCACGCATCTCGGAGATCTTGCGTTTAAAAAACATTTGGGGTAAAACTATCGTTTTCGGGTGGACTAATAATGCAATTGTATATAAACTTTTAGATTAGTTCAATTTAATTTTTAAAGCATTTTCTTCGCTAGGCTTATGCCAGACGTTAAACATGATAAGTGTACGGCCGAAAAAGTTAGACAGACAAACAGAACGGTTTAGCCTATGGCAGAGAGTTTAAAGCGTGCGCCTCTTGCGGTGTGTGTTGTTATTGACTGTTAGGTAGGGTTGGCGTAATCTTAGACAAGTCCGGGCATGTCCAGCCGTGCAACACGCACGCACACACACACACAGGTGCGCGTATCGATCTGACGATCAGTGAACCTGCCCAGCAGTAGCAACGACAACGTCGCCAGGACTTGGCAAGCAAGCCTTACCTTGTCAGACAGACAGTCAGGCCACCTGCATATTCACTCGTCGATGACACATTAACAGGACAGTGGACCTAACCTAGCCTAATCCTAAAGCGTTTCAATCATACGATTCTTAGATAAGAGTCGTGTATAACAAGGCTTGAGCTGTGCGACGTATCGTCCAAGTAGAAAGCTGTGGCTTGCGGCGTCGACTCATCACTAATGTTCAGGAGACCGGGTTCAGCGTCTGGCGGCGGCGGAGGTAACTTGGACCGAGGCGGTTACATCACATTCACCTCTCCGTCTGCTCTGACCCGCAACAAGCACCACGCCACGGCTGCCAGAGCAGCACCCCCGCGACCTATCTCAGCCATCACCGGGTCCATGGAAAGCGTCCGGTCTGGCGTCAGTGTCAGGTCGGACCCTGGAAACAACCGGATGACGTACGGCACGGATAACTCCGGCGTCTGCTTTGACGAGAAAGTTCTCAAACAGATCAGGTAAATACTAAAATACGACCTGCAGCCTACAGCGTTGAGTGTGTAAGTATAAGTTAAGTTATTTGATTTTTTGATGAATGGCGTTTTTTGTCTCTTTGTTGTTCTTCTCCGGTATCGATCTTACAGACGACGACTAGCCGCCACATCATAAATTAGTACATTACGTGATTACGATATATTGCACTGTAGTTTTTAAAGCTTTTTCTGTGCTATCTTTACCAGTTTAGTTTCTGTAGATCTGTTTTGGCTGGAAGAAATCTTGAAGTTACTATGTTACCGTTGACATTTCGAGTTACACTAGCACCAGACAAATGAAGGACGACGTTGAATGCTATTTGTGGAATTGTGGAATACACATGTTTAAACTCTTGAATTTTGTTTCAGTCAATTTTGGTCGTCTTTTGGCTTTTGTGTGTAGTGTTGTCTGTTTTGTTGGGTCATTTGGTAGACATTTTTTGGAGGGGGCATGACAGTAGGTCATAACAATCAGAACCATGTACCGCACATACATGTGTCTCACATAACTTGTGTACTATAGACCTAATGCGCATGTATAGGCCTAATCCACGTCACATCGGCTTGTAGTTTTTTCAGCTTGTCATGTCACTATAAACAAAAAATTCATCTCCGTCAGCTGTCTCAGTTTTACACTCAACACTCTGATGTGCAGTTGTTCTCTGTCTATCCTTTCTGCTTTTTGAGGTTTAGACATGTTTTTATGTTTTTATGTCATTATTTTCATCTGTTTGTTTCTTTCTGTTTGTTTTTATTGGCTGTGCTGCGTGAATTAAACTGAATGAATGAATGGATGGATGAATGTTGCAGCTACAATCAGACAAGATTTATGCAGGATCGAATCAGTGAAGTCGAGAGGCACTTCGGCGACATGTGTGACGGGTTCGGAGGCTACGCACGCGGCTTCGCCAAGTTGCGAGATAAAGGTAAGATTAATGGAAAGTTTAACCTGTGATAAAATGAATTTGGGCTGGACAGCCAAAGTTGGCAGCATAACTGCCAAAATGTGCATTGCGTCTCAAAAAAGTAGTGCACCAAGCTGCGACACAATACAATACGATATAGGATTTTCACTTGAAAACTGACAAACATGCTGTCAGTTTAATCTAGCACATAAACATTGTAACATTGTGTAATGTTTTTCAGTGTTTTAAGTTGAGTGGTAAATACATGAAACTTTTGACTCTATATCGATGTGATAGTAGAGACAATGTGTAAGCTTATTACGTGAAACTCTGTGTTGAGAGACATTTTGCCGCTTTGACAGCCGGTAGTAATCGTTAGTGTGTTTTATTGCTTTTATTTGGTGTGTTTGTGTGTGCTAGGGTGACTGCATGTGTGCTTGTGTTATTTTCTTAGTTTACTGTTTTCTTTGTGTTGCTTTTCTGCCGTATTGACGAATAAACGTACTCATAAACTTTAAAAAAACTGATTTTTTGACATAGAAATGAAATGAGAGAAACTAAAATAAAAGTACAGTTAGGTCTATAATGTAAAACATTTAAAAACTGTTTGAAATTTAAAAAAAAAACTAATAAGAAACACAGCCGACTTTAAGATGGACGACCGAACTGCCTGGCAATTTGCGAGGCACTATCGCTGTTTGGTGGAGATAGGAGGGTCGGCAATGAAAGGATAAAACAGAGCATTGGTAGATTAATTTAAGATTTTGGTGAAGTTATGGATCACAGTTCAGACCCACACTTTTGGGTGGATATGCAGGAATTGTTTAAAGAATGCTTTGTTTATACCAATAAAACACACTTCGTTGTAGAAATTTGAAAACTCTGAGTAAACTTGTTTTTAGTTGTGAATGTTTCTGCTGGTGTCAAAATCACGAAATGTCGTAATTTTTCTGTAAAATGTTGTTCTAGGCGATGTAATTGCTTACGCTTTGAGGAATTATGTCTTTGACGAGAGACTTAACCCAAGCAGCAAAAAGTCGTTTTGGCGACTTAGCGAAAATCTTTCGGCCGTTCAAGATTACCGAGAAACAACGGTAAACTGCATCATAATGTCTTATCTACTGGTTCGCTATATATGTCATTATATAATAGTTATTATTGCCTGCATGATGTAACAATATAAGTGGCTTGGAAGTGTAAGGGTTAGGATGTAGGACTTGCCATTAAGAAACCCTAGGTTCGACTCCGGTCGGGTGGTTACTACTTGAATGGGTAGCTGTGTGCGGACAGATAATTATATCGGTACATACACAGCACCAAGGTTAACTCAGCCTTTCATCCCTTGGGAGTAGGCAAATCGCATATCGACCTCTCTGGCTGTGGTTGAGGCGGGACGCGTTCACATGTCGTGTCGGATGGCAGATAACACTATGTGATTCCATATGGCAAATGACGCTGCGTAGTTTTGAAATTAAAAATGTGACTGGTTCGAATGCACCCTTTTTATCACTCTGGGGTGGCTAGTGTAACAGAGTCGAGTCAGGCACATAATAAAATTACACATATTATTCAATTGCATTTTTTAGTGTTTTCAGTATATTAACCTTTATTTTCTACTATTTACTGGTATTAATTGCATAACTAATTATAAGTAGGTGCGTTATTATTGTTCGTCAGGTAAAGCGATTTGAAAATAAAGTGGTTCGGCCGTTGGCCGCCTACGGCACATCTTGTAAACAAGCCAAGGTAAAAGCATCATTAATATTCTTTTTATTCTTCTATTAGGTTATACGCTTTTCGTTTTGGATCACTTTTTTTGTTTTTTTTTTATTTTGCAATTTGCAGCATATTTGCATAATTTGATATTTATTCGTAAATTTGGACGTTTATTTTATGTCCCGTAACTCAGCCATTCGGTTGGTGTTTCACAGGTTATCACTAGCACATCCAAAATGGTTCAGTTAGTGATGTGAGCAAGACCAAAGTTTCAAAGTCTCAGAGTCTCAAAACCATAACAAAGACGAGACCAAGAATGTCAACCATATTAATGTCAACAATAAACTACATAATAAATAAACCCTATGATATGGAGTGCGCTGCTATTCTAAACTTCTAAAGTGAATAACAATAATATTTTACATTAACCTACTTGACAAGTGCATGTAAGCGTCATAAGCGAAGTACCAGCCACAGACCAATAACAAGAGACCGGTGATGGTGATGTAACAGTAGAATGTCCGACTTGCGATCGCAAGGTCGTGGGTTTGACTCCTGGTCGGGTTGCTATCAAGTGCTTAGTACGTGGATGAGTGACTGTCTGCGGAGAGGTAAACCGTCTCAGCATATAACCAACACCAAGGTTAACTCAGCCTTCCATCCCTCTGGAGTAGGTAAATCGAGTACCGGCTTGTCTGGCTGGGATTAAAGCGGACACGTTTATCTGCGTCGACTGGCAGGAAAAACTGTGTGATTCTATATGGCTGAAAACGCTCACTAGCTTCTAGGTGAGATTTTTCTAAGAAGTTATACCATTAACCAATTGGTGTGTGATAAAACTACAGGAAAGGCTCAGACTGGCTTGTGCGACACGAAAGAGAGAACTTGATCAGAAGAAGCTGATAGAACGCTCTACATTCAACAGTCGATCAGTGGTAGGCCCTATTTTTGGCTAACTGGCTTTTGCGCAGTGCGGTAAATAGTCATTATACACTGTGTCTCAAAAAACGTCACACTTTGTTAGTTCTATGTCTTCACGAAATATTAACCGATTTTTAAAATTCTTTCACTAGCACACTCACTTGACAATTGGCAATAAAGTGATTATTAAATATCTGACTGCACAAAGTAGTGTAGCAACACAGTTAAGCTGTGGTGAGATATTTAATAACTACTTTATTGCACATTGTCCACAGA
>Ga0209454_1001053_pt1 | contig 16318 bp, 12 predicted proteins | sample WorMetHERISLAND1_2_FD_187400 | JGI IMG/M metagenome (GOLD analysis project Ga0209454, IMG submission 187400) | Marine gutless worms symbiont microbial communities from Max Planck institute for Marine Microbiology, Germany - Olavius geniculatus... | ecosystem: Host-associated > Annelida >...
TCACTGGACCAAACTTCACCATACTTGTTTCGCCTAACGCAGGAGGAATCGCCATACACGGAATGACTATCCGATTTTGAATATCTTCATCCGTTTCGGAGATATTCGCTGCCAAACTTCCAAGTCATCCAAGTCTGACCATCGTGCAAAATTTCACGCCGGTCGGCCCAAGCATCTCGGAGATCTCGTGTTGCAAGAAGAAAAAAAAACATCTGGGCTAAAACATAAGTCCTTCCGAAAACTATCGTTTTCGGGCAGACTAACAAGTTCCTGACTCCTATTACCGATAGTAGATGGAATCATGCAATTAAATTACCTCCTTCCTTCGGCACAAGTAATAAGAGTAGAAGTAAATATTCTCAAACAACCGTGACATGCAATAAACTTATCTCATCTTTCAGACAATAAAGCTCACCCAAACACCAAAAAAACTGTCCACGAGTTTCAAGTCATTACAGATTGTTGAATGCAGCAACTGACAGGTGAACTGGTTGGTCACGTCGTACCTGGGACGTGTTCGTCGGCAAACTTGACGTTGACGACGTAGTTGCCTGGTTCCGTGGGTCGATAAGTCACTCGGCACGACCCGTCCTCATTGTCCTGGCACTCAATCTCCGCCTTGCTTGGACCCTCGATTGACAGACTCAAACCTCCATAACCTGACACCGCAGTCCAGCAATCAGCAATGACTAGCACACCTGGCAAAAAGTAATAACATAGGAGGGCTACTGATGTGCTGACGTTTATTTCCAGTACGGCAGCACGTTGCATTTGAAGGCTTTTAAACGCGCTTCATGTCGCGTTGATGCGACATAAAGCGCGTTGCTTCATAAAATTAAAACCCTATTGGCGTTTCTATATCAGACGCAAATCAATGCAACGTAAGGTTTAGCCGTAGTGGAAATGCTGCATTAAGATAATATTATATTGTAAACTTACTGTCTGAAACTTAGATCAACGCTCAGCCAAAATATGCAAATACCACAATATTACACATATTTTAAATGCACAAGTAGGCAATTATTTGCTATGTTTATTAGTTTGTTAGAAAGTGCTAATATAAGAAAACCGTCAAGCACGATGATTTTTCTGCAGATTTTTGAAATAATACTTACACCTTCTACAAAAATTTATGTTACATGCAGACAGTAAATGTACCAGCAGCTGCATAATCAAAGAACAGTAATATGCATTAAGAAAAAAAAATATCACAGATATCACAGACACATATAAATTAATAATTAAATAGAAAAATATCATATGTCAAACTCGTTGAAAACAAATTATATACCAGCATCTTTGGTGTTAACGAAGAATTCGTTTAGCTCGTTAGCCATGCCATGAGACAGTCCCTTGCCGTAGACCTTCACTCTGCCGGCGTTACCAATCTCAGTCTCACCCACATAGATCTTAAATGGCGAGTTAGGTATGTGCTGGCCATGTCGATAAACATTCACCAGGTAGTCACCCACTTCACGTGGAGTGAAGGAAATACCTGCGCAATTTTTATACATCTATTTGTTAACCTTTATAATAATTCATTCGCGCAAAATCAAAATCAAGTGGTGAAAATAGTCAAACTGTCAAATCATACGATACAAACAAAAACTCCATATCAAATTATTATCACTTAATGACCATTTATATAATGATTAGGCCTACAAGTAAAGGCGATACTAAAGGTGATATTATTTAGCAAAACACTGAAACGCAGTCAGTGTGATGCGGGCAATATCACCTCTTGTAATTTTTGCTGTTTTCGATGTGCAAGTCCTTAAATGTTGCCGTTAACAAGTGTACAAACTGATGTTTTGTACATTTATTTATAGTAATGACCTCAGCGTCGGCCAATGGTTATCGTCCTAACTGACCCCGCCTAGCAGCAGCTATTAGCAGCATCAGCATGGTTCAATCTCGCAATGATAAACTATCCGAAAATCCAATCTTATGACCATGACCTTTAAAATTCAGTAGGGTTCTTGCAGTTGTCGAGGTATATGTTCGTGCAAAATTTAATCAAACAAAAAAACTTAGCGACTACGCTAAAAACAGTACTTCTGTTGCTACCGCAGACAGTAATAATGATGACGATGACACAATACCAAGATGTCCATTGGCGAGTCTCTTGAGCACACAGGGCTCCTCCAGTCCTGACGGGCTGCGGATGCTGGCGGTCAAGTTGGAGATGTCAGCCTCGGTAACTTTCAACGACACTTCACTGCTAGCACCCACTGACAGATGCGCCTTCTTATGATCATCTCCATCTGAAATCGGTTCATTTCATCAATAATTTATTTATATACCTATTTTGTGAACAGAGTACCCTGCAGCACACATAATCATCATAGCTGGAGGACAAGACACAAGCACTAACAGTTGCCCAGCATTAAGAATACACAGACAAACAAACAGGCAAAACAGCTGACACAGTTAGTAACACCACAAATATGTAAACAAGAAATTTGAGCTAATGCTCACGAGACGCGCGAAAGCCTATAGCAGTTCCTGTTCAGTAGTTTAGCTGAAAATTGGAGTGTTCACGTTAAGTTAATAAACAAATAACCAAATTCTCCATCTGGATTGCATAACGCCACCTTGTGAATGATTTAGACTTGTGTCGCAGCCCGAAATCGCCAAAAAATCCATAAAACCCCCTATTTTGGCGTTCAAGGTCATTCAAGGTCATTGATTGCGGCGGCAATCGAGAGCCAGTGTACGACTTCCTATTAGTGATTAATAGTAACCTAGGCCCTATCTCGCACCGTTACTGAGATACAGCGACTTATTGGCCAAAAGTCGCAAATTTTGCCCACCCCACTCTTATTTAACGCCCTCGTTCGGGGTGACCCCCTTCAAATTTATGGAAAAGCTTTATGGTTCCTGAAACTAGAGTCTTCCGGGCAGCCAACGGTGAAGATTTGGTAATTCTAGCTTGCACTGTTTTTTGACTGATCCACCCGTGTGACGGACAGACGGACGGACAGACAGAATTGCGATGGCTAAGATGCGCTGAAAACAGTAGCTGCTTAAGCGCGTAATAAATGGGTGTCTTCGAGAGACTAACTGAAACCAACTAGAGAACAAAAACAGACCATATCAGGCAAGTATAATTACACACATTAGCTACCTTACAACTACGGCTCAGCAAAGCTAAGACAATCTAGCGCGACAGCATCTGCCTGCATCATACATCAGCACAGACAGCAAATCGAGTGCAGAATGGCAACTGATGTTTTGCCAGTGGCAAAACATCTTAGCTACAGAATACAGAATTCTTCCAAATGCTACTTATATCACTAAAAAATAATAAGTAGCAAGCAAATCTGTACGTTATTTATTAACAAACTTCACACGAACATTAAAAACACCGTCAGAAAAGCCTGCGAAAATGCATCGCAGTGAAAGTTATTTTCAATTTTCTTGAAACGTCATGAACAATGAGATATTTTTGTCATTCTGCCTTCAAAATGCACAGTTTACTTCACTGCAGCAAAATCAAATAGTAGATACAGAAAAACCATGATAACGTAAAGGCACGTACAAAGCGACGTAGCTGAACTGACCTGTACTGAACTCGCCCATTGATCATTTCAGTTCAGTTGCGTCGCTTATGCGCCAAAATAGTGCAGAAACTACAGACATTGAAATAAAGCCAAAAATATAATATAATTACACTGAGAAGCGATGTTTGCAGTAAACGGCGATCCAGCGATGTGCTGGTCGGCAAACTTGATGATGATGCTGTACTGGCCGGGAACTGTTGGCAGGTAACTCACAGAGCACGTCCCATCCTTGTTGTCAACGCAGTGTATCTCCGCTTTAGACGGACCCTCAACGGCCAGCGCCAAGCCACCTGTACCAGCAACACTTCGGCCACTTATACAAATCTTTAAGGCATAGCACAAACAAGACCCCAAGACAGACAAGATGTATATAGATTTCAACGCGGTAGTGTACTATGCGAGTGAAACGAAGCACAGTACACCGTAAACGTGCTGAAACGTACTTATTTCATGGACGTGGTCGACGGTGAGTTCTGCCTGAGAATGGATGCTGTGCACAGACCCGTTTCGATCGTCACGCCTGAGTGAAGTGAGATTATCGGCACTTTTAACACTTCAGACACTGTAGTGAAAGATAGGCGACAAAAGTACGTCATGAAATAAAAGACAGAGAAAAAATGACAAAACTACACTACAAAAAACGAGCTTAACTAAAAACATTTGTTAAACACTGTTTTACTTCAAGACTTACTTCGTCTTTGTACCTCTCGCCACAGTGTCTGCAGTGCTATAAGCGCGCGTAATCTCACTACAGTCAAGCGTGACGGTTGAAACGCGTCTCGCGTCTGTTTATAACAAGCATGTCTCAGGCAGAACACGCCGTCGATCGCAGTCATGAAACATGCACGTTTCAACAATTTCGCTCTGTTACACTCGCATAATACTCTGTCGACTCTGGACCAAGACGAAACGTATACCCGATACGTATTGGCACATTAAGCATAAAGTTGAAAGTGTTTAAAGCAGTTCGAGTTGAATTAGAATGTTGCTGGCGGTGCTGTTGCTAACCTGCTCCGGCGTCCTTAGTAACGACGGTGAAGTTGCACGGCTGTCCCGCCACGCCGTGACTCAAGCCAGGACCGAACGCAGTCACCTGACCCGCACCAGGGAGAACACCGGCCTCAGCACCAACAGATACTTGGGGAGAGATTAAATCACCCGCCTATACAATCAACACACATCATTCCACGACGTATAGGCCTCTATTTCTCTTCGCATAACTGTGTTTCTGGATTTTTCTTTGTGTTACAAAACAGTACTTTCCATTTCATTTTCTTTCATTTCAGTTTCCTGAAAACGTTTTGGCTATTTTAGTTCATGTACTAGATTGAATTGTTAAACTGGTGCCTTGTTTTCCTGTTTCTTTGGTGCAAATCATTCATCATACCATATCATATTCATTGGTGCTACAGAGCAACAGCTAGCAAGCGACAGCCAAGTGATCAGCACTCGTGCATTAAAATTCAAAATAATCTGTGCAATCAGGCAACTAAAAAATTAATGCATTAACGGCAATCATTCTGCACTTAAACAAAACAAAAAAAATGCAACGGCAATGTGCATAATAAAATTAGCAAAAAGCAAGTTCTATAAGCAAAATGTTGAAGAACCACACTTAACCAGTAACACCACACAGTTAGCTGCAATACTTAAGACTAATTGGTGTGTTTAATTTTTAAACAACATGGTTTGTGCAGAGTGTTAGAGAACTTTCACACTACAGTTGCAGACATTGCTGAGCTTGGATTCAAGTGAACTGCGTGAAATGAGAATGCTATACAGAAAATAGAAAAAACACTGCATCAGTGCTTATTTGTTTATCGTACGAAACAATGCAGTGATCTTGTGGTAGAAAACTGTATTCCTGACTGAAAAGTTATGGTGCCAACGTTTTCTCAAAACATTTGCTCCTACCTTGACCAATTGACTAACCTACTGTGTGCTTGTCAACTCAGCCTCTTACCCTCAGCGAACAGAAAATGAATAGTAGCTTAACGGAGGCAATGTCTTGAAAGCCTAGCATGGCCGATTGCGGGGATGGTATGTCCGCTGGCTGCAATGCAGACCGAACATTCAATGCTCGTCAACGAGGTTATTAGATGATGGCGTAATGCACTGAGTGAGGTGTGGTACTACTGGTTCATGCAGATAAGCAGTGCATTCCAGACTGTACAGGAATTCTGGTCACAAGCATGACTTACATAACTTGTAGTGCAGTAGCGAGTATCTGTGCATTCACTTCTACCTTTACAAGAAGCTCCGAAATAAAAAAGAAGCTTCTGCTCCAGTAAATAGCAACACTTCACTCTGGGAAATTATCCAAACATCAAAACCCGCAACAAATACGAAACGAAATGAGAAGAGTCAACGTGGTAAGTTATGGTCGAATTTGATAGTACCTCGAGGAAGTCGTCGTGCATGCTGTAGTAGGTTTCAGCGTCGACGGCCTAGTGCAGGATCAACGGCAAAACACAACAAAACGAAACAAAAGTGCTCGATGGTGCACGTGACATTCATTATCAAAACTCAACTTAACGTAAACAGAACAGAAGCATCAGTGGTGTAACCGAGGCAAATGCGGGGAAACGCTGTACCCCAAATATTTTGGAAAAGAATGCCGTTCCTCCAAATAGTCCTGCAAAAAGACAGTCTACTCCCTTCCTTTGATGGCTAAAACTTTAAAAAATACAAAACTTGGTATCACCAGAAATGCAGTTTCCGGGGTGCAAAAATGCTCAGAAATACATTTGCAGATAAAGCTCTGCCCCGGACCCGGCTGGGAAAGTTTGCTGCGCTCCCCAGACTCTCTAGCTGGATTAAAGAGGCCCACTTCTAAAGAGAGGAGAGAGAAAAGGCGGGAAAGTGTTCCCCAAACAAAAATTTACCACTACACCACTCATTGATAAGCATGCAAAACACGTGCAACATGCTGAGCAGTCAGCAGCAGCAACAAACTCTGCATTGCTTTGTTAACAGCGACAACTCGCATGTCTTTGAATAAACACTTAGGAAAGACGAATAGTTTAATGTGGGTAATTATATCAATTTATAAAGCTTATAAATACGAATTTACTTAAATGATCTTTCATTAACTGGTCTCCTATTTAATGATGACATCGTGTGACATGTTTAGTCTTAGAGTCTATTTAAGCAAGTAAGCCTAGTGACTTCTGCTTTTAGGCGCCGTGTATAAATCCGCTTTATTATTATTTATTATTATCAAGTAAGTAAGTATGTAATCCGTTATTGCACAACAGTCAAACGCCACCGGAACAACAGAAAAAACATAGCAGAATTGCTAATCAATAAAAAAAACTAGTTGCTTTTTTACTTTCAGGTTCTATTTCCAGAGTTGTACTTCAGTGTGTACCTGCTTATATATATACATCTTTAAAATAACTACATAAATAATAATAATACTAATAAAACACTATCTGGCACTTACGGTACATAGTGTATGTATGTTACTCATTTTAATACAATTATCGTTATCGTTATCGTACCTGTTGCGTGAACTGGCCCTTGGGTACGGGCTGTCCGCCAAACTTGATGTTGAGGGTGTAAGCGCCGGGCAGACGTGGGGTATAGAGGATGCTGACAGTGCCGTCACCATTGTCCACAATATCAATGTCTACATCGCTGCCGCTCGTACTGCGGATGTGACACGTCACGTTACCGTAGCCCGCGTCAGCTGTGTTGATGTTGATCACACATTCCTCGCCCACCGGGATAGTTGTCCGGATTCCATCTGACACACCGCAGTGGCAAAATGACTAAAACGTTAATACCCTGTGTATACGATAAATCTGGATCTTATAGAGCTATCTCAAAAGACCGAACGACGAGCGCTCTAAGAGCTGGCTCTAAAAGCCAGATTTTTCATGTAAATGGGGTATAAAGGTTAAAAGTTGTCTATAGCTTCATAGGTGTTCAAAGCAGGAACAATAAAATGAATTGAAATAAAATGCACGACAATAAAAGTTGTGCGATGCAGCTTTCATTTCAGTTCATTTTATTCCACTTCATTTCATTTGAATTACGTCGCGTTGTACACTACGGAGCGTCACCTGCCATATGGTATCACACAGTGCCACTCAAGACAAGTGATCATGCCCTGCGTTAACACCAGCCAGTGAAGCCGACACTCAATTTAACTACCACGGGAGATGGAAGGCTGAGTTGAATTTGGTAGATGTCTATGTACCAAGATAGTTTACCGTGGACAGACAGTCACCCATTCAAGTAGCGACGACTTCATCCATGACCAAGAACATCTATGCTTCTATTATCAACCTCATTAGCTATTCAGCTAGCAGTTATTACAAACACAGATGTTGAGTGTTTTTCATTATGAGTGTTTTCGCCTAGTTGACAACGTATCCAGCTCCTCCAAAAAATTATAGATTAATTTTTCTTAATCTAATTAATAATTTTACAGCACAATTATATATTCAATCAGCGAGTGACCGACCACTACAAACGACTAGTAAATTACACCTTGCATTATTGGTTATTTACGAACTTCTTACAAATAATGTTGCATCTTGCACAAAAGTACCTACCAAGAATCTTGACTTTGCTGGCGTCACCAGTTGGGCTGGTGGTGACACGAAATGGAGACGACGGCACACTTTGTCCTCCGAACTTTACACCTACCGTGTAAGTACCGACATCAGCTGGGGTGTAGGTAACAACGTACGTTCCATCTCCGTTGTCTTGTATCTTTGGACGCACGTAATCTCCTTGCGGGTCCTACAAGTGACACAATATGGCAGTCACACACTGCGCAATGCAACTAATAACACCAGCAATTATTGCGTAATAGCAACGTGTCATAACTGATATATTAACACCATTATTGTCATTTACGTTATTCTTATCTGTCCAATTGCTATAGCATAGCATGGAACGGATTATCAATGGAATGAGACAAGATATAAAATCACTTGCATCTTACTGTCAGTCTATCCGTCTGTTTGTAAGCAATTCTATGGCTGCAATTTTTATTCAATTTTTCTGAAATTTTGCACAACAGTTCGGGTCCCCACAAGTAAGATTGCGTTTGTTTGGGATAAAAATCCAATCACCCTTTGCACTACTTTGCCTGAATTTTTACCCAAATTTCCAACCCCGTAATGCATTTTTAATGGGAAGGTTCTAATACCACAAAAAAGAGCCCGATGCCCCATGGTGACGGTTAACAGCTCTAAAGACGTAGCCTGAAACTGCTATATGTAAGAACCCAAAAATACTTTATCTAAAAATTTGCCGCCTACACCCAAAATAGTGATCAGTGCATTCTCAATGGTAATTAGGTGTGGCTAAATGTCTGACATGCAATATCTCGGCAACCATGCACGGCAGAGGGACGGTTTCAATCGAAGCCATCTATTGCAAGTCCAGTGATTAAGTGTTTTTCCGACAACTTTCTGAGAGCCCAAAATTTAGGATGTACAATTGCCGCCTTACCTTCCCTGCCACGATGCCATCAACAACGGTAAAAAGCTAAAGACCTGAATAACGACATCGAGATCTGCCAGTCCAGCCTCGCGAGTGTCGATGACAAACGAAGTCGGCAGACTGGCCAAGACACCGCGAGGTCTCACGCCGTCACCACTCACTACGACTTTACTCGCGTCGAAACTCGGCAGAATGCGAGTCTTGAATGGACTGCAACACACATCACATCGACATGACATTTGCACACCGGCACTGTGTAAATTTTATTTATTTATTTATTTCAGCACTGACATTGACAACACTAGCAACACAAATAAAAACAACGAAATGCTAGCCAAGGATAGAAAGGCTCCAGAAGGAACACTAACATCTATCCTAATCAACACAATATAATGTGTTCTGATTGACTGATCGACTGTGTTACTGTTGGCTGAAGCTTTAACAGCACACATACTGTCACAAATACTTAACCATTTTCCTACCGTGATCAGCATCGGACAGGCCTCCTTTCCAAAAAAATCATCAAGATAAAAAATGGTTTTACAGACCAGCCGCTTCTCTTGTGACATCAAACTACTGCAACTCGATCGGTTAAACATTTCTTTCAGATTTTTAGCTTAATCAGCCACTTATTCTAGAGTTACCCTATAACTGAAGACTGCATCCTTTAAAAGCAAACTGAGCGGAATTGTGAAAGCACGACATTTTACAGTAAACTGATAGAACTTCATGCGCAACATAGGCCTACCTCTTTTTAGAACATTTGGTCAGAATGTGACTTTTTGACCCTTAAACTCAACCAGTTTGTTTTGTAACGTGTTGCACTACCGGCAAACGTTTGGTGAAAAAATCCCCCACACTACAGATATCACGAAAACAGAAAAACAGACTTATGGACGGACGCACACACTCAGACAGACGACATCACGACACAATGCTTCTAGTGGACCGCCTAATATTGGCAGAGGCACAGACTAGTCTACTGCTGTGTACTACCTATGCGCAACATAGGCCTACCTCTTAGCATATTTGGTGAATTTCGAAATGATAGTGCACTATATAAATGTTCACTTATTATTATTATTATTATTATTATTACCTACCTATCACGAACTGGTTTGCCTCCATAGAGCACATCGACCTTCAGCGGTCCTTCAGCGTCAGGGTAGTAGACCACATCAAACGTGCCGTCACCACGAGGGTTTATCTGCGCCGGACGACGATGACCTAACACGTCAGATACAGCACACGTACAGGCCTTCTTCTAGATTTCTGAAAATTCGTTCTTATCTCAAAATGGGCAAATTTGTACAGTGCACAATGTCAATGAGAAACCCGTCGAATTGGAAGCGCTGAAGGTGATGTGGCGACTGGGGAGTCAGATGGCTTACAGGACAAATTGTAGAAAAATTGTTTTGAGTTGGTGGCGAAAACAGCATACAGAAGGAAAATTGCAAATGTCCAATGGAAGGGTATTTCTGTGTTACTGACAGCTTAAATGCCTGGTCTTCCACCAATGGCTGTAAAGCTATAGCGCTACGACGCTATATATAACTCTCTTATCTATATTAGATCATGCACAGTAAAATGCATAACCTAGAGCCTGCGATTAAACACTAATTTTGTTTCGAATTTCGAACACTGGAACAATAATGCATGCAATAATTATTTCCAAAAGACAGTTGGTTTCAATGCTGCTTGTGCTAAAGGGTCAAGTGTAATGCAATATTATGATTCAGAACGCATGTAAAGAAATCAGAACGCACCTCGGTGGTCGGTGGTCATAACTTCCAATGGAGCGATTCCAGCCTGCGTAGCATCCACTGTAAACAAAGCCGGCTGACCTTTGCGAACTCCTTTAGGATCAATGCCCGGCCCGTAGCAATGCACTCTCTGTGGGTTCACTTGATCAGTAATGTGCACGTTGAACGGACTCCCTACAGATGTTCATATACGAGTTCTAGATTTTTGTCTGATGAACCTTTTTCACAGTTCATACCAGAATAAAAAAATGATAGTTTTTCTCAGAGAGTAATTAATCAGTGAAATAATTTAAGTTACGATTTAGTTGCAAGCACATCAGTCTGAACGACCAACGACGTTACCAAGTATGCCAAACCGCCAGCCTGTAAGATAAGACAAGATCCATAAAAAGAAATAAAACGTCTGTTAAAATGCAGTCACGAACTTTTGAAGTGTTATAATACAGCAGAAACAACAGTCAGTGGTCAGCAGTCGAAAACCAATAAACACAAATAATCAATAGAAAAAAAAATCATAAGCAGTAGCAGCTAGTCATAATAAAGTCATCACCAGGTATGGGTCGGTCAGCGAACTTGATGGCAATCTCATAGTCTCCTGGCTTGGTTGGTAGATACTCGACGGTGCAGCTTCCGTCTCTGTTGTCACGGCAGTTCATCTTAGCCTCGGACGGACCTTCAATGGCCAGACCCAGACCGCCCTGACCCGCTCCACGCGTTTCCACCGTGAATATCGCCGGCTGATTCGTGTGTCCGCCCTCCAGGCCTACAACAGTGTCACAGCATTCAGAACACTGATATATTTTAATAGTAGTTTTCATGATTGGAGCACTGGTACGTCTTCTAGCTGCACCATAGGTTCAACTGGGTTTGGTAGTGTGGCTTGGTAGTCTAACGGTATGGTGTCGGACTTACAATCAAGATGTCATAGGTTCGACTTCTGGTCGGGTCGCTATCAAGTAGTTACTACTTGGATGGGTGACTGTCCGTGGATAACCATCTAGGTATATAACCAACACCAAAATCAACTCAGCCTTCCATCCCCTCTGGAGTAGGTAAATCAAGTATTGGCCCTTCTGGCAAAAGTTGAGGCAGACAGTGTTCATCTGTGTCGGGTGACAGGTAACATTGTGTGATCCCATATGGCAGGTGATGCTCCGTAGCTCTGAGATAAGTTCCCATAACGAGCTATAAGAATAAAGAGCTACAGACCACACTGAACATTTTTTTATCTTTAACTCTCCATTAAGTACAGTGCCATTAGTTCACGCCAATCAGCCGCCGTGTCTTCGGCTATAAAGCGTTGCTAGTTATGACTCTTTATCTGAAGTAAGCACAGACCTATCGTTTCCAGACTGTACAGATTTCAGTGAAAATTAAATACGAGAACCAGTACAGAATGAACGATACCTGGTCCATAAGCTCGAACACGACTTGGGTCACAGCCAGGTACGACGTTCACTGAGAACGGGCTTCGCGGTACATTCAGTCCCTCGTACGTAACATCCACTTTGTGAGTTCCTGAACAAAATAATGCGGTTTACTTTAATACACCACAAACTTTTATCAGCTACAGACACCAATGAAAAATCTACGTAAAATTTACACAAGCTAAGCCACAGGCATCAAACCTTTATCATCAGAAAATAATAATTAATAGAGATAAAGCAGTATTCAAAATTAAGTTAAATTACTGGTACTAAAGACATCAATTGCAAAAAGCTGTATGGACTACAACGTCAGTGTGAAACACTGTCCAAAAATTCGCACCAATAGTTTGATCCCATAAACAGTTCTGCTACGATTTCTAAAAGCTTTCTTTTGTAATGACGTATTCTGTTTTGTGATAGATACTGACCGTACTGTTTTATCTTGTCTTGTACAATTGCAGTCTGACAAATGTTGCATTAAAGAAACATCTGTGTTGCCATGATTTAATTTCAAAGCCCAACTACAATAACCAATTTAAAAAGAGGGTCAGCTAAAAAACGTCATTATCATTAATGATATCATTATTAGTAGTATAAATAATCCGTGTGAGCCACGATATAGCGACGGGTAGGTGACATGCCTTGTTCATAAGGAGTGTACATGCATTTGTAGGTTCCATCGTTGTTGTTGTTGACCAGGGCTTCCGTGCGCGTTCCAGACGGTGCAGTGACAAACGCTTTCACTTTGCCACCTCGAGGCACCACCGAACGTGCGTCAACCGTAAACTCAGTCGTCGACTCCAAAAACACGCCTGAAACATTTTGTGCAACACATTCTGAAACACTCTTGCAACAAAAGGCCAGCAACGTGTCCAGCAATCCACACGCCATAATAGTGATAGTATAAGACGATGTTTGTGCTGCGGTCATCATGGCACGGCCACTGCAAGAATTCACTCGGTTCATTTGATGAATGCAGCACAAGCGCCGGTCGGCCGCCAACCTTTAAATCAAGCTGATCATCTTGAGCCTCAGATCTGCCTAAACTGGCAGTCGCAGTACTGCATTTACCATCGCTAATTATTACTACTCAGCCTGAAAACTGAAAGCTGATGTTTATTTTACCATCCCATGGAGAGTAGAAGGCTGAGTCAATCTAACTGGCTGGTTTCGTACCAGGACGGTTTATCTGCCCGCAGACAGTCACCCATCCGAGTACTAACCGTGCCCAGCGTAGAACAATTTCGTTAGGGCCTAATTCGATACAATGTAATACGACTATGCCATGCCACCAACGCAAACGCCGTCTCTGAGAAAGTAGGCCAGTTCCACTAACTGAACGTAATAGCTAGGAGTTCTATCAATGTCAGATAAGCTATGACCACGACATGCATTAAAGTTTACAGAACAGCCTGGAACGTCAGTATTTTATAATGCAATGTGCAAAAGTAATCACAATCGCACACTTGGAAGACGCCTGCAAAACGTGTTCACAAGTAGACCTATAATTATAAACATAACATAAATTTGTCACAAAAACATTAGGCCTTTATAGGACTATGACAAAAAGTGTCATTGATATGTATCATGTACGTAAGTCAATGCAAATTTGAAGACCCTCACAATTGTATCATAGTCTGAGTTGACAGCTCAAATCATATTTATGACTACAACTTAAATGATCACAGACAGTTAAAATAATAACACGTTTACGAAGGTAAAACAGTATTCAAAACTTAAAATAAACAAACTAAAAGTTAAATAGTCACTGTAAAGCACAGATATTAAACACAGCTCAGTTAAGTTAACATATCATATTACTATCCACAGTCGACACTAACTGCAGTTCTTCTCGACTAACACCAAAACACTGAGTCAAAACATTTCAGCGGTTAGAACAAAATGCATCCAAATCTTGTTAGTGAAACACAGTCAAAACATGTAAAAACAATTAATCAACACAGCACACCACAAATAACTATCTTTTAAATTATCAAATGTGCTTATCACAAAAAACAGACGTTACATGGTATCACAGATAGATAGACTCATTAACTGGTGCCGACACCAACCGTTAAGGCAATTTCTTGTAATTACTATTTTTTCAGCTTTAGCTTCAACTTGACTTACAAGTCAGAGAGTTTAATGTAACATGAATATTAAAGCAAAATAGGCCTATTTCAGTATATGCATTTTGTGTACATTAAAAATTTTGTATATGTGGAAGTTGCAAATATGACGCTATGTTTAAAACTACGTTAATGTGAGTTTCATATTTTCTTTAAAATTGTCTTTTAGCTTTATGCTTAAGTAAAATGATGCTTTGCTGCAGCTTCTAAATTTTAAAAAAAATCTGCAACACTTTAATCATATCAGCCACAATTTATTTCTTACACTAAAATTCAGCGAAAGCAAATGTCAGTAGCAATCTATGATCACAGTCGAATTACTTGAAGCAAAACTCCAGCTGGGTACTGAGTTACAGCCTGGTTTATAAACCACAGATCTGAAACTCCGTGCACAAACGATTTCACCTATTCGTGTACATTTCTGCATAGCGTGGACCGTCTGTCGTTTGTCTGTCACATTTGAAGTGCATAATGTTCAAATCGGTCGACGGATTTAGACGTCATTCGGCAGGTATACTTCTGGGGTTCAATGATGCACTGTGTTAAATGGATCCCCTGGCCTCCAAAGGAAGTAAAAATGTGGGGTCATAACCCCAGCCAAAACATGCAATTGCAAACTGTGGCCAAAACATCAGTCTTCTGCTGCCACCTAGCGAATACAAAGGAGGAGCTGGGTTGACCTGCCAGTGATTCCACCTTCAGCCAAATTACTTTGGTTCGTGTTATTATAGTAATAGTAATATAATAATAATACAGTCACTTGTAAGGCGCGCAATGTCAGCGAGCCGAATCTGAGGCGCCGGCAGTCGCTAGATAGGTAGAGATGAGCTATAAGTGGTATGACAAACTGAGTAGGTGGATTTTGAGGTTATGTTTCAAGGTTGTATGTGAAGCAGAATGTTTAACTGAGACAGAAAGTTGTTAGAACATAACAATGTCATGCAACGGAATAACACACATCGACACTGTATAACACGGTTGATTCATGCCACTGTTTCACCACAACACACACAGATCTCATGCCAGTTGGTTTACCAGTCGGCTGGACTCCAGGCCCATAGACCTTCACTGATCCGACGTCGACCATCTTGCTCGGGTTAATGTGAGGCTTGAACGGCGAGCGTGGGATCGGTCGATCGTTGTAGAGGATATTGATCATGTATTCACCGGGCTCCGTCGGCCAGTAGCGCACATCGCAAGTGCCGTCGCCCTTGTCAAAACACTCGATCTTTGCTTCTGACGGTCCTTCTATGGTCAGACCGAGTCCTCCCGGTCCTGCCTCGCGAGTATCCACAGTGAAGTTTGCCGGAGCATTTGCCTTGCCGGTCGTCAGGCCAGGTCCGAACGCTTTCACCTTGCTGGGATCACCGACGGCTGGGGGCGGAGCGACTGCCGCATCTTTGACAGCAAGCACACGGAACGGACTGCGAGGCACAGGCTGTCCCGCAAACATCACGTTCACCGTGTGAGGCCCGGCTTCCAACGCGGTAAACTTAGCCGCGTAGCCGTCGATGGTTTCCTCGACACGAGCAGCCATCACCTTGCCTGAAGGACTCGATATGTTTACCAGCACTTGGCCCTTGCCAGCGCCCGCCGTTATGATGTCAAAATCAACCTCCTTGCCGACCGGTATCTCTGTAAGTAAGTAGGTACGTTATATTATTATGGGGCCGTCCTTCCTAGAAGGAGGCCCCATCATGTATCGATGCTGTCCGTCCGTCCCGTGCCGCCACCTAGAGGGAAAACGAAAAGGCCTACGAATACAAAACTTGGTAGGAAGGGTCCCTGGGACACGAGCACCCCGTGGACCAATTTCGAGGTCAAAGGGTTAAAGGTCAAGGTCACAGGACACAGTAGTTGTGTCAACGTAAGCCTAATTATCAGAATTTCTAGACGGTGATTGGTTGATTCGCGTATATAATACGGCCTGTTTACGAATACGGCCCGTTACATACGCACATACTCAACTGCAAGGA
>Ga0209454_1001054_pt1 | contig 16318 bp, 9 predicted proteins | sample WorMetHERISLAND1_2_FD_187400 | JGI IMG/M metagenome (GOLD analysis project Ga0209454, IMG submission 187400) | Marine gutless worms symbiont microbial communities from Max Planck institute for Marine Microbiology, Germany - Olavius geniculatus... | ecosystem: Host-associated > Annelida >...
AAGTACTAATAATTTTATTTAGATTTGTTTAAATTTAACATTTTTGTTGTACAATGTCTAGGGGTTCACTTTTTTTTACCGAACACAGTGCAGTAACTTAGGCCCGGCCTCGCACCGTCTAGCCACAATTGCGCGTACCGACCTTTAAGGTTATCTAAAGTCAATGATTTTTGTCTTGTCTGACACGGCGTATGCCACTTTTTATTAGTGATTAATAGTAATCTTGGTCGTATTTCTTACCGTTTTCGAGATATGGCCAGTTTTTCGATAAAAACGCACATTTTTCTTACGCATCTCCATTTAACCCCCAATTTAAATATGTTTCCCTTGCATTAAAAAGCTGAAATTTTGCCCGCTCAAGTTTAACACACACGGCTAATTATTCGTGCAAAAGTTTTCTTTTACAACCTACAGCTTAGTCACAATACATCAGTTACAGACGACAACGGGCAGACGGACAGACGACAACTCGTACCATAAGCTCGACCGTCACGATCGGCTTAAGTACGATCAGCTAAAAAGTAAGCTCCTAAACTCTTCTTGTTTATGTCTTTATTAAATATTGGTGAATTTTAAAAACTTTTTGCACGGTTACACTTATAGCAAAAATATACGCAATTTGCCACGTTTAAAAATTTTGCTGATACACTACGGTTATGACACAAGTATTCACTATGCCTTTGGTATTTATTGCACTAAACAGCAGGACCTTCGAGACAATTTTTGAAAACTAATACTTTGCAATCTATATATCAATGTTTGCTGAAGATATAAACAACAGCTTGGAGCTTACTTTGTGGCCCTTTTTGTATATTGCAGTGTAGTTGACTCACTGCAGTGAAATGCTACGTGTAGAGTTTGCGGATGACCAATATGAATCCAAACGGAACAGATGATAGCATCTATGCAAATCGGGAAAGCTTTAACGCACATGTATCGGTATGTAGACCTACTGCATTATGTTGTCTGATATACAACTATCATGAACAAGTAAATGTCGATTGTTAAGTTTATAGATGTAAAACAAAATCAAAGTTTTTACGAAACTGGCTGAGAGATATACAGCCTGGGCCAGCTAAAGTGAAGCCACTTTTATTTTTTGAATAACTTCACGAAACATTGGCCTCTTTTGATAATTTTTGGCACGCAACATCGCAAACGTTACGAAAATGGTTTTAGTTTTGGCCACGTTATCTTAATGTTGTCGTTACAGTATACCTTGTGAAATGCAGAAATCGCAGTTTGGCCGTTTACAACAATCAAGTCATAGTGTGTAGCGCATGCGTTGGCTCAGAAAATTACTGACACCACAAAATCATTGAAAATCTGTTATTTATTTAATCTCAATCTTATTCAATTTAAGATCGCACGTTGGCGAACTGAAATAACGCATTAACGGCGAGTAAGATGGGTCAGCAGCGGTTATTGAAAATGCTGTTAGCGAGTGGCAACAACGTCCACCGCTTGCGTTTGTGCTGAAAGAGGACATTTTGAGCACATGTTGTAATACAGATGATGTGATGTGACACGTGTGACTTTTTGAGAGATAATAATTGTTACTCGTGTTTGTAGCTAATTAGTTAATCATTTTTGAGCTGACGCATATGCGTTACCAATTATTAATTCATTGCTGTAAACGGCCAAACTACGGTTTCTGAATTTTACAAGGTAATGTAGTTACAGTACGGAGGTGAGGTAGCCAGAACTGCAGCCATTTACGTCAAGATTTTTCTTGATGTCGCGTGCCAAAGATGACCATAATCGGCCAATGTTATATGCAGTTCGTCAAAAAAGTTTCTCTACTTTAGCTAGCCCACCCTGTATGTACTAGGCTATGTGCTGTTCTATGCAGCTCAATCTTCTGAAACAGACTTAACTGCTGCAAACTATTTGTTGAATTGCGAGCATTAATTGGAATACTGTCTTTTCAGAGTCCACTGACCGTACCTACTCGGGGGCAAGAAAATACCTACATCAATGATACAGAGCTTGCCGAAATTGTATGTATTGCATTTTCCAAAAACGTGCGTTTTTTTCTGACCGGCATGTGGATTGATAATTGTTTAGGCGAATATAACTACTGTACTATTTAGTTTTATGTATTTCATTCCTCAAATCTAAAATGACGCTAATCTATTTAAAAAGTCACATTTAAACAGTATGGTCTACATGCAGTTAACTTGTTGATTAAAAATGTAGGTTAACAAAAACCACCCGACGCTTTGTCAAGTCGAGTCACTCGATTGTGCCACGTTAAACGTCCAGTTTTGGCGGTTAACACGTAATTATTGGCCTCAAATCATGGTTTATTCAAAAACATATAGCTGCAATGTGAACCTTTATACGTATTTGTGCATTTTTTACGACAAATATGGATGCAAATGTACTACTTGGCTTAGAAGACTTGGCCTTTCAATTTTAAAAGACTTGGGTCTTTTAATTTCAAAGGTCTAAAGTTGAAAAGTCTAAGCGCGTAAAACGCCTCAGTTGTGTGCTAGATTTAATTACAGATTTGTTTTTTCTGGAGTTTAATCTTTTGAAAAAGTCAAAAAGTCACATAACTGTTTAGGCGTGTGACTTTTTCAACATTCGGCGTTTTGTCAGTGACCAAGTATTACAAATAGCCTGCAAACTAATGCTAACTGTATTTGCTGTAAATATACTCAGAACCGGTCGAGGTCGGCTCCAAAACGCACACGTCCGGTGTCGATGGAGTCGCTGTATCCGCCGGAAGACGGCAAAGCTCGTCCGGTGACTCGTATACCGACGAGCTCTCCGCACCGGCACAGCGCCGATCCACCGAGACCGTGCGATCCTCAGTCGTCTCACGACTACATCAACCTGCAGGCGCCGACGACATCTAGGAAATACGAAAACGTTCAGCCTATACTGCAGGACCCGGTTGTACAGCAGGCCCGAGAACATTACATGGCGGAAGTAGAAGCTGCTGCTGCTGCTAAGGAAGTTAAGGAATCCATGTACGAAAACGTTCCAATGTAAACGATTAATCGTGAAAATCGGTCTAACGGACTCGCCTGTAGGCGAGTTGAAGAACCAAAAAAGTGTAGTAAATTTCGAACAAAAGGGGTGTATATTTCACCTATATGGGGTGCAAAAACCTTTGGGCGGATTGAGCCCAAATTTTTTGTGGTAGGTGTCTACGATGTTATCACGCCATTCAAATTTGGTGACGATCGGTTCAGGGGTTTTTGGTTGGCTGAGGGTCAAAGTTTGCTTTTTTCCATAGACTTTGAAGATCGTCCTTAAAACACTCATACTATCGTGTGAGGTGTGATGTAACATTTCTAATTAACAACGAAAACAGTAAATTAAATCAGCAAACTGTACTTTTAGCACGAAGAAAACAGAAACCGATAACAACTGGTCAGCGAATCTTTCATACATACATCATCATCTCTACTCTCAACAGATCGGTTAATAATTAATTAATTGCGCGCGTGCTCGTTTATTTCAAAATTTCGAAAGTAACAGACAATGGTGCAACTAAAGGGTCGTATACAGAGCGACGTAACTGAACGGAACTTGACTAAACTAAACTGAATGGGCCAATGGGCGAGTTGAGTTTCGTTCAGTTCAGTTACGTCGCTCTGTATGCGCTGTTACAATCAGCAGGGCTGATACTGTGGCCGGATATGGTATTCCGGCGGTTCGCAAGACGTCGTGACGTCAGAGGTCAGTAGATTTGGTACGTGTTTTTCGACAGCATCCGAAGCAGTCGACAGCAGCGAAGCACGTTGCCGCAAACAGCGTCAAGAGACTGGCAGCGACTGCGACCCAAAAGCACCAGCCGAGGTACGAGTAGCGATGATTCGGTGTAACCGAAGCACCGTACGCATTTCGCGCGAAACCACCAAATGTCGCCACCGCAGCCGCTTGGGCTACAACTGACACACACACACGTACACTGGTAGGGGGCGTTCAGGGCGTGGGGCTCGACTGATTGATGTTGTTCTTTTTCTTCTTCTTCGGATAATGTTCAAACTTATACAAGTTGAAGACTCCAGACCAGACCAGTAGTGGTTGTGGATATGACGGCAGTGCTTGAGTGCAGAAAAGCAAAAATTTTCAGGTGCAGAACTGAGTGCTGATTAAAATAGAGACAAGTGTCTTTGGCTCTTCGTGGAAAAATCGCGACAACTTTTCACCTTTAAAAGTAAAAAAAATTAATGAAAAAAAACTTGAAAAACTTTTGCCAAACCTACTGAAAAATTTTGTTGTTCTAGATACACCTGCTTAACTTACACATTTCAAAATATGTTTATACACATTAAAACCGGCAACAATTTTTTAGAGTTTACAATAAGAGCAAAATTAACATTCAGCATCCAACAGCAGTTAGTACGTTTTCTAAGCAATCATCGCATTTTGTATTTGCTACTTGTTAGCTATTTGCTAGCTGTGTTACGAACGATATTCCCCGTACAAATAAAACAGCCACACGACACATTGCAACTCTCTTACACTCAAACTCTGTTTTATTGACTCTTGCTATACACTGACAAATTTAAAACGTGGATACCACAAATAATAAAACACATGACGTTCTGTGACAGCTAAGACGAATTCATCTGGCGTGACCTAGCGCAATCGCGACTTTCGACTTGGCTGGAATAGCGAAAATGTACGATAGACGGTATACCAACTGTTATCACAATACCCATAGCCAGCAGCTTATTAGTTATTTTCGGACAGACAGGGGGCCCCTTTTTAACATTTTGTGTCATATCTCGCAGAGCTTTGCGTTTGCTACCGAGTCGTAAACGTGGCGCTGCAGCAAATGAGAACTTACAAGAAACGAGCAGAATAATTCCGAGCGTTCTGTAGACGGATTTGCGCTGTATACAACACAGCTGAGCCCGAGAATATATTTCACACAGCAGCAGCAAACCGAAGCCAATGAAGTAGAGTATCTGGGTCGCCAAATGCCAACCTAAACAGCAACCCACTTTATGCCGTAATGCAATGTCCAGTCAGTGTAACAACAACCGCGGCAAAATTACGTCGGTAAGCTGGAAATGGGTTTTATTTAGCGAAGGCGCAAATAAAAAAAAATTATCCATGCACGCTGCAATGTCAGTAGGCCCTAAAAACAAATACAGAAAATATACGAAATACTGCTGTCGTTTTTTTGGTTTATGTCTAACCGTTTTATTGTATATTACTATAGTGTAAGCAAGGGTGTCCAAGGAAATATTTTCGGTACTGCAATAGATTTGTAGTCCAAACATCGATGCCAATGTTTTATAGAACATTTGCAAAACAATTTTTTAACATTTTAAGCAAAACGTTTATGGTTTGAGAACAAAAAATGTTGACTTAGGACTATGTAAAAACACAAACATTTTGCACTATATTTTGCAAATGGTTTTGTCTTGTATGGTGCGGCGCCTTAGATCGCTGTCACGACACACGAGTTTAAGCAGGGGGTTAATGTACCTGAAGTTAACTTGTAACTTAACTATTAGATTCAAAGCTGGGATAAAGTTAGAATTTCGTCTTTCAGCCGGAACAAGTATACAGACACGTACGCCCTTAGTTAGTTTTCTGGTTACTCTCGCAGCCGCTGCATATCACTATGTAACTGTTTGACCCTACACTGTATACGGCTGATAACGTACAGGTACAAACGTATAAACTGTTAGCTCAAGGTTCTATAGTCGGGTACAGCGCATTAAACGTACATAATTTAATCGCAGGTCTGACACTGCAACACTGCATTGTTTCACCTAACGAGGCCACAGACGTGGAGGTCAAAGCATCGGCAGCTAAAAGATCCATTTTTACCCACCAATTTTACGTGACTTGCTGCGCAATCGTCGCCAGTTTTTTTTTTAAATTTACATTTAAATCTGTCGTTTTTCTACATAATTTGTTGGTGTTTAACTGTTGATTGCACTTTGTTCACCATCACAAATTTTTGACTTGGACAAAGCATGCGCAAGAAAGGCGCAGTAGACCTTGGACAGTTACACACTAACTAACCTACGTTGTTGCTCTTAAACTTTGTCAAATGCCCACAATTTTTAGGAATAATAACTATTTTATGCCGAATACCAAACTATTTTCGGCTCAAACCTCGTGCATCACTCAGTAGCGGAATAGTTTCCTTCCTCCAGTACACTATGTGGAGCATTGCGTTTTTTTGTTCCGTTTTTGACTGGAAAGTCCTCTGATTGGGCTGAAAACACTATTGGATTTTTTAAAAATGATATCCGAGAAACGAGCCTACGTGTCAAGAGTACGTGACCACGCACACAGGCTGTGTTATCGCTATACGTAGTTCACACCACGGCATGCAGTGACTTACGCAGCGCCGTGAACTTGTTGCTCTGTAGCTGATAGTCGTGCTGCCAGAACCACTGGCATTCCACATGACACTGCGCCCACAGGCCACGCCACGAGTACCTCGAAGGCCGCTGGCCGCCGGCTGGCTTATCAGGCTTCACTAGATACGTCAGATCGAGCTCGACATGTTGCGTGTCTCGACCAGGCCGCGGTGACGTCGCGTTACCTGCCACAACATTCACAGCTACACAAAACGTCACACTAAATTCGACTGTAAACTAGGAACCTGAAAACAATCAGCGGTAAAGTGTAGGCTACAAGTTTGCAAAAATAAATGGAATAATATGACGAATGCATATGACAGTAAGATGGCAATATTTTTTTCTAAAAACGTGAGAGTGGCGAGATCAGAGATGTGCGGACGCGGACGCTCCCTGAGAACAACAAATTTCTTTACCGCAACGTTTCTACTTTCTAGTAACAATAAAACAACAAAATTCCAGTTGCATTTGCAAGTTTTTGCACATGACAGTGCGAACGCGGACGCGAACCTAAAATTCCAAAATCCGCACATCTCTAAACGAGATACGCATCATGAGTAGCAGAAGCAAAGAAAACTGCAGTGCCAAAAATAGGCCTATTACGTATAAATCGAACGACACTTTAATGCGTTTTTACATTACATTGTGAAAATTGATGCCGGTTTTAAAAATAACACTCGATCGATCACAAAGTCGTGTAACCAATAGTTTTACAGGCCTTATGCCATTTGAGAAAATTTCACTGCAAAATTACTGTAGTGTGCTGGTGAGAGAATTTTGACAACCGTCAATTTTTAGGTAAAGTATAAAGCTATAAAATTAGGTGCCTTGTTTGTTGTGAATACACACACTGTCACTGTATGTAATCATATTTGCAATTTACATTGTTATATTACAATAAAGAGTTAGTTGTTACCGAGCCAGTAAGGCGCAAAGAAACTGATGCCGGAAGCAATGAACGCCAGAACGAGGAAGAACGAGCCCAACACGAACAGTCGCTGCACCGCCATTATAGACTCTTGCTTCCGGTCACGTGATACTGCTATATGACGTCACAGCGGCGACAGTTGAATACTTCGACCACTCAGCGACCAATTTATTAAAGAGGTTCACCGTCCTGTTAAACATTTTAAGAGCAACACGTCATTATACTTTTTTCAGTCATTCGTTTCATGTTCGCTAAACAGCTGAAACGTGACACATTCATTCATTCATTACCAGTGTTTGAACAAAATGTAAATTAAACACAAAATCAGAATATGCAAATATAAGCGTATTGCTAACTACGTAAAACGAAAGAGGGCGTTATTTATGACGCTTGATATAATTACGAGCGTATGTATGTATGTATGTATGTAGCGGGACGGTATCTATCAGCTGTCGAGTGTCAACGTTATCCAGAAGTAAACGCACATTCACTGACGTAGGGAGAGTGTCGCAGGGCACAATGAACTGGCTTAGAATTTCGCGAGCGCAATTTCTAGACCAACACTGATTTTAAAACTGAATTTAAAAATGCAATATATGCAAAACGTTAAAATCACAAACGTTTTCTACATTGCCTCCCAAAAACGTCCAATCTGAAAAACAGTGTTTTCCTTTTTGTTTGTAATATTTTACAAAAAACGCTGCATTTGCTGGTACTTGCGCAACGTATTTTATACATCTTGATTATTTATTTTATTAGGCCTCTATTATAATTAATATTCACATAGACTACTGGTGCTACTGCAAAACTCTTTCTCAACCATTTTGACACACACAGATGGCTTTATGTACCGATGTTTCATTAACACTAACTCATTTGCACACACCATTAGTTTCGCCGTTAAATAAAAGATGAATTAAATCGCTTTACTTAATATAGAAGTTGTTTGACATGCAGCCATTAAAACGGGACACGTTTTTAAAAGTTATTTTTTTTAAATTTCTTTTAGCTAATAAGTAAAAAATCGCAGTTTCAGGATTGTGGTCTCAAGGCTGTGAGACAGCTCTGGCTAAAGTATTGGTCTCTAGACCGCTTTTTCGGCCAAAGTTATGGTCTTGGCCTCGTCATAAAGTATTCTATATTGCCTTTGTTTCATATTTGTAATCTTGGCAGTCTGTGGCTATCTCAGATTGCAGTTTGACACGTTTTACTGCAGCCTTAAACTTTTTAGACTTTTATCACCGCAAGTTAATTCACACGAAGATCACATGCTGCTCGAAACTTATTAGACAAGTTTTTTTTACTTGCAGATAGGCCTAACGAAGTCTGATCTCGACTATGGTCTTGAATGTTTTTGGTCTTAAGTCTCGGACGATGTGTCCATTATAGCGCAGCTGTCAAACAGTTAAACAGTTATCTAAATTTCACGCACATTTTTACTGAAAACAGATGAATATTACCTGGTAAAACACTGGAAGAAGATTGCGAAGCCGGCAGAGAGTGACGATCACTCTCCTCCGTAAGACGAACGCACGTGATCTAGGCCAATATTTCGTTCATTCGTTGCATTCAGTCACCGACTAGGTCTAGCAGACAAACGAGAAAACAGTCTTATCAGAGCGCTGTCGTGCTATACACAATGTTCTAGACAACACAGAGTGAGAGGGGCGAAGTTATCGCGCTAAACGTTGACCTTTCTGCCTTCTGTGTGCTCGACTTCGTGACCTACATCGTTATTTTTTCTTGTTCTAAAAGTAATTCTGACTCATCGGAGCGATTTAGGTCAGATTGTTATGATGTACAGTAGATCCGTCGCATCTGCGCAGACCAAAAACGTCTGTGTCTAGACTCTAGACATTCACAACCTTTTCAGTTATCACTTTATCACGCACGACACAAGCTCGTTTTACCTTTTGCCAATCGAAATCGACAGCATTGTTCCAGAATATCGATTTTTTATCGACACATTCTACAAGGCATTAACACAAGGTGCATTAAAACCAAATTTCCAAACGCTTGGCAAAATACAACACAATGTTTATTATATACCTCTCGACATGACCCGCTAGCAAAGAAGGCATCGATCGTCAAAGAAGCACACAACAATATACAACGTTGAACATGCTAGAAAATTAATTCGTTTATGTTGAATTCAAAATTAAAAGTATGGTAGTAATGTTACACGTCGTACGATGACGTCGAGCGACATTGATAGTACAGAGAAAACGGTGAAATCGCCCCACCGTCTGCAATATCAAAAGCCATTGTACAACATAGACGAAATACCTACATACTATGTAGTATCAAGCCAAATTTGTCCTGAAACAGATGATTCAATCTAATTGTGGCTTGAACCCCAACATTCCCTATACATCTTTGTTTTGGCTGTTGATATTCACGTAATGTCACGGATCACCTGATTGGTTATGTGATGAACTGTCCATTTCTGGACATTATTAGGCGGTATCGCTTTAGCGCCAGCGATTCCGCTTATAGTTACACATTTATTCGTTCGCTGTTTTTCTGTCTGTCTGTTTGTCTGTCGTCTGTCACACTCATGCACACTGCTTTAACCGTCTGACGAAATCAAGTGCCATTTGGGAGGTACACTTGTGGGTTTAATGACACATTGTGTTGAATAAGGTTCCTGACCCCCAAGGGGACGAAGGCTATATATTTGAGAGTCAAAACCCGCAGCCAAAGCATGCCATTGCAAATTGCTGCTGCCCCTGGCGAACAAAAAAAAAGAAATGACTTTGGTTACTTGCCGGTTAATGTTTTGACGTTATTGCTTGGGTTTTAACTTCCAGATTTGTTCTGCTTGAACAAACAAGTGTCTTTCTTATCGTATCGTATCGTTCAACAGCTGCCAAAATGGCTGGCATGCAGTACCGCGGTATTTGCCATACCGTACCGTCTTTTCTAATACCGCGATAATACCGCTCATATCGGTATACCGCGCAAGACTTCTATACTCACGGACGGTAAGTAATGAGTAAGTAAGCAGAACGAATGCATAAATTAATGAACGTGTGACATGGGCGCGAGAGACAATCGCGGCGACAATAAAGCGACACGTCGTTCATTGCAATAAGCAGGCAGGACGCTGACGACATGCTGAACCACGTTAGGCGGCCGTCAGTGGACAAACAGTGGCCAACCCAAAGAGGAATATATGCATCCCCACTAGCATTGTGACTTCTGCAGAGACATTTAACTTGGCAACGTTCGTGCCAAGAGTGTCATTTCGAAATCGAATACATCACTTTTGTGTCCAAAAATTTCCAAAACGCAACTCTGCGTGAGGCAGTTTATAATGTTACCGTACATTAGAAAAACTTTTATCCAGTGTCACATCGCGTTGGCCTCATTGTAAGTAAGTAAATAAGTAAGTAAAACGTAAAAGTGTATAGCGTATAATTTTTAAAAAACAGCTAATCTGCTAGTTGCACTAACAGAAAAAATATTGTTTTTAATATAATGTCTGAAAGTGTCAGAATTCCAAGCCAGATCGCTGAGTTCCAAGGTTCTCACTTCTTAAGTTTGCTCTCTTATAGATATATTGCATGCGCCACTGTAGAGAAAACAAAGATAAGCATGTGGGCTCTGGCCTTCACGTTTTAAATATAAATTCCCGTATGGCTTTACGTAGATGAGATAAAATATACGTAAGCTAAAATCATTTATTCGATGCTGATTAGTTTTGCAAACGAACAACACATTTTCACTCAAATTTGAGTGTAGATATGAGCCCAAAAATGTTTGGCGTTTTCATTACGCTTACTTTAATTTTCTGTGCAATTATACACTGTAAGAACGAAAATGCCCCCCGCCCTGATAAACTTGTTTGCCGCCCCTGGGTCTGTGTGCTCACAGAAAGGAACGTAACAGTCTGTTTATCTTCGAACAGTGCTGTGCCAACAAAGCTACTTTTTATTATTCGGCACGTTGTCAAATCAAAAGTTTACTGTTTATTAGAAAAATGGTATGTTTAGTAATTGAAATGTTTTGAAACCTTATACAGTTCGTAATTCCAAACACTGAAACATGATCCCGAAAACGTGACAATCATCTTTGTGAAGGCATCCGAAAAAAACATCAACATAACTCGTATCACGAACGATGAAACGGCAGTGCATATTAAGCAGTGTTACGTTCTCGCAACAAAAGCAAACAACTTCTAATACAATAACTATGAAAATTTTACTAAGCGGTGCATTGCGTCAAAAATGGATCAAACGCGGGTGTGTTTTAAAAGTAGCTGAAACTGCGAATTGAAACAAATTCCGTCAGCGGAACTGATAGTATGCTCTGCCCTTTTAAACTGAGCTCACTGAGTGGTTGACTCGGTAACTACATAGTAATGCTTTTATTTGTCAGAAAATCGTAACATGACGTGGCCGTGACACATCAAGTTTTTATACAAAAGTAACGGAAATAGTATCCAGTTACTTTTGGGCTTACGCAAAAATCCCTTAGTGCATAATCAAGCTTGCTTTTGTTGCCGAAGCTCTGCTGAAAATTCCGTAAACGAGAAAACCTTGTCCGGATAACGAAAAGTCGAAAACTGACAACAGGTAAATAAATACATGCAAATAAATAAATTTGCAGTTCAAGCAGTTGATAGTTACGAAGACATTAAACAGGAAGTCGGCGTAGACTGCGCTCGTAATTTAGCAAAAATAATACCAATCAGTCACTCAAACGATGAAAATCACTGCTCGGAGTAAACCGAACCGAGTCATCGGAGCATCACTGAATGTGCTGTGGGCAGCGAGTGGCGCGGCTAAATGCCAGGCACGTGTTGTGACGTCACATTATGTGTTGTGACGTCAGAGAACGCTGCAGCGACAGTCGTTTATCTCCTCGACCATTGGCGACGGCGGCAGCTGACTCGGGTCCGGCTCCTGGTAACTACCGTCCAGATAGACCCTGTCAACGGTAATGCGACTTCATCTTACATTCAGTAGGCTACTACTACTCAGTAAAGCGTAGTTTACATCCAACGCGACGCACGCAACGTACGCAACAAACGCAGCTGACGCAACGGCCAAAATGCAAGGAGAGAAGCGATCGTGTCGTTGCGTTCGTTACCTTATTAGTTATTACCTTGCGTGCGTTACGCTGAGGCGTGTACAGAGCGACATTGAACTGACCAATGGACGAGCAGTATGCAGTTCAGTTCAGTTCAGTTACGTCGCTCTGTACGCGCCTTTAGATGGACCACGCTTAAGCAAATACAGCACTCTCTCTCTCTCTTTCCCTCTCTCACACACACACACGTTGCACTGCTGGCAAATACTGAGCAACCTCGATACTTCCGCTATAGGAAGCAGGTGCCCATAATGTAATGTGATCAATCGCCGTATCTGTCAGATTCTTTCGTTCAGTTATATGAACGCATTTTTACAAAATTTTGCACAGACGTCTGGGGTCCGACAAGTACAAATAATTGAAAAGGGACAAAATTCGACAAGTGACCTTTGTCTCCATTTTCCCAGTTTTTTTTACATCCGCTATATGTTTTGGGTGGGATAGTATTACATTAATTAACCGTGCTTGCGAACAACTGAACAAGCGGTGCAAGATAGTGCAGGTATAGGCCTACTACCGCCAACTCAGCTTTCTACCCTCAGCAGAACGAAAAATAAAACTACGAGTACTAGCATAATATGGCTCACGGGTTGGAGGCTTAGCGTAAGGCGATGCAGTGGTATGTCTGTGTGGTGCACCGCGGGGGGGAGGGTGCAAAGTGCCGTCTGTGTGTGCTACAGACCGGATGACGTGAACAAGTTGTCGTCGGTGTTGGAACGTGCAGTCGGAGCGCTGTGAGGTGGTCCACTCGCCATGCATGACTGACGTCTCGGCTCCGTCCTGACCATGCCACACACGACGCAATGGATGGTAGAAGGACTCGGCGCTGATCACTCCGCGCTCTGACCACACGCAAGCCTCGCGATTATTATTTACATATACTGGCGACATGTAGCCGCTAAACTATCATTAGTAAACAAAATACCTTTTGCAGCGCAAACGATTCCGCCTATAGCTACACATTCCCCCGTAGCGCCTCTGAAGCTACGGCACTACGGCGCTATACAAATGTATTATTATTATTATTATTATTAGCGCGAACCGTCATTATGTTGCCTACTTGTCGCATTCATGCATTTTGCTTGAAACGTAAGACGACTTTAGATGCCATTTGGCAGGTACGTTTGTGTGAGGGAGAAAAAGTAATTTCAGCAAAGCTCATGAAACGCGCGACAGTCTTAGCAGTTCCTGTTCGCAGGTTGTTCAGGTTTATTTCAAGCCATGTCTGCGCAATTCACTCTTGACATGTACGCCACAGTCGGAAATTGCTAGAAAAACACTAAAACCTCCTATTTTGGGAGTTCAAAATCATTGGAGGTCATCGATGTTGACACCATTAAAGAGCTCGTCACTAGTGCTTGTTATGATAAGCAGTATGTTTGCGTCTATCTGCAGCTGTTTTCACGCTAAACGAGCGAATAGCGGTAAAATAGCCACTTTTAGAGGTGCGTATTTGACTCGCGCCTCCGCAGGCCTCCTTCACGATTTGTTCGCGACGTGGACTGCTAAAATCAGCGTTTAATGCTAAACATTGCATACGCAGGTTGTCTTGGTCTATCTCCAGTCATTTTAGTGCAATTTACTCTTAAAATGTGCGTTGCAAGCCGAAATCGCAAAAAAATTCACCAAAACCCCTCTTCTTGGGGTTCAAGGTCATGCAAGGTCATCAAAAATCTAAAAAGCCCGTCAATAGTGCTTGTTATGACTGCAACATGTCTGTACCTATCTGCAACCGTTTTCACATTATACGAGCCAATAGCGGCAAAATGACGTCTTTTGGGGGTACCCCTTTTTGACGCCTTCGTTCGAGGAGACCTCCTTCACCCAGGGGCACAAAATTTTGTCACGATAAACTAGAGTCCTTGAGGCAGCCCAAGGTGAAGATGTCGTAATCCTAGCTTGCACTGTTTTGATACAGATCACGAGTGTGACGGACGGACAGACGGACAGACAAACGGACGCCCAGGCCATAGCTAAGACGCGCGAAGCATTCTGCTGTCGCGCGTAAAAACCGTCGAATGACACATTGTGTCAGACAGAGTCTTTGACACCACGAGATGGGGAGCTTGGGGGTCAAACCGCTAGTCAAAAAACGGCCATGCGAATGGATCGACTGTTACTTAGAATACAGACGTGTACATGTATAACCTACCGATGTATTTAAGCCAGGCTTTTGATCGTTCCCAGGTAGCCGTGAATGACTCGTACTCAGGCGCTCCGCTACACATTCCAACCTTGACGGCGGCAGGCACGAACGTCCGGTAGCTGAAGCCTGCCGGTGGATGGTAGCTGAGCGTAGCGTCGTGTAATGTTGACGCCTGCGGCTCCCCGTCACCGCACGTTTGGTCGCCCGCTCGACGCACGTACGTGATGCGTACAAACCGAACTGTCGCCGAACTTTCCGCTTTCTCGATGAAGTTTACTCCAGTGTGAACGTTTTCTAAACGTACAGCAGTCAATCATTCAACCAAACACTATTCATGTGCCCAATAATACAAGAAAAGCCCTGCTAACGCAAACGGGAACGCGCAACAGCGGTGCATGTTTGAAAGCCCACTAGAACAAAGTCTAAGTCAATCGCCAAAGGGCGCCAGACAACCAGCGGCTAAATATCTATAGTGTTTTACTTGTACTCACCAGAGGGTGTCACCTGTCTTGCTCAGCCAACTTCGTATCGGCTAAAAATCGCAAATTTTTCTACCCCCTCTCATTTTAGCGCCATCGCTCGGGATGACCCCTTTCGAATTTGTGGAAAAGCTTTACTGATCCTGAAACTAGAGTTTTCCGTGCAGCCGACAGTGAAAATTTGGTAATCTTAGCTTGCACAGTTTTTGACTTATCCACCCGTGTGACGGACGGACAGACAGACGGACAGACAGAATTGCGATGGCTAAGCGTAAAAACAATAATGAAAAGCGGCAGCGTATGTTATAATCACACGACGGCACAGTGAGGCTACGGAAACCCAAGCATTTTTCTGCAGCGTCTCCTGTCAAATAACATCGAGTACTGGATTTTTGATATTATCTTCTACATGCCACCTGTTTCTGTCTCCGGCTTGATGGCTCAATTTTTTATATTGTCTTATATAAATAATAGGTCAATTCGAATCGGGCACAATGATCGTGTTTTTTTGATTCGATCCACGAGCGAAACAAAACAATTAAAGCGATTTGCTCTACAGTGTACGTTCTTTTTTCTGGATCAACGATCTGGGCCAGGTTGTATAAATGAAACTTCATATCGAGTCATTCTAAAGGTTACGAATAATTTTTTCAATAACCCTTAAAGCTGACACTAACGACTCTGATCCAGAAAAAAACATTTTTAAAGATTTACGCAAAATTTATTTAAGCGAAGTTCGAACACATTAAAGGTTAAGGTTAAGGCTCACATACGAAAACTCAACAAGATGCGCATAGGCCATTGCCACGTAACAGACGGCGAAAAAAAAAACAGAAATTAAACGAAAAGTGACATTAGACGCATATCTGCAGGCACGTAGAATTGTAGCTATGAATAAATAATGAAATAGATTCGTTCAGCAGAAGGTGATCAAGTTGCCTTTAGGAGTGCTTCTGGGAGTTACAAGGTTACTCGAGCCGCGACAGACAACAGCAAAAACATGACTTAGAGTACATTAGTGTGGTCGCTCGTCACATTTACACCCCAAAACAGCTCACATAACCCAAGCACTAAGTTAAACATTTTATAAACAAGAGGGTGCGGCCGTTGAGGGGCCGCCCGCTATGGGGCCGTCCTTGCAGCTGAGTACGGACAGACGGAGGGAACGGCCGTTGCCATGGCGACGAGGGCAGCCGGGGCAAGGCGGCAAGGGATTCTTACGCCACCTGCCAAATATCAAGTTGATCGGACAACAGGCAGCGAAGTTATGGGGATTTTTTGCAAACAACGCAATTAGCCGCCGTGACCTTGACCTCTGACCCCT
>Ga0209454_1001055_pt1 | contig 16316 bp, 10 predicted proteins | sample WorMetHERISLAND1_2_FD_187400 | JGI IMG/M metagenome (GOLD analysis project Ga0209454, IMG submission 187400) | Marine gutless worms symbiont microbial communities from Max Planck institute for Marine Microbiology, Germany - Olavius geniculatus... | ecosystem: Host-associated > Annelida >...
GGGTAGGGGATTGAACATTGGACGGGAAGTGGGGGGATTGCATAGTGTGTCGAAGGGGGACAGACGCCCCTGCGCGGGGGCACAGTGGCCATACTCGTGGTGCCAGCGCTGCTAGCGTGAACGACAAACGTCATCGTAGCGTGGTGGATTTGGCTTCACACCATACTTCTTCATATAAGACATCACCTGCACAATCAACAATGGTGATTAAAAAGCACCAGAGTTTAGAGCCACAAGAAATGATAACTGTCGGTAACTGTAAGAGTGGGCAAACACTAACTTAATCGATTCATCACTAACTAACTTCAACAGCGACTAGTAAACAGAGCTAATAATAACAATGGTACTAATGACTAATGGCAACAACGATAACAATATCCAGCTCCACAACAATCAACTGCAACGACGAACTTAACAGCTAACTCAAAGCAGCAGTAATCGGCCACAGCAAAACTCTAAAACATTCAACAATGAACAACGAAGGAGTGCTAAAAAGCACGGGTTCCAAGTTGCTCACATAAACATCGCCACAATAACTGACAAACAACTAAAGCCTTTCGCAATCACCTCAATAAGAAATGGTGACAACAATCACAGGTTGTTCAAGCCATGTTATAACGATGACACCTCGCTCCTATGGGAATGCCAAAAATTCATAAATGATAACAATACTAATAAATACTGACAATAATACCGAGGGATTAAATGATAATAACAGTAATCATGTAAAACATTACCTGGTCGGGAATCTCAGCAAGCACCTCCTTCGCCAGCATGACTTGACTGCGGTTCAGATCGTTGCCGAATGTGCCTCCGATAAACTCACGGAATGACACAAACTGCAGATGCACGCAGTGATAACAGATCGAATACATGACATGTTTAACACTGGCACCATGTGAGTAATCTTACCATATGGTGATTCATATTTACGGGAACCCTTGGTTTTTATTAAATAACTCCGTGAAACACTGGTCAATTTTGATAAGTTTCAGCACGTAACATGAAGAAACTTGACGTAAATGACTGTAGTTTAGCCCACCGCCCCTTAATACTGTCGCTACACTACCGAAGTCATAGTTTGGCCATTTACAACAATGAATTCATAACGCATCGGCTCAGAAAATCATTGAGGCCACAAAATCATTGAAAATCTGTTAAGTATATAAGAATTATGATATTCATTTTAATATCATATGTTGATGAACTGAAATGATGCATCAACAGCGAGTGAGCTGCTCTGAGTTGCACGTTATTGAACGTGCTGTTAGTGAGTGGCATCAATGTCCACCACTTGCGTTCGTGCTGCAGAAGGACATTTTGAGCACATGCTGTAATACAGATAATAATGTGATGTGACGTGTGACTTTTTGAGATATAATAACTCTTACTCGCGTTTGTCGCTATTCAGTTAATCATTTCTTAGCTGACGCATATGTTACCCAGTATGAATTGATTGCTGTAAATGGCCAAACTACATCTTCTACATTTCACAAGGTAGTGTGGCGACAGCATTAAGGTGAGGTGAACTAAACTATAGTCATTCATGTCAAGTTTCTTCGTAATGTTGCGTGCCAAAAATTATCAAAATTGGCCAATGTTTCATGGAGTTATTCAATAAAAACCAAGGGTTCCTGTAATTATGAATCTCCATGTATAATGCGAGGAAAGTTTGTTTGTCCGTCATACCCCCCTCTGGTGCCTTCTGTGCTGCACAGTCATGGACCCCGACTGCAGCGTTTGAGACCTTGGGTCTTAGGTACGTGTGCCTCCACCTTACCCTCCCCTCCCCTCATGGGCAGCCTGATGGGAGGTTAAGTTGCTGGGTAACACGCAGCAAAACGTTTCTAGTCAAAATAAATACACATGTTGAACACACTACGTTGGCAGCCTGTGACAAACATCAGAACAGCCTACTGCTGCCAGAACGCTGATAGCTTTCACCACTTTAGGCAAATGACTTTCTAGCACATACGAGAAATGTCTCATTCACAGCAAAATCCTTCATCAGTATCCAACGCCATAATAACAGTATAATGTCAACACATTATCTGCCAAATGTTTTGCAAACAGGTAACTAATCAACCGGCCAAAACTAGCCAGCTAAGTTTGCTAAAATTCAACCTTTGGTTGGTTATTCCAGACACGCATAGTTAGTTAACTGGCAAGTTCGCTGCTGAATTAACTGTAACCGACTCGTTAAGGTAAGATCATTTTTTATATCTGACCTGTACAATGTCTCTCTCTGCATAGCGGCCTTTGGCTGACAGTCGGACATCATCTCCATCTAGTACTTTCATCGCTGTGCACAATGAACAAAAAATGTCAGTGCCAAGTGTCAACATCATATATGGCCATCCTCACAGTTACCAAGCATCTTACATGTTAAGAAAATTAACTGACGGCACATATCAGCCATGATAATGCGAGATAAGCCTCATTTTCTTGAGATTTTCAATGTCCGGCGACTTTGACCTTTGAACTAAAAACTGAAACAGGGGTTACCCATGCTGTAGGTGATGTTCATCGGAATTTTGTGTTTTTTACACCTTTGTGTTTTCGAGCTAGAAGTCCAAACTGGCAAGACACACAGGGGTTGGCTGCATAAAGCTTCCAACAGTATGAACAGTACTAATACACCAAGCTTGGTGGCTTGGCATAGTGGTAACGCGCTTAGTCTAATCAAAGAAGTTACTCTACATCGGGCCAGGTTAGTACTACTGGCAGGTAAACCATCTCGGTGCAATGCCAACCAAATAGTTTGACTCAGCCTTCTATCCTCCATGAGATGGTAAAATGAGTATCAGCTTTCGGGCTGAGTAGTAATAAATGGCGATGGTTGGTGTAGTACTTGTAGCTGCCTGCAGATGGATCTGAGATTCAGATCGATCTGAGATTCAGATCGATCAGTCTGGTCTAAAGGTTGGCAGCCGCCTGGTGCTCATGCTGCTCTGACCAAACGTACCAGGTGAACTCTCGCAGTGGCAGTTCACTGCTACGATGACAGCACCATAAACATTGTCGCAGCTATTACTATCACTATTACCAAGCACTACATTTCAGTGTGCAACTGAATATAGACAAATAATGCAAAACAACACCTTGACTGTATAATGAATTTTTTTAATGATCCTGTTAAAGATACATAATTACATGTAAAGCAAACACCAATAAAAAAAAACAAAAACAACTGACATAAAGCAAATAGGTAAGAATCCGATAAAAAAGAAAACGGCCAGCACAGACCTTCGAAGTCAGCACCACCAATACCAACAATGATGATAGACAACGGCAATGCGGACGCCTGGAAACAATATGACAACAACATAATGTAATAATATTAATAACCTCTGTCTCTTAAGACCCTTGGACCGCAAAACTCTTCCGACGTCTCATTTCTTATGGAGCTGTGAGTCTAGCCCACCTTCGTAAGAAGTTTAAAAAAAATTATTTGCTTATCGTACGATTTAAACACACCAATATTAAGTCACTCACGGTAACAGTGAAAAATCACAAACATAGGGCAAAAAATGCTGCAAGAGTTTCTGGACCCAACAATCTTCAGGTCACAAAGTAGAATAAAAAAAATTTCCCGCATTTTCTGGGCTTTTCCAGAGCCACAAGCTTACTTTTCCACGGGTTACTGCAGCAAAAACTAATTGTAATAATGGTAATCTAAGGAAGCAATGTATCATAAGCTCCGTCAGCAGGGTCTCGGACACAGCCCGGCCGCAAATGTATTTTAGAGCATTTTTGCACACCGGCAACTGCATCTCGTGACACTATTTTGTTTGCTACATTTTATTCCAAGGTTGCACAGAATTCCCTAAGTTTTCCAGGTTCAGAGAGTTCCGAGATAATTTAATGTTTTCCAGGTTTGTAACCACGACCCTGTCAGATGTCTCGGCAAATTCCCATCACTTCCAACAGGTCCCCGTAGCAGACCATTGTTACAATTCCGTAGCTTTCAAGTGTGCCTTCTCGGTTCCTATCAAACTGAACCTGAGCCACTCCAGCTAATTTAAGTTGCTAACTTTCATTTTTAACCACTGCAATCTTTAGCAAAAGGGTAAAAATTAGAGCTGTCAAATTAATGCATCAATTAACATGTTCATGCATTAATAAATTAACACGCATTAAACATGTGTGTAAAAAATTGACGCACATGCATAAATTTATTTAATTTACTGAATTCTGCAAAGCAAAAGTTCCAATATTCCTTTAAAGTGCAGTCATTTGACAATCGAATGAATTCAAGTAACGAAACTGTATTTGTCATTTCTTCACTACTGTAAATATTTTATTATTTAGATGACAGGCTAATAGATTTCTATGCTAGCGATGACGTCAGTTATTGTTGATGGACCTGGGTGCGTTAATAACGCATTAATTAATGCGTTAAAAAAAATCAATGCAGTGCATTAATGCGCTAAAAAAATTAATGCTTCGACAGCTGTAGTAAAAATAACACCAATGTAAATGTAATAACAGAGTGTGTGCTAGGCTACTCACATTAACAATGGATTCACAAGTCTGTTGCATATCAGTAATAATGCCGTCAGTCAGAATCAGCAGAATAAAATAGTTTCCACCAGGCACTCCGGCATTTGATGCAATCCTATATGCAATGGCATAAAAGAACATCACACCATAGTGTAACATCTCAGTGCTATTAATCTAATTTTACACAACAAATCAGTACGTTTTATTACTAATCTTACCATAATTATTTCCAGCAAATTTCTCAACCGAGACTCTAGAAACAGACCGATTACAGAAACAAGAAGCCTGGCTGTCGCTAGGATAGCCGACTGTACTGGTTGTAAGTGAGCTTCAAGGTCATCCAAGGAAGGTCAATGATTTTCATTTCATTTAAAAGCTAATATGCGAATTCCTATTAGTGCTTAATAGCAACCTAGGCCGTATCTCTCACCGTTTCCAAGATATGGCCAGTTTTTCCATTAGAAAACGCATATTTTTCCTACCCCCCATCCATCTAGTGTATCGCTGCCTCCACGGCTCTGCACCTGGCTATCTGGTTTCAGATCTTCAGCGCGTGTCACACCTCAACGCACGTCGATGACTGAGCTCTTCGACTACATCAGTGCTGGTCGCTCCACGTACGGTGCGTTTTACCATTGGCGACCGCACCTTTCCAGCGACTGCTGCATCAGTCTGGTACAGTTTGCCGGAGTCAGTCCGGTCATCGCCGTCGTTGCAAGTTTTCCACAGCAGAATGAAAACCGAACTTTTTGCCCAGTCTTATAGACATGACTAAGAACGTCTCATTGCGCTGACTACTATTACGTGACTTCACTGTTTAGGCTTATTGTTACGTGTCCTTGTAGTCTTAGGACTTAACGCCACGCTGAAGTTTATTCGTCCTTCATCATCATCATCATCATCATCCAACCCCCAATTTTAATATGTTCCCCTTGGATTACACAGCTGAACTTTTGCATGCCCGAGTTTAAAACTCATGGCTAATTATATGTGGAGAAAATTTTCCCCTACGCCCTACCCATTAGCCACAGTACCTCTGTTACAGACAAACAGACAGATGAACGACAACTCATACCAATAGTCCGACCGTTACTCAAGTATGGTCGGCTAAATACGACAGCATGTGTGTTGCATATTATAGTAGAATGTAACAAGAATGTTATAAAAATCAGTGAAAAGTTTAGAAGTGGTCTATTATTTCTGAATGGTAACCCATCTGTGACTCACTCCCACCGAAGGAAAGCATAATTTCGTGGTCAGATAGTCCCAGTCAAAATTTTCACAGCAATATGTGGTCTAACAAAATTGAATTTTCACCCCTTGCTACTATAACAACATACATTAAGACATCGATGTACCGTGCGACGTGGTTAATGACAGGAGAGAAGTTTGTTGGTCCATAGAGCTGAACTCTCTGCAGGGTCTGGTAGTATGCCTGTAACACTCCCTCGATGCCTTGACAGTACGGGTTGGTCGGATGACCGTTCTGCCACAAAAGCAAGCAACACTAATACGATATAAAATATCATACACTTGTGTCCCAAAATTAGCGGCACCCTTGTTTCAAACATGCCTAATTCAGTTTGTAGTTTACGGATTTCAATGAAATATTGTACGCTGCACTATCTTAACATTACTTATGGTCACAGCTATTATGACGTCCGCATCTTATCATGTTTGCTCATCGTAACGTCATTATGACGTCAGAGTTTGTTTACATTAAGATACATTCAATGCATTGTTATTGACAAAGGGATCAAGCAGCAGTGTACCCGTTTTAAACTAAGAGCTTGCGTCGAGGCAAAAAAAAGAGTCATTTTAAGCTCAAACTTTAAAGAGAAGTTCAGAATGATTGTCTCAATGACTGTTTCAAATTTTGTAAAAATCTGTCAGGTATTAACGATTTCACACTAACTTATCTGTAGGGGTGCCCCTAATTTTGGGATACGGTGTACATACCTGATAGCTGACTTGCTAGAAATTTCAAATTAAAATTAGGAAATCTGACTTATAAAAATTTGTAAGCAAAAGGCTATGACTTACACGAAATCATTAAAAAAACTTTCGAAACAATAGAAACACTTTTATGTGAAACTTACGAAAAATGTAGGAAAGCACGTTTGGTGAATCAAGAAAACACTGAAGATTTATGCATCCAATATTATACTAGAAATGTTAATTGACACATACAAAAAGCTATTTCAGTGTCAAAAAGCACAGAAAGTAAAATAAATAATCAAGCTGCGCACCAACTAAACTCACCAGAAAGAATTCGTGCGAGACTTGTCCCTGTGGTGGCAGCTTTGCACCGAAACCAAGTGCCGGGAACAATTTATCACTGCACAGTTGCACAAACACACCAAAAACTGATTACTTGTGTTGACGGATTATCTCACCACAGAATGGCAACTCAATAACAAAAACTAAACAGTCTTGGAATACTACCAATGCGCTGAAAATTGCAAGAGAAAAACTAGAAGGCGCTCTTAAGAGTGCATATCTCCGCCAAGTGAAGTAATTTAAACATTACGACTACACCTACACCTACAACTACAGCTAATAAGGTGTGCAGACATCAGGACATCTTGCCGGTCCTCATATCTGCTTGTGGAGGTGATGATGAGTCATCGTGTACACACACACATGGAACGATGGACAGAAGGACAGAATGACCAATCTCTTAATCTCCTCCAATGTTCACCACGTTCACCTTGGCGGAGATAATAAACGGGAATCATTGCAACGTAAATACATAATAGCCTGAATGCTTAAAGTGCAATCCAAAACAAATATACATTAATCTATTGAAGATCAGATTCATCAGAACACTGTGATCTATGTAAGACTGATGAAATTAATGCAGTAATTATAACAATGACAAAAATAATTATTATAAAGTTAACAGCAACAGAAATGCCAGCCGAGTGAGATTCTGCCTACTGCCATTGTGGATAAAACTTTGGCTTGTAATACTGTTGGTGTAGTGGTAGCATGTCAGACTGGTAACCCTAAGGTCGCTGGTTCAACTCCAAGCTTGGACATTGCCAGACCTTGGGCAAGTTATTCACACACATGTGCCTCTGTTCACCAGGCAGTATAATTTGGTACCAGTGGTCAAAGGGTGGCGATGCTCTGCAGCTGGGAAGGTAACTGTAGGTCTGATGTTACACTGGCCATGCATCACAGACTCAATGAGTCTATCCAGTATCCACATAGATTACGGACCACAGAAAGGAAGATGAGCACCCAGCCTATGCCCTTGTGGGGTAATGCACCTTTACCTTTCTGTTTATTACCTTGTAATGATCTAAATGATAATAAAAATAATATGATGACATAAATAACGATAATAAATCAATGACAGATAAAGTTAATAACGACAAAGTTGATGGTACTGGCACCTGTCGTAGTCCTGGATGATCTCGCCGACGGCACGTAGAGCTCGAGCGTAAAGGTTCGGCTTGTAAGGGTCGAGATAATGCAGTGACTGCGGCGAGCGAGGATCTCCGTTGGACGCCGTGAAATCCACCGCTATTATGCAGTGCACCTGCGTACTGTACCACCACACAATCAACATCAGAACAGTCGAGACCTTTGATAAGGACAAAGATGGACATATATAAAAACATAAATGAAAGATATTTGGCACTTGACACAAACTAAATCACAGAAGTAAAAAAAATTTTTCTAAAGCATCTATATGTTTAAAATAGGGATGTGTCAGTTTGGACTGCAATTGGCTGTGACGTCGTATAGACGTCGTCACCATGGCGACGCATCATCAGCATCTTTATAGCTAGTGGCTACGCTGCATTGTAGTACGCTGCATGCAGCGCTGTGTATCAAAGCTGCAGGTCAAGATAAGGCCCGAGATAAAGCAGACAGAGTTGTGTAGCGCCCTGTCTGCTTCTTGCTTTGAAAAGTGCGTAGCAGGGACGTGATTGAGACTAAGGTACTGGGGCCAAATTTACAAAATGTCGTAAGACAAATGTACGACATTGTTACAACATACGGCAGGTTTAAAACAGATTTACGGTAAAACACGATTTACAAAAAATTGTATGAGAAAGTTACGAGAAATACACGACAAAGTTACAACAAAATGTATGACAGCTCATTAGCTGTCATATGACAGCATCAAGCATGCATGCAGTAATTATTTCGATTTTTTATTAATACATAATTCTCAAATAGTGCCATAAAATGTATAAATTTTGTTTGAGGTAACTTCAGGGCGAAAATGCCGTGAAATCAGTTCACTTGTTATTGTTCACATTGGTAACCGTTGGCAACGGCGGAAGCAGACGATCGGCGTGCAGTGCCGTGCGCCGCCAGCTAGTGACACTGCGTCGCGATTGGTTGAGGTCATGGTTGAGGTCAACGTAACGGCAGTTGATTGGCTGGCTAATTTTAATGACTACAGAGTTACGACAAAATTGCGAGAGAGTTACGAAGTCATAAAATCAGCTTCCAAAATTCGGATACAACGATTTTGCGACAATCCTACAGCATCGTAACATGTTGATTTACGACAAAGTTGCAAAGACGTTACGACAATTTTACGATTGTTTTACGATGTTTTGTAAATTAGGCCTTTGGTTTCCAGACTGGTCTGAAAACCAAAAAATGATCACTAACCCACCATGATCTTCCTCCTTATCGCAACGGTAAAGCTTAGTGCTCCAAAGACTCGAAAAATTTCTAAAATACGTAAGCGAGTAGCCAACCAAGTGCAGGCCAATTTTCCTTGGAGCAGACATTTTACGCATTACCTGTGCTAACGTACTGGTTAAGCTTCGGCTTTAATGCTGATTTCAGCTTCCTAGGTGTCCACAGCTTCACAGTTCGTTTACTGTAGGCCTAACCTCATGGTTACATATGAGGATGCGCATTGGATACAACATCGACCATTTTCAATGCGCAATGCGCATTGACACAGCCTCATCGCTGGACAGGTGTAGCAGCCTGCCCACCCCAAAAATAAAATAGGGTTTCTGTTCACTCGGAAATTTCAGTTGCATGGTTTTTTTTATCTCTTCTACATTTTGTTTCCTCGCTTTATTTTGTTCACTGTGTTCGTGCAGCTGTATGGCATAATAAGGATGAGAACTCACCCTCCCTTGATGTAGTCCATGAACGTGTGAATTTTCTCCACTTTACAACTCAGCAGTTTCACCTGTTATCAAAACAACAACAACAGCTAAACTATGTGCATATCTTAAACCAGCGACTCCAGTGTCAGACTTGACTGAATCATAATACAGCACAAAAATATGCAACTACATGAAGTCACGGCAAAACTCAAAATATAGTTCATCCACATTGTGTTGTATAGCCATACTGTATAGCCATATCTCACCATTCTGCAGAAAATAATTTTTTGAGTCATATAAACTGCATTTCTTGTAGACGTACAACTCAAGCCTTGTTATCTGCAGTCATCCACTGTTGTAGGAAGCCCAACATAAAACTATGTTATAACTAACTATCTGTAATTTGGTAAACTTTTTACTGAAAATGTACACTCTATTAAAAAGTTACCTATTAACTTAAATGTAAACAGTGAAAATACGAATTCGAAAGAAAATCATTCCAGAATTACGTTATTTCAACTAGGGATGTTAACGAGACTCGACTTGCTCGAGACTGAAAAAAAAATTCTAGAGCACGAGAATTATATTTCTCGCCCATCGCGAATTCCGAGAATCTGAACAGGGCATAATAACGAGCCTTTTGTTCAGCAGTGAGTCGCCAACAACTGTTTACCACAGTCTGCAGTCAACTGGCAGTAATTGAGTTTGGTGAGAGGAAGACGGCTGCCTGCACCACACCCAGTCCCCACATGCACAGCCGGTCTACGGGATGTCTGAGCACATACCGGTTTTCAAAGCTGCTGACGTTTCTAACTGATCTGACTTCCGATAAGTGGCCAATGCACCTGCTCACTGAGAGCGCCAAGTACCTTCATCGACCCACAATAGCGACTCCAGTTTCTTTGCCTCCGTATCTCCGTCAGTCTGCGCCACAGGTCTACGCCGACACTGCCTAATGCCTACTAAGTTGCATGATACGAGCACATGCTGCCTCTCTAATAAATATATCATTTGCGTTTGATGGCTCAAGTAAACAAGTTAAGCAGCAGGAAAGCACGCAGCAAACTTTGCAAGAAGCACTGTGGGAAAAAATGAAAAAAACGCGCTTCTGTTAAGTGACATTTGATCGTTGGTGAGTGCCTTGTCACCAGCTACCAGCACCTGCCATCCAAGTCCTTCTCTTTATGCAGAAGGCAACCCCTCAGCACGCTGTGTACATCTCTCCAGTCTCCCCTACTGCCCCTGACCAAAGCATCAAGTGCATGCCTCAGGCAGACACCTGTGATGTTGTGCCTGCGGCGTTCAAGCAGCAGCATCTTTGCAGATACGCTAAGGTCGGTTGAGTACTTGTTGAGTCCCAGGAAAAAAAATTCTCGTATCGAGAAATAAAATTCTCGAAAATTAACATCCCTGATTCCATTAAAAAGTTCCAGCAGGTCTTTGGAGCTTCCTAGCTCACGAAGTATTACGAAGCGATGGCAACAAAAAGTAAACATCAACTTGAGCGTAACATACCACTCCGGAGTTTGAATATTTCTTCTCTTTCTTCACCTGTTTCTTCGGATGCATAAGCTGTGACACACACATGGATGACATCACATTTGGCACAAAACCGCCAAAGTTTTTAACAGTATGCTTACTCAGATACAGAAACTTCAGCTAGTATTGGATCAGAACATAGACAAAATAAATAAGTAAACTGTTTACTCACCATTCACCTAATGCAACGAGTTAAAACCTGTTTCATTAAACATTCATCGTGCATATTTCAAGTGATATGATCCACCGACTTATATGATCTAACGAGCTATAAATTAATAGAACTCGGCAATGACGTAATAAACGTCATTATCTATGGTTTATCTTATCTACGGATCAGAAGAAGACATAAATGGAACAAGGAATGTGGTCTGCAATCAACACAGAACTAGAAATGTTTGTCACAAACATCTAAATATCTCGAGACTGCCAGTTCGTGCCATGCCAATCTTGATAACAAATTACAAAAAGCTAGTGTAAAAAACAACAATATTTAGCTAAAACAAAATATAGGCAACAAGAACCTTATATGTAAGAATACAACTAATTCAGTCAATCAGTAAAAGCAATACTATGACTGTTGAATATACAGGGTGGGCCGATAAAAAATGTGGCACTTTACTTTTGTCCATATCTTTGCCAATTATTGACCGATTTTCGAAATTCTTTCACCAACACACTCTGCATACAATTTGCAATTATGTGATTATTGTATATCCCACCGCACCATAAATGCATCTCAACGTTACCTTGTGAAATATAAATGAAATATGAATGTAAAACGATAATAAATAAAAAGAAAAAAACACTTCAGACCAGCATTGCAGTACACGATCTGTATGACACTAGACTGTGTGGGTCTAAATGGTTAGTGTAATACAGATCACTGATAGCAATGCAAAGTGTATAGAACATTGTTATAGAACATTGTTATTATCATTAACTTCATTTTATTTCACAAGATACGTAGAGATGCATTTATGGTGTAGTCCTAGTGGGATATACAATAATCACATTATTGCAAATTTTCTGCAAAGTGCACCAATGAAAAAATTTTGAAAATCGGTCAATAATTGGCAAAGATATGGACAAAAGTAAAGTGCCACGTTTTTTATTGGCCTACGGTGTATATATTGATGCTTTGTATAAAAAAATGGAAACTCACTGGAAATTCATTGCCTGCACTGGGATCTTGTGTGAGTTCACGCAGCGTTGTCTCAAACCGTCCAATCAGCTCGTCACTACAAACCAAACTTCATCTCATCACAATTCTACTACAAGTAAAAAAATAAAAGACCTCTGGCACTTAGCAGCACTGACTGCTGTGGCTCCCATGTCACTAAAAGCAGAAAATACTTTGGCCGAACTATGACGGTCTACAGCACAAAAGCTGACAGAGAAAGAACAACAATAGCTACTGTAAATCCAGGATCAAATAAAGTAGGTCATATTTTACTTACTTTCCGCTCTGGTTCCAGTCGTAGCAATCAACCCTCAATACGCTGCAAAACATCAACAAATTAAATTCAAAATTTTAGCAGCATATCATACTGAAATCAACGGTACGTTGCTATCAATACTAAAGGTTAAAGTTAAATCTCCGATAGTCAGCAGGCCTTCTCACAGCTTTGGGACTGATGCGAGTGTTGCTCATCTCTGTTTCCAATCGCCCCAAGCTGGCAGTGTGCCGCAGACGCCGCCTGCCCTATGGGATCACACAGTATTACCTGCCTTATAGATGGGATTGGGAGAAGGGCCAGACCTCCGCATATTACTGCCGTTAAGCCAATAAGTTAACTCATAAGTTAATTCCTCACATACAGGGTGGGCCAAAAAAACCGGACCTGTTTGAGCGTTGATAACTCAGCGATGGTTAATGGTAGAAAGTTGTGTTATATATCAAAAGTTTCAGAATGCTGTAAAAAATAAACGACAAATTTGCATAGTGAAGCATTTAAATATTCTTTGCCTAAATATTTCTCACCCCCGATATTCTGCCAAATTTGACTGTAACACATGGATCTAACATGGATATTTGAGCTTTTATAACTTAGCGATGTTTATTGATGGAAAAGCACGTAATATGCCAAAAGTTTCAAAATTGTGTACAGAAAAACTGTACAACTTCCATGTTTCAGCATTTTAAGTATTCTTTGCCTGATTTACACAAATCTGCCCCATCCCTAAAATCATGCTAAATTGGCAGAAACACATGAATTTAACTAGATTTTCATTCAGCATACAGTGAAATATCAACAATCATTAACACATGCGTTGAGTTTAGATAAAATTTGACATAGGCAGTTGCCCAGCTTTTGCATTCATACCCGCCATCAGTCCTTTTAGGCAGCTGATCGATCGCTGGAGTCAATGTGTTCAGAATCAGCTGAGCCCAGCATTCGATTAGGACACGTTTCAGCTGGTCAGTTACTGAAATTTTGTGATCATGCTATCTGCTGCACCCCACCATGGTCAGCCACCTTGTCGTGGAAGTTGGGCTTTGCACCGATGACCCGAAAGATTTCTAAAATCCAGAGGCGAGGAGCTGACTAAGCGCTGACCAAAACGCGAGAGCAGATTGCTGCACGTTACCAGTGCTTTTGTGCTGGTTTTGGCTTCACAGCCGACTACGGCTTCACAGCCGTCTATTTACGGCTTTACAGCCGTCTGTTTACGGCTTCATAGCCGCTACCTGTAACCTTGTGGCTACATTCGGGGTTGCGCATTGGGCTGAGCTGATACGGCCTCAGTGCTGGGCAGATGTAAGAGCCTGCCCACCCCAGAGGTAAGATAAGGTAAGGTAAGGCTATCTGCTGCAATGCACTCACACTGAATAATTCACAGAATCTAAATCTAGACTTTTTGGCAACGAGTTTTTGAGTTAAATGTACTCGGGCACATGGGAGTGCAGGCAAATACCTACTTTCAGGGGTAGCAAAGATTTATGCAAATTAGACAAAGAATATTTAAACGATCTGCTATGCAAGTTTGGCCCTCTTTGTTACAACATTCTAAAATTTTTGACATATCACATGCTTTTCTACGGGTAACCATCGCTGAGTTATCAACGCTCAAACAGGTCCGGTTTTCTTTGGCCCACCCTGTATTTCTCTAATGTTTCAATGCAAGTCCACAGCTTTATAAGTTTTCCATGACACACTTGTTAAAACTATGCACAACAGTATCTAAAACTTCTAATAAAGTGAAGATTCTTGCGACAATTTTAATGACTTTTAGTGTTATTTGATGATCAGGTGTATTGTTTTATTGTGAACGTTTATGTACCAGTGTTCACATATCCAGCCGCCAAACATATTATATGAATAAATTCAATTCAATTCTGTTACCTTAATTCAATTGGTGCAGCTAATTCTATGTCACTACAAAACATGTCATGGAAATAAACTAGAAAACAGCATAAAAGCAACTGAAATAGCAAGTGAATAAAATTCGTACTGACCGATCTAGATCGCCATTGCACAGTGTACGAACGGGAACAGTAAAAGGCCGCCACGTTGGGTTGAGGTTGGATTTGATCACTTCCGTCTTGTGAACTACCGTAAAACTAACCGTACAAGAAAAATCCACTCATTGTATAAAATTAGACATCTGCAATTACGTTCCATAAATACCGTAAATCTAACCGTACAAGAAAAATCCACTCATTGTATAAAATTAGACATCTGCAATTACGTTCCATGTTATTAACTAACCAGTATTTCTTAGATTACTTCAGATCACAAATACATTGGGCCCTTATACAAAAAAATATGAAAGCACTGATAACCCTCTTTATGAAAACTGGTTTCCTAAAACTATGAGCAGTATGTGAAAATGACAACAAAAAACAAGACAAAAAAAAATGAAAAAATATTCTGAAGGGCGAATAATGACATGATATAAATGACAGACTGTATAAACATCAACATCAACAAAACATCTAGTTAAATTCCTTGTGTTTAAAGTACTGTCACATTAACTGAAACAAATGAACCACAAATCACATCTAGGACATGCTTTCAATCACAAAAGTTGATGTCAAGGTTAAAAACTAAAGGTGATATAGCTCTTAATGGGAAGCCCATCTCAGAGCTACGGAGCGTCACCTGCTAAATGGGATCACAGTGTTACCTGCCATCCTACACAGGTGAACGTGCCACGCCTTAACCCCAGCCAGAATGCCAGATAGGCCGGTACTCGATTTACCTACCCCGTAAGGATGAAAGGCTGAGTTGACCTTGGCAGCTGGTTACATACCGAGATTGTTTACCTACCCACAGGCAGTCACCAATCCACGTACTAAAGGGGTCAGAGTAACTTCATTGATTAGATAAAATGCGTTACTGCTACGCCAAGCCACCAACCCAGTTTACAAAGATAGCACAAAACTAACAAAAGAGCAAACAACTGGCTGAAAACTGCACCGAAAAAAACACCCACAAAATTAAAACTTATCTCACATTTTCCCGCAAGCTTCACAATACATGCACAGCAATTTGGACTTAAAAGAGTCTAAGTATCAGATATTCAAATCCAGATGAAATCTCGTGATTATCAGTATCAGTTAAGAAAACAAAGATCAACATAAACTTTGACTTACGTTCCATTTTCGTTGACACGATTGAATGTTAGGAAGGGGTCAGATTTTCCGAAGAAATCTTTTTTATCCAACTTTGTGGCAGAAAACTGCAATGTTATTTCATCCTGCAGCACAACAGCTTATCAACACGCTTGCTGTCTATTATTGTTAGTTTTTTCTTGCATTTGTATTTCACAAGGTTGTGTAGTGACACAATGAACATGTGGTGGGATATTCAATAATCTCTTAATGCTAATTGTGCACAGAATGCACTAGTAAAAGAATTTTAACAAGAAATTTGAGCAAAGCTCACGAAACGCGCGAAAGCCTATAGCAGTTCCTGTTCGCAGGTAATCTTAGTCTATCTCCATCCATTTCGTTGTAATTCACTCTTTTGCAGTCAAAAATCGCCAAAAATTACATTAAATCAATATTTTTAGGGTTCAAGGTCATTCAAGGTTATCGATGTTGACATTCGTAAGAAGATCCTCATCAGTGCTTGTTATGATAAACAGCATGGCTGTGCCTATCTGCAACCATTTACACGCTAGACAAGCACAGAGTATAAATAACCACTTTTTACAGGGGTACCTCTCGTTGAC
>Ga0209454_1001059_pt1 | contig 16302 bp, 9 predicted proteins | sample WorMetHERISLAND1_2_FD_187400 | JGI IMG/M metagenome (GOLD analysis project Ga0209454, IMG submission 187400) | Marine gutless worms symbiont microbial communities from Max Planck institute for Marine Microbiology, Germany - Olavius geniculatus... | ecosystem: Host-associated > Annelida >...
GTGTCGGTGTGGCCGATTAAACGTTGAACTGCTCCTGCTTCTGCTGGGTGCTCTCTGCCGTCGACAACCCAGGCGCCGGGTACTTTTGCATTTTCCTCCTGCCCTTTAGTTTCACTTTTCCAAGGTCATTAGTTGTTCTTTTCTTCCCTAAATTTTGGGTTGGTTTTTCGGGATTTTCTGCTGGCCAAATTTTAGGAGACTTTATTTTCGACAGCGGGCGAGGGTCTATTGCAGGCCTGGCCTGGAAATTTCCTACATAAATCCAAGCCCTGTTCCAACCAAATCATGAAAACTAGGAAGAAGCGAGCGGCTCGGTTCCACTCGCAGCCAGAAGCACCCCAGGCCCCCATGCACAGATGACCAGAAGGAGGCCCAGGAGGAGGCTCTTTCCCCTGACAGTGCTTCGGACGCGGGCCACTAGGCTCTTCAAGAATCATCTCGATGAAGATTGGAAGGAATAGGCCTATAGGGCCTATATGCCTCCTATTATATTTAGGATGGATCTGCCACCGAGGCGAGTGGATACTGACAAAAAATTTACAACGCCGAAGAAGAATGGTAAGGTAAATGATAAATCTAAATCGTCAGTTGAGGGACAACTAAACAGTAAATAGGCTTAATATGGTATTTTACAGATCGACACTATATACCAAAACTTCGTAAATAGCCACAGGGACGTCGAGAGCCAGAGTGGTGCATGCCCTGGAAAACATTCTCGCGGGGCCCGTCTGGGGAAAATTTTTTTTTAAATTTTGCTTTTTAAAAGAGCGCATTCCGGTGTAGGCTACTTTATATCTTTGAACATCGGCAGCTAGGGCCCCCGAACGTCGTGGGGCCCGAGAAAAACTTTTTCCCCTCTCGACGGGACTGAATAGCTATACAGACAGTGGTGCCTGCTTTTCTGTGTATTTGCAAAATGTTCCAGACACCTGCTTATTTTTATGTCTCCGCTACGACTAGGCGGCGCCGGAAGCAATATGTTTTATGACGTTGTCCGTCCATCCGTTCGTGCTTCCGTCTGTCCGTCCGTAATCTACGTAGCTAATGTCGCGATGTGCATACAAGTAGGGGCCATATATGTGCCACAAGGTTAAACTTCTGCGACAGTGCCAAATTTTGAACGCGATCAGCAAGTAAGTAAATAAGTCAGTTTATATAGTGCGCAATGTCGACGAGAAACTTGCCGAATCTGAGGGGCTAGGGTAAGGCTCGACATTAGAGGTTGAAAAAATGTCTGTAGCCTATTTCGACATTTTGCATAGTTGGGTTTCGTGCACCAATTTTTTGTCAATTGCGCACCTTGGAAGAAACGTAGCCTAATCAGCTGAAATTATAGCTAAAACATTACTATCTTTGTGATTTGTGATGTGTATTAATAATTTTAAAAAATGTTTGTTGTTAGTGCAATTAAGTGTAGACTTCTATACTGAATAGCCAGTAAAAGATCCGACCAAGTGTGTAAGCTTACTGATATTCGATTAACTTCTTACGAACGTGTAGGCCTGCTATACGAATGCGAACATTGTCACATCGGTTAAGAACAACAGATTACAATTGTTGTTGCATAAATTGTCATTTATTTACAGTTGCTGTCGGATGTTTAATCAACTCATAGATGCAATAAATGTTAAATATTGCATAAATATTGCATAAATTAAATGTTGCATAAATTTTCATTTATTTACAGTTGCTGTCGGATGTTTAATCAATTCATAGATGCAATAAATGTTAAAAAATGGAGAAAAACGTCAATGACGCACTTTAAAACAAAATTTGGTAAAAGACGTTTGTAATGTCGAATAGAAAAATGACCCCTTTTTGCCTGATGTAATGACTAAATCAATCGTTTCAGTAATTCACCAAATTTTGCGATCGTACATAAGTTAGTAGATCTAAATACAAAATCTGTTACTAGGCATATTTTTTTTATCAGTAACACATTAGTTTTTGCCGTCAGATGAAGTATACTTGAAATCATTGTCGCCTCTATCCTAACCGTTTTAAGTTTATTTAAAAAATATTTTTAAAACGTTGCCAAGATTTTTTTAAAAACGTAAAATCGCGTTTTGTAAAAAAGCAAAACAAACGTTTATAAACGTGTATTACAACTATAAATCAAACGTGTTAATATATATTCGGCCTAACTATATGTAACGTTGTAGGCCTAATCACGTGTGATAAAAAGGTCTCCTGGTGGGCCACATTTATAGCCCACGAATCACATTGAAGCCAGTCAGCGGTGTTGTGTTAAAACAGTTGGGGATGGGAGCAGAAAGTTCCAATTTTCCCGACAGACAGCGGCAAATTTCTGACAGAGAAGATACTGTTCATATCGATGCTTAAATTTCTAATTTTGCCGTAAAATTCCAACTTCCCAAATGAGCGATTTTAGCTTTAAATTTGGAGCTTCTGAAAAATCTAACATATTAAAATTTAGGGGCCGAAGGGAAGAAGCACTGAAGCGAGATAATTTTCATGCCATCTGGGCGTGGTTTAAGTACGATACCTCACTGTCTGGTGTGGTATAAGTTCATGCTGTTTCCGCCCAAAATTTTAACGTGCCGAATGAAAGATTTTAGCCCTAAATTTTTGTATTTCTGAAAAAAATCGGGCAGGTTAAAATTTATGGGGGGAGTTTCTCCCCTGCACCTTACCACGACGCCACTAAAGCGAGTTGATTTCCATGTAATCTAGCGCATCCATAATGTTCTAATGCGTGCATTCATGATCTGAGGTTTACTCGTCAGTCTCAATTAGGCCAAGCCTGCGTCCGAGACTTCGGAACTTGTTTTTGGCCTCTTCCTGCATCAGGTCGAAACACATGGCCAACAGCGCCAGCCCGAACACCAGATATAGCGCGCAGAGAACCATCTTTTCCTGCGAGGCCGACGCGTCTAGGCTGGTCCCCGGCACGTAGTCGCCGAAACCAATCGTCGACAGAGTAACAAAGCAGAAATAGGAAGCAACTAAATACTCCCAGTCTTCGACAAAGCTGAACAGCAGCGCCCCGACGGCGATGTAGCCCACCATCAGACCGAACGACACGCTGATCGGCACGTGGACCTGCTGGATTTCGTCCATGTCGGTGATTAGTTTGAACGCGCATCGTCGGCGAGGTACCGACGTAGCGTCGTTCTGCCATTGCACCACGACGTCGACTTCCGGTTTAACACTGTCGTCAGGGACGCCGTCGTCGTCGTCATGGTCAACGGCGGCGGCTTTTACTACTTTCGGTTCCCAGTCGGTGACGTCATGATTCAGCTGGTGCAACTCTGCCACATAACGTAGCACTTCCGTTTCAACTGTCTAATTGTCTGTCTTGTTTTATTGGGCATGACGGCACTCACTATATTAGCGTCGTAGCCCCAAATACAATTTACGATGTCTAAAACGGGCACAAAGCGACGTAACTGAACTGAACTGAAGATTGATTTTGATAAACCGACAAAAAGGTGAGCAGGACGATCCCATTGGTCATTGGTTGACACGTACGTGCGCGTAGTCGCGTAGCATCGACCTCTTAAAATGTCTTAAGAGGTCTATGTTACGTAGACGGTGCCTGCTGTAATGCATTACTGCTTGCCTTGCGCATTGGTCAGTTCGTCAAAAATTAAATCAGGCAGTACAGTTCAGTTACGTTGCTCTGTACACGCCTCAAGATTGCAAAACAATAGTTTGTAAACAATTGTTTTAAAACGTAATATGCTAATGCGTTGGTTTGCTTCATTTTACTTAGGTCCTTATTCGCGAAAGACACACGGATAACTTTATGGTTAATATTATTACGTTGGCTATAATTATAGATAATTTATAATATTATTAAATGTTATGTATATACAATGTAGCAATACCAGCAAATTGATGCAAAAACACGACATGAGACACAGCAACAGTCACAGTTCAAATAGGCGTGTACGTGTTACCGCGAGGGTCCGGACCGGAAGTTGTCGCGCTCGTGTTGAGCGGAAGTGTTTCTGGCTGCGGAATCTGCTTGCAGCAGCAGAAGACGATGCTGAAGATGTTGCGGTAGAGAAAGCGGAAAGCCGTGGCCAGCATTCGACCGAGGTTAGTGATGGTCAGCAGGGTCAGAGGAATTCCGACGATAGCGTAGAATATCGTCACCACCATCCCCGCTCCGGTCTTCGGCGCTATGTGCCCGTAACCTGCCGCATAAATACGTAAAATACAATAGATATTTACCATCAAAGAATGATACATCAACAAAACATCGTTAAATTAACAAGCTGGCCAGGAAGGCCCGGAGGACACTGGCAACTGCCAATATAGACACAGATAATAAAAGCATAAAAACACACAGTAAAAACGAAAACATTTCGAAATGTGGCAATATGTTTGTAATTAATTGTAGTACATGAAATTTATTTTAGCTAGAAATGTTACGTTATATTGCACCAGTTAAGTTTCGTTTTTTTTCTGCTTCAAAGCTGGTCCGTTCTACTTTTTATGACATTAGTGAAGTAAACGTGTAAACTGTATAGCTTATTATCAGTTAAGTTTAGTTAAGTTTTATTTAACTGGTTATACTCTGCTAACAATTGTGGCGAATAATGCTAAAAAAAAACTGGGCCTGTAATAGGCTATAAAGACCACAAAACAAAAACGAACACAATAACAGCAAAAAAGTTGGAATAACATTGTCGTACGGTACCGGCAATCTATCAATGAATTCAATCAATCTAGGCCTATCAATCAATCAAGTGGACATTGCCGTAATGACTTTTGCTAGTTTCATTATTAGAAGGTCACTTACGGTTCATGAAATAGACAGAAAATGATTTTTTTACAGTTGATGAGAAATGTTTAGCCAGCGACTGAGCAGGAGTCAATATTGTTGCGACAGATCGTTGCAGATCTGTAGACTGACAACCGGGAAAGCTCCGCTGGCGACACCCTGACACTTCTTTACTGATTAATATTTAAAGAAAAAAACAGACAATAACATTGAACATAAAACAAAAAAATATGCCAGCGTCAAGTGTTGACATGATTTGCGGCCGTCCGTCCAGTGCCGAGCGTTTCAGGCGTTGACAGTAAATTAGGGCCTATTCACAAGGCATAAGTTGTGATTACGCGATCTGAGTATAGGTTTACTTGCTGCATTTAGACCGTACATTGTCGTACGTAATCTTCGTTCGATGAATGATCTAAGTCATTAGAATTTTCGGCACCCAGTATTAATTACGAACAATTTTCGATCATATAAACGTCGAGAAACAATCCGTAACGCCGTACAGACGACATTACTCAATCTACGAGCTCGCATAAACAGTAATTCAGCTGACGGCGTAATGTGGGGCGGGAAAGGAGAGAAATTGCGCATAACTAGAGAGACGCCCTCTGGTGTACGGATGCCGGACTTGTGCGCGATTATCTGGCAAAGAACGACATTAAATCAAGAGGGCGAAATATCGCAGCCATCGATGTTGTACGTTTATCATTTACAGTCTTCTGCTTGCTGCACAACGGCGATAGCGTGGTAGGTAAGTAAATAAGACAGTAACGCAAAAAGGCGACGGATAAACGCATGTGCTGACAACAAAATTTCACGAAAAATATTTTAAAATAGATGTCTTCATTCGCCGCAATATAGCAGAACACACTGCATAAAGAAGTAGCACGAAAACAAAGAAATAGGCAGCACAAATACGACCAGAATAAACAAAAGAGACATGTACACAAACCCAAGTAAATACAAATGATAGAATGGCAAAAAGAGTTTTGTTCAAGTGGTGTGAAAAAGCACCCGTGTCTATCGCTGGTTGTTAACTACTCGGCTTGTCTGTCATCAGCGGCGTTGTGAGGTAAAAAAATACGAGGGAGTACTGTAGTGCACTACTGCTTGGCCGTTAATCACTGTTCGTCAAAAACCAAACCGTGTCAGTTCGGTTCGATTCAGATACGTCGCTCCATACGCGCCATGACTTACTTCATGGGCCCCTTCGTAACTGCACGTGTGTAGCAACCTGTGCGGTGCAATGTTTGCAAACGGAATACTGTAGGCCTACTCCAAGCGTGCAACATACATAGGCCTACATAGGCCCTATTAAGTATGCCGACTGCATGTAAACTTTAGGGGCCTACTGTATCATCATCGTTCACCGCAAAAATGCGGTGCAAAATTATAATTTTCCTTTTCCTATATTTTTGTCACGTTTCACGTCGAGTTTACATTTTGATACACCAATCGACTTATCCATAACACCATTATTATGTTTATGTTTCGCGGAATCGCGGTCAATAAATAAGTTCAGTCTTAACTACATTGCTCAACTGGTAGTGTTGCCTTTGTTCTTAGTTATGTCCTTTTTATATCAAGACAACTGTGGCTTTACTGTTAGTGTAGACTACGCGACACGAAAAACTCATTTTGGGCATTAGGAGACAGAGAAACGAAAGCGCATTCTACGTGCATCAGCTTGAATGTTAACTGTTCAATAAATAAATCGGTCATTTTTATAGCACCATATGTCGCGAAAGAATTACAGGCGCTTGGTTTATTGTTGTTGGTCAAAATATCAAACTTACGACCTCGCTGTCAATATAATGGATTACACAGCCTTTGTTCAATGATACTGTAGGTCTACTGTTGCAATTTTATAGGGTGTTTACACTATCGAGCAAACATCGAGCTGGCTCAAGCAGTCCTATTGGAACCCCGCCCCCTGGCTCAAATGTAGGTCTACCGTCTAGGCTTAGGCTCTTAGCTCACAACTGATTACGTGTTATATAGGCCTTCCAATTACAACCCGCCCGCCTTCCTAATTAGCATGCTAATTACCACAGAACGTCGAGCTAGCTGCTCGACGTTTGCTCGATCATGTAAACACCCTATTACTGGTATTGGCTGAACCTCAATCGACAAGAGTGTCATTGTATATACGTATGCCTCCGGTACGAAACGGTACTACGCGCATAACGTCCTATAGTAGGCCTATAATAATAACAAAGTCAGATTTATCGTCGTAATGTTGCAGTATTGATGTCGTAAATTCGACATGAATTCCATGTTTTCTAGGCCTACCAGGTGACCGATAAAAATTACCCACTGAAATTAATAACTTGTAACTTCGTCAAATATAATGGCTAATGTTCAAAGTGACGATACTGATAGACAGCAGTAGGGCCTAAATTTGCAATAAATTGATCAGTAAAAAAATTAACTGTGCCTTAAAAGGATCGCCGCATTACCTCGTAGTCCCCTAAATATTCATATTAAACCGCCAACGTTAACATGGATAAATCACGTCATGACAAAACCTGGTAGATTGTTTTTTGACTGAGCTATATGTGCAATAGTTGCAACATTATATGTTTTCATTAGTTTAACAGAACTGTTTAGTACATCTGGTCTAAACAATACCGTTTCAGCAATTTGTAAAAAAGAGCTAAAAGCAGTGGTGTCACTGGCGAACAATGACGTCCGACCCGTGGACCACCACAAGCCCGTTATGGGTCGTCATGCGACCAGCGACGTAGGCCCCTACAAGACAAAAAGACAATAATTGTAATAAATGTCTTGTGCCAGACTTTTTTCGCGTTTGCGTGCTGCTGCTTGAATGCAACGGCAATTACGTTCTGCATTTTATACGGATCTGTCTGCTGCATTTTGTCGTAAATATTATTCCGCTCAGCCAAAGCATTGATCTGCCTCGAAATTTAGTGGTCAGATCAAGTCAGGTCTTCATCGTTCAGCTGCTTTGAACTGCTTTCAGTCATCGATGCCAATGCTACCAATTCTCTCCACTGTACTCTGTTGTTTACTGCAATGTCGCCCAATGTCATACTGTCTTCTTGCCCTTTCCAAACGGCGTTATATGCCTACTGATGCATGCTTTTCTCAGATCTTCTTCTATACAGTCTACCGAGTTGCTTTTAATGTATTTTTTGTAATTTTTAAAAGCTTTTACCAGTCAGTTTTAGTGTATATACGGTGCGCATTATCATAGGCCACTATTTCGTACTCGTCTCGTTGATGGTCCTTTTCTTACACTGTTACCACGCTTTAGTGGCACTGCCTTGACTGAAAGGTTGCGCACATCAGAGTCGAAACTTTCCTTGAACAGCTTTGGGACCCACGGCTAAGTAAAGCCAAGGCAAGATTATTTATCTAATTATTTATTCATTTTAATTAGCAAATTAGCAAATTTGATTAGCGGCGTGGCGTAGTGTTAACGCGTTGAGTCAAATCAACGAAGTTACTCTACGGCGGGCCCGGTTAGTACTTGGATGGGTGACTGTCCACAATACGAAGCTAAGCCAACTAGGTCGACTCAGCTTTCTACCCTACGTGAGGTGGTAACATGAGTACTACTGGCGGTGGTTACGGCCATCGCTAGGGAAGAAACGGCGAGTTCTGCGTAACAGTAGGCCTTGTGACCAGGACTGCTGGTATACCGACCCAGTCGGTTAAAGGCGTTGGCTGTCAACTATAGCTGGTCATCTGGCCGAACTGGACTGTACATGTATACTAGCTTAATTGGGTTTAACCCTCGCAGGCTCAAAGCGCCAAAAGGAGATGAGCTCCTTCGAAAAGGACTTAGCTGTCTATGCGAAATCTTCTTGTTTATTACTACATAAAACTTTCCAGACAGAAAAGCCAGGTAGCAAACTACTTTAACATTTGCCGTAGCCGTAAAACAGTCGTGTAAGTCGATAATAGAAGCTACAGTGTATAAAATGAATCTCTACGCAGACGAAGAGTAAACACCTTTATCTCTGGCTTAAGCACACATTCCATTACTTCAACTGTTGTAGACGTGTTGAATAAGAGTCCGTACATTTGTCGTATGCTCTCTATTATGGCGGACTTTGTTATATTAGAACTTGTTGCGGATGTGCTGTTTTGGTTACCGGTATATGGCATGTTGCATAGCAACTCTACAGCAGATCGACGTAAGTAGAATTTGGGCCTAAAGTACAATGATAAACTGAAGCAGAGCGCTGCGTGTAGCATACATAGCTCTATAGCGGCGGGATGATCACAGCATGTGACCACACGCAACTTGTCTTGCACAAACCATAAACTCTATTCTACAGTAAACCTATATCTCTTCTTTTTTCTTCGTCTTTCTTTATTCAGAAAATGACGATAGGACTAGGCGTCTTTACCGTTTCTGAGATACGGCGACTAATAGGTCGAAACTTTGCACTGAAAATTGAGGTTAAACCCCTGCAGATGGAAAACTATTGACAGGAAGTCTCCGGTGCCCTATCCGATGGTACCATCGCCAATCCCCTACGACTTACCGTTTAAGCACAATTAACATAGCAGAGTGCGTACTGACTTTCAAGGTCATCTAAGGTAAATATTGTTCGTGTTATCTAAAAGGCAATGTGCGACTTCCTGTTAGTGATCAATAGCATTAGCAACCTAAGCCCTATCTCTCACCGTTTAGTCACAATACATCAGTGTTTAAATTGTGAAAAATTAGCTGGGGGTCGAAGTTATCGACTGTCGGAACCCGACCAAAATTGTGATATAAATCCCAAGTGTATGGCATATAGCTGACCCTCCAGAACATTATTTGACAGTGTGTTAGGAGGGTTGAGAAAACAGTTGGGAGGTTCGACCCCCAACCCCACTCCGGCAATTCAAACACTGCAATACATCCCTTACAGACAAACGGACGACAACTCGTACCATAGAGCCGACTGTTGAGCTATTTATACTTATTTATACTTAGCGGTCGGCTGGAAATGTTAACGAACTTTCACCATGAACAATAAGTAAGTGTAAATATTCAAAATCAGTTATTGTTTTATCATAACGGTTAAATGTTAGGCCTAAAAGTGGTTATTTTAAATCAGTGTCACTGAACTGCGCTTAGAGAGTTGTCAAATTATTGTTTTCTGTCTACCGGACGCAGACATGGTTCACAGACTCGTATAGTCTCGTTGCTTTAAGGCCTATTTGTCTGTTGTTTCCGGCGTAATTGTAAACACTCGACAAGTCAGCGAAATGAGCAAATATTGAAGCAAAGCACATTAACTACAACACAGTTAATTCGCAAAAACACTAAAAGTGTAGAATAAACGGAAAGAGGTTAAACGCAAAGTAAGTAAATGCCCGGAGCCAGTTCGTGACCAAAAAATCCATCGGAAAGAAAGGCGATGAAGATGCGGAAATTGAATGCTATTAAGGCGAAGACGACGAGACGAACGAAAATAGTTCCATTAAGTAGAACTATTGGCTAAATATTGATTTTGCCGTCGAGACGTCGTTATTAGAAGTCGATATTGTGCTGAGTTATGCGGACGCATCCGTGCGCAGTATAACAAGTACAAGTACATGTACCAGTGCATGGCACGCGATTATCGGCAGAAAAGTGATAGACACGCCTCACATCCCACCAAAGATCTATTTTGTCTTCGACGGCGTCAGCTAACCCCAAATAACGTTGAGAATGGTTTCCAGTAAATAAAATAGTTTTTGAAGGTCGTTCAAGGTCGCTGGCCTCTACAGCAGTATGAAAAGACTGGAAGAGTCCAGACTGACCCACGGCATAGAGCGTAAAAAAGAAGAAGAAATCGATAGTTATGCTCTGCGCTGTAGGAAATGCAATCTCTTCCGTGTCTGGCAATAAGCGTCGTTACGGTCGTTAGGCAAACGAGAACCGTGGTAACAGACTAGCAGAGTCATTACTGACGAAAGAGCGAAGCGGAGAAACTGTCAGTAAAGCTCATGACAGTCAGTCGCACGAACGTGCACTGATTAGTTGACACAAGCGAAAGCTTTCCGTGTCAGCGCTCCCATAGAACTGTCATACCCCGTTTACACGATCAAGCTGGCTCGACGAGCTGCTATATGTTAGCTGGCTAAGCCAGCTCGATGTTTGCTCGATCACGTAAACGGGGTATTAGGCCTATACGCACCGCGCCTGCGCGGTAAATCTGCTACTAAACGTCGAGCCACTTTAATTTCGGCATACTTTAGCCATAGAACTCTGTAAAAAATTTGCTACTTAGTTGCATGCACAACACGGATATTATTTGGCTACACTACTCAATATTTAGCGAAGATATGGACAAAGTACGATAGCTTACTATGGGCCACCCTGTATATCCGCAGTTCAAAGGTATATGTACAGGATGTAACAAAAAGTAGCCCCCTAAAGTTGCCGTTGACGCATTTTCGACGTGGCTTCTCACTTTCGAAATCGTCACGACGACTTAGCCTGCAAGTAATTAACAGGCCGCGTCACAGGTCTTCGCGTCCGTCATTCATCCGTCGGTCTGTCTGTCCGTCTGTCCGCCTCTGTGTTTCGTTGCTTTATTTATCTGTTGTTTCCGGCGTAATTGTGAACACTCGGCGTAGAAGCTCTCAACTTAAACATAAAAAGGCGTAAAATGACGTAAAAATCAAAATTAATGTAAGCATTAACAACGTTAGAAGTAACTTGTTACTGAGTGTGCCGACGTTCAATTTAAAAGATCAAAGGTCGGGGTCACGGAACATTAAAAGCGTCATATCTCTCGTAATCGCAGCTACGAATGAGCGCTCGAGCCTACAGGTAGAATGCAATACTATGCACATTAAACGCTGGAATTAGTGGCTATTATAGCTGCAGGTTTACGTTAAAAGTACGTTTGACGTTTATTGCGGAAAATTCCAACAATAGCACGAACGACCGTATAGTATGTCGGCACTGGTATTTTACCTATAGTGGTGATAACTGTCACGGAGTAGAGTAGAGCTCCGGCGAAGTTCCAGCGTGGGGCGCTCGACTCGTCGCTGCTGACGTCATAACCCTTGCTGCTGTCCGTGGCGGCGAGGAAAACTTCACGCGTCAGGTTGCTCAGCAGAACGTCGGCGATCGCCGTCCAGTTCTTCTGATCCAGCACGTTGAGACGCGCCGTGATCGTCCACAGACGGGTCACGTGCCAGTCTCGTATCCCGGCATACACCTGCAACAGTATATAGCAGCAGATGCTAAAATTAATCCGTTATGTCGTCATCAGACACATTAATGCTTAACATGGTTAAATGTAAGTAAGCAAACAAATACAACGTGAATTTATATAGCGCTAAAATCAACCAGTAATGCGCTAGTCGTATTAGTAAAGACTAAACAAGATGGTTTTAAAGAACTGTTTGAAACTGACAGCATCACACGCCGGTGATATTTGAGTTTATCTGGCAGTGATTTCCAGACCGTCGGACCGGCGACTGGAAAAGCCCGACTGACGTCGTACAGTGAGCCGGGGTCGGTTTGCAGAACGTAGCATATGTCAAGATGCACAGAAAAACCATTTCAGAGCTACGGAACGTCACCTGCCATATGGGATCACACAGTCTTGTCTGCCACCTGACACAGACGAACGCGCCCTGCCTCAACCGCAGCCAGACAGGCCGATATTCGATTCACCTACCCCGGAGAGATGAAAGGCTGAGTTGACCTTGGTGTTGGTTATACACCGAGATGGTTTACCTACCTACAGACAATCACACAATTAGTAACCACGTGTACCCGACCGGGAATCGAACTAAGGATCTCACGATGGTAGGCTAAATCCAACGTCCTAGCTGATACACTGCCAAGCTACCGTAAAGGTAGAAGCAATAGTGTCTTATCCTATAGTTCTGGCTGGGTGCTGTTCTTTCAGACCAGGCCCCTGAGCCCGTTGGTGTATAGACCGAGTGTGAGTCCGTGACGCATGGCCAGTGCGACGCCGGACTTACGGTTACCTTCCCAGCCGCAGAGCGTCAATGCCGGGACTGCCCCCTGGCCATTATACCAAATAATGCGACAGTGGCGAATGCAGATTATACAAGCAAATGCAAAATCAGTAAAGCGCTATAAGCTTACGAAGTCTATACAGCAACCTGTCGCATGTCTGCCTTGGCGTTGAGCTCGTTGGAAGATTCGAGCCGCGAAAACACGTAGCCGCCGAGCATCGTGTATGCCACCATGAGGCAGAGTAGACCCAGCGTTGAGAACAGAGCCGCCACGAACTGCTTCAAATACTGTTCGCACCGCTCTCTCGAACTTACCCGCGTCGATGACGACGACTTTCGGTTTTGGTAAATCAACTTCCGGCGGAACCAGGACCTGGCCTTGCCGTCGGAAGCAGCGTCGGTAGAGCAGGTAGGAGATCGAAAGATGCCGACCTGCGGACCGTCGACCACGATAAACTGCTTCTCAGACTCTGACTCGGCATCCGTCGTCGGAAGTGCCAACGCTTCGAGGCGGACACGCTTCAACCGGCCGTACTTCCGACGTCGGTGACGTCGCTTTCGTTCGCCGCAGCTTTGCAGCTCGCCGTCGCTCGTTTCCGTTTTCTCGACCAGCGGGGCGACAGCTTCCGCTTCCGGTAACCCACCACTTTCGGTCGCAGTTGATTCTGCTTTCGGTTGCCTGAGATCGTTCGCTTTGACAGCGTAGCCGATTTCCGGTGACCGACTACTTCCGGTCGCCATATTGCCGGACGATTGCGTTACGTTACGATCAATTTGCGCTTTCCGATCCCTCGTTGGACAACGGAAGTCGCCTCAGTTATTCGTGCTGTACATAATGTCGGAAGAAACGCGCCGTGCAGTTAGGAAGAATCGCTGAACGATTAGGGTTTCCGGTTCGATTAGTTTCGACACGATGTGATTCATCGAATTGTCGCGGGTTTCGACGTTTCCGCGGAGACGTAAAGGCAACAGTAGGACCTAACCGTTGCTAGCGTTCCATATGTGCAATAAACCAAACCTGCATGGCACTTCACTTTATTTCCGCCTAATCTGTCCTTGTACAGAGATGTGATATGTTGAATTCGGTACACTTTTTGCAGGCGCTGTGCTTTTTACAAAAATTCGTTAAGTTGCAGACGCAGAAAAAAAATTAACCGGACCGGTTAAAGTTTTGCAGTCAAGTAAAACACATGCGAAAAAAGCCAAACGATAGAACTGAAACAGTCTACTCAACACACTTTATTTCCAGTTTCGTTTCGAACGTTCAAGTCATAATCCGCTGATGCGTAACGTTTAAACGTGCGCATCGCTAGGTTATCCGAGAGATGACGACGTTTTTGTCGAGCGCAAAAGAATAAGTTATCAGTCGGTAATTTTCACGCCTGGTCGACGCAACCGCAGCGCCTGCAACTGACTGCGAGAGCGCACACATCATCGAAACTATAGCATCGCCGCCGGATCTGCGGAGGTGTCCGAATTCGAAAAGTTCGATCCGCCGCCAAGAAGCTTTATTTAATATATATCAGCATCTTCGTTGACAGCAAGTGATACGAACGTACCAAAGTACATCGACGCACAATAATGCAGAAACATATTAACATCACGTCTGCAAGTGTAAGCACGCTACTGACACGTCCATTATTGTATACTGTCCTTGTCATTTTTTGCAATATAAGTATCACTACTACTGATGTACCGACGCCAGCACGACCAAGCACCTCGGTACCTGATGGACCACTGCTCGCCAGTCTCTGGCGTCGTTCTCCGACAGCGTGTGCTTTCGGCCAGCAGTCAGTAGCTTCTATCCTTATACATGGTGGGCGCAGCTTGAGCCCAGTAAAAAATGAGGGAAAAATCTTGGTAAGGTTGTACATTAAAACTTTTCCCTATTTTTTACTTTTTTTCTATTTTCTAATATACACCCTTAACGAAACTTTCTTCTTCTATTTTTTACTGGGCAGTCTATATTCGTAGCAAAACTTCCCTTTTTACTTTTCACCTATTTTATAATTTACACCTTCAACATAACTTTCCCCTATTTTAACTGAACAATGTATACCCTTAACAAAACTTCCCCTTCTTTTTTACCCCCTCCCTATTTTTAACCTACATTTTTGACAAAACTTTCTTTTCAGGAGGGGAAATAAGCCCAAAATAAAGGGGAAAAGTTGAGTCAAAAATTGGGAGAACCTAAACCCAAAACTGGGGGAAATTGCGCCCCATATCGATTCCAAATTTAAGGGGATAGAAGTCACTGCCAGCAGTCACCAATATTTTAGTGTTGCAAGCCTGGGCTTGTTTTGATTGGGTCGAGCCCATACAGTGTGTTGTATGTAGGCTATTGCTTCAGCGTCCTAGGATATAGCCTACTATTTCCTTTTCGGTAACATTTGTGTTTATTGTAGACTATATTATTCTTTTCGTCGGGTTTTTATGACGTTGTTTTGTTGTTGCAAACATCTGCATTTGCTGACAACACTGAAGAATAAAATGGTTATTAGGCAGGCTTTAGGCTATATAAGCTTACTTTTATGATCTAGGGGCCTACTTGTTGGGAACAAACGACAGATGTGTCAGTCACTCGACACTAATCAATGGTATGATGCTATCGTCAACAGCAGGTAGGCCCCAGACCTAGAACAGTTGTTTTGCTGTCAAAGTATTTCGACTTAATACAGGTATTCATAGCAATATAGCTGCAAGCAATTTCTTCAGTAAAACTTTGAAGCGCAGTAAAAGCTGCACCAATATTCTAAGTGTCAGATAAAAATTTTAAGGACAGAGGAAAACCGGAAGCGCATAAATATTTTAGACCCGCATTTATTTCTTCCTGCTCTGTCGTGGCCCAAAACTGCTGATGATGAATAAAATAATTTCCAGATACCTTGTCATTATTATCAGCGACAAACAATATTATTCGCAACATTCGCGCGGTCGATGCTGTGAGTTTCGAGGCAGATCTCCGTTCGTCTGTGCTGTTCACACAACCAGCCGACAAGCTCAATGCGTACGTCGATCAGCTCAATGACACGATGACACAATTGCTGAACAAAGTTGCTCCAGTTCGGAGTCGACGTCGTCGTCCACAGAAACCGATTAGCAAGTGGCTGTCGATTGAAGCCGTCGAAGCGCTCTCGCCGCCGTCTGGAACGCCGGTGGCGCACAACTGGCACCGAGGCTGATCGGTCTGAATACCGCCAAGCGTGTCGCAAGGGAATCAGCTGATCAATGAGTCGAGGTCCGCCTACTACCGTCAACGCATTCACGAAGCTGGTTCTAACCACAAACGCCGCTGGAAATTACTAAACGATCTGCTGCACAGTCATGATACTGACAGAACCCGAACTGAAGACGAAAATCGTCATCTGTGCACTGCTTTTTCCAATTTTTTTACAGACAAGATCACCAAGCTTAGGAACAGTGTTAGCAATACATTGCGCTCATTACCTGCGTCACTACCCTCTCATGAGTCCTTTCCCCCTCACTGTGGTCCCATTTTCGACATTCTTTCACCTGTCACAGCAGCCGAAGTCCGTAAGCTACTCAGCTCATCTCTTCCTAAGTCGTCCGTTATGGACATTATACCTACCTCCCTCATTTTACGC
>Ga0209454_1001061_pt1 | contig 16291 bp, 10 predicted proteins | sample WorMetHERISLAND1_2_FD_187400 | JGI IMG/M metagenome (GOLD analysis project Ga0209454, IMG submission 187400) | Marine gutless worms symbiont microbial communities from Max Planck institute for Marine Microbiology, Germany - Olavius geniculatus... | ecosystem: Host-associated > Annelida >...
GTCCGGGCCAGACTGACACAAATTCCAATGTCAGTCTGGCCCGGACTGATATTAGAAGTTGTATCAGTCCCGGGTGGAGGTAGGCGGACTGAGCTAAATATAGATTAGTAGGCCACAAGCCATAGCCTATACTGGGAAGTATACCGATTCAAACATTGTGCTCTAATATTTACCCAGTCTTAGTTTAAATACAACAAAGTTCCCTACTCTGTTAGAAGCTGTAAATTTTCTTTCCAACAGTGAAAACCACGTTAAAATCTATACAGTAACAGCGAAGATATTACAACTTTTAACAGCTTGCATGCACACTAACATGAAGTGCCACGTTGCAAATGGATATTGGTTATGACGATAAGATAAGCCAGTGAAGACTACAATTTGTGTCTATATTATAGTGTAGTGTGCAGCGATTATGATTAGGGTTAGAAGTAGGGATAGGGTTTAGGGGGTTTGGGTTAGGGTTAGCGTTTTAGAAAGATTTTGAAAAATTTATGTCAACAATAGTGGACACCATATATTACTGCGCAGTACGGATCAGATACTGAGGTTACTGGAAGCAGTTGAAAAACTTGCCAAGCGGCTATCCAATGATAGTTGCTAGCTTGAGGCGCTGCTTGGCCGGACTGCCGACCCGTGAGGCTATGGCCGAGGTCAGGCAGTTGCTCCTGTGCCGCTCGCCATCGGCACAGGCACGGACGGCCTTGACCAGTATTTGTGACCACTATTCGGTGGTTGTACATATTGGATAAGGTTGTTCAAGGCCGGAATGATAACAGAATGTGTATCAGTCCGGAATTAGAAATTTGTTTCAGTCCAGACCGGAACGATACCTTTGTTTTCGACAATCTGGAATTCTTTACTTCCTCCAACAATACAGCTAGATGTGTAGTCAGTATAAGTTACTTAGATATAAGATGCTTACCTATATTATTCCTGTGCTAAATTAAACTACAGTAACTAAAATACAAACGACAGTGTTGATACGAATAATATGAAAATCAAATCACGAAAATCTAACTTGCATTGCAATGTTTACCGTGATGTTTACTCAAAGATGTTTACCGAGCACCATGTTGTTGTTATGACAACCGTAACTCGGGCAAATAAAATAAATAAGTAAAGTGTGACAAATGTCAATAATATTTTCATTTTCTGTCATTGAAAAAAAACAAATTAAGCAATTAAATGGCAAATTAAAACTGCAAAAATAAATATTTTTATTAACTGGGTTTACTTTCAAAAATTGTATCAAATTTTTTGATGCGTTAATTTTGGTTTCCACAAAATACGTTACGTTGTAATTGTTTGCTTGACCTTTAATATAGGTCAGTTCAAGCTACGTGTGACAGAGAAAGTAAACATTCGGTGAACATGCGTTCGGTGTTGGAAATGGTTTATTTCGTTGTTTTGTCATTGTTTATTGTGTGTGCGGTAGTGGCTGAAAAGATATGGCGAGATGAAGAAGCTGGTTTTGCACCGCCATACCGCTTATTGGCAGTGAGAGCCGAAAAATACATACTGCCGGTATTACCGTACGACGTCGGCGACCTGGAACCATACATCGACCAAGAGACGGTTGTGGCTCATTACGAAGGACATCATCAGGCTTACCGTCGCAAAATGAATGTCATACTTAATGATTGGAGAGAAGATGTGAGTCTTACTGGCGTGCTTTGTTTTGTATTGTGAGCTTGCACGTCCATATTGTGCCGGCAGCAGTTACAGGACAAATTCTGTTATAACTAGGCTTACAGTACAAAGTCCAGAGTGCAGGCAGCGTGGAAGGGCCAAGCGCCATACGTTCTAAGCTGAGCTGAATATTTCAGTGTTAAATGTGCCACAGATGTAACGAAACATCAAAGGCTTTCTCACAGCCACATATTCTTTTTTACATGGACAAAATTAACAAGAAATGACAAGATGTATCATTCCTTCATAATTATGGATTTTATGCACTGTTTTAATTACCAATGTGTTACTGAACGTGTATAAAAAGTCTTCATAATTGAATATTATGAAGTAGTACATGCCACTCCCATATAATCAGTCTGTGTCCATATTTACATCATTGTTTGCAGTAAAGCATATAGCTTCTTCTTTTGCTGGTATGTGGTTGATGGGATGTCAGCTTGACAAGGAAATTGGATGTCAAAATTTTTTGGACTCAGGTAGTTGAAAAACAAGGGTTTACCACCATCATCATCATTATTTATTGCAGTAATTCTGCAACAACTAGAAATTTCAGTTTGCCCAGCGCTGTAAGTCTGATTGGAAGAAAAATTTAGAGGGTTGAAATTCCCCTCGTAGCAAAGTCACATGGCCATAGGCAGCAGAAGCATCCCAAAAGTGGGCGGGCCAGATTTGATGAATGAGCACCAAAGATGCAAGATGAGGCGTCGTAGGCACTGCGGAAGTCGTCCAAAATCACACTAAATTTTGCATGTTTTTGGCCACCATTTTTTTCCTGGTAAGCCTACAAAAGTTTTTGCAACCGCATTACAATACCTGATGAAATTCCGATAATGTGACAAAATTTCACAGCAATCGGCCGATGGAGCTTGGTGATCTCGTGTTGAAAAAGTAAATAAATAAAACGCATTTACGGTAAAACAGAAGTCCACTCTAGAAACTTCCGTTTCCATGCAGACTAAACATTAAAACAGTAGAAAATGCAACATATATTGTACAACTTAGTAGCTCTAATATGGAGACTTAGGTTGGTTTTGAGACAGCATTTGCACTATTTTATGACTGTTGGATGATACAACTGGGAGACAAAAATCACTTGTCGCATAAGACTTTGGAAGTTATTTGTTGCTGTCAAACAGTCAGATAGTCAAACTTTGTACATCATGTAAAGATTGTTGATTGAACACATTTTAATGGAATTCTACTCAATGATTTGATTTGAAATTTTATTGTATTGTATTGTAATGTAATTAACAGTGGTATCAGTAGAAGAGCTTCTCATCTTAGGTAATCTGTGAACTCTAGTTTAAGTTGTGTAGACTTGACAGAACATTTTGTTATTCTGTCAAGTCTACACAACTTAAACTAATGTTATGTATTTATCATTGCAGTTAATAGTGACCTTTAAAAGTCAGAAATGGCTGTATAACACTGGCTAGCTAACAAATTAAAGAAAATGTACTAAGTTATATAATTATATCTGTATATCTAGAGTATTTTGCGACTCTGTATTTGTTGTTTTTTTATTTACTTAGGAACCTCATAATACACTGACAACACAGCCTCTTGTTCGAATTATGCAAAATTTGGATTCTGTGTCAGATGAATTTCGAACAAAACTCCAGAACAACATGGGAGGGTTAGTATTATTTTTGTGTTTGTTTGTTATCAGTGCTTTTTGTGAAATTATTGTTAATTATTTTGTTGTTTTGTTTATTGTGTGCAAAATGCCCATTGTGGTAACAGTGCTTTGATGATGCCGTTTGCACAACAGGAGGGGCTTTCAATCTGTAAAAGTTTACTTTTGAACTATTGCTTAAGTAACTAAGCAAAATAGGCAATTTAAACATAACTGAAATTGTAGTAATAGATTTTAGATGCTACATGATAATAACAGTGTTGATTAAACTGATGAAATTCATGTACATTTTGCTATATACAGAGTCAAGATGGGTCACAAATTAATTAAAGATACATATGGCAAAACAGAACTTTGTGCAGCAGTTGGGTCTAATTTGGATGTTTTTGTTTGCATAGTTTTGTCAATCATGCGATATACTGGTCAGTGATGTCGCCCAATCCAAATGGGACCGAACGTGTTCCAGTTGGACGACTTCTGGATGAGATTGAGAAAAGTTTCGGCAGTTTCCAAGATTTCAAAGTGCAGTTTAGCACTGCTGCTGTTGACGTCTTTGGATCAGGTTCGTGTTTTATCTTGTTACTTACTTCTCTGCTAATTTCACAGTTGTTAAATAAGCTATGCAGTTAAGCTGGCAGCTGTCACTATTTTATATCAGTTTTCTTTACCTTTGATGGGGAATGACGGTGGAAAGCTCAGTATGGCTCAATATTTATCAACAATTATAACATTTTAAAATATCAGATGGTACAGAACCCATGGATCATTGACCAGTCTTTGGCAAATTTGGTTAAGTGCACCAGATTAAGCCAAGTCAGCTGGCTTTTAGGTGCACTGTAAATGTTTCTTTACTTACTGGCTTTTTACTTGACAGAGCTTACTATGACATATTGAGGTCTGTAGGTGATGACTTGATGCTGACAGTATTTAATACTTTATAGCGTCTTTGAATAACCAGACTCCACTACTTGCTTGCTTACTTTCATATATCATACCTGCTATATTTTGATGCTTTATATATTTATTTTCTATTTACTTTATCTATTTATTTAGTTAATTTGTTCACAGAAAACACTAGAACAAAACAATACGAAATACAGTGTGAGCCAGACAGCAAGCGCCCGCAGCTGGCCTTAGATTACAACATGTTATGCTGTTGTTTGGATAGCAGGAAGTGCATGCAACATATCTACATACATTGCAATATAAGTTGCACTTTGTTAACCTGCCTGTAGATTTCGTTTTAAATTTGACAGCTCAAGTGCTTAGTGTAGAAATACTGTCTGATTCTGGTTGATGTGCAGGTTACGTGTGGCTGGTGCGTGATGACAAAGCTTCCCCGGGATCTCAGCTGTCCGTGATCAGTACACGGAATCAGGACTGTCCGTTGTCAATGGGACTCGACCCGCTGCTTGTGATTGACGTCTGGGAACACGCCTACTATCTCAAGCACCAGTTCCGTCGTGTGGAGTATGTCACCGAGTGGTGGATGCTTGTTGACTGGGACGCTGTCGATAGACTGGATCAGTTCTGGACGAAGGTCGCGACCGTCAACTTTGAACACGACGAACTCTAAGGATGTGTTTGGAGTGACAGAATTGAAGTGAAATGGAACGAAATAATGAAATGAAAGCCGCAGCAAGTTTTCATTTCAGTTCATTTTATTTCTGTTCATTTTGTTACGTTGCATTTTGGTTTAGTTCTGTCGCTTTTTATGCTCTTAAACAGTCACGTCACTGCAGCACTGTTTATGCACCAGCTGTTCTATGAATTTTTTTAATCAGTTTAGCATATTTTCGTGTATTTTTATTGCATTGTATCATCATTTTTAGCCGTCAATCATAGCATTTCAATAAACAATCAAAGTTCCAATTTCCCGGGTTCTTAGTAAAGTTTTTGCATCAGATATGATTATGGGCCGTGAAGAATCTATGTCACAGCCCAAACTGACGTATGTGATACTTGTTTCTGTATTAAAATCTTATGTGCCATGCCTGTACTGAATTATGTTGCTGTCATATGTGTATTGAATAAACACATCAATCTTTTTCGATTTTCTATCAGTCCAGATTGGCTCCACAGAGTTTCTTCTCTACTGGGGAATATCTCTCTGTCGGTAAAGTTGTGGACGGGGAGGGTAGCAGTAGCTGTAAAATTATAAAATACTCTGAAATTATTTATTGAATTTGTCTATCATTCGTACAGGTGCATTGATAGTTGCTTTATGAACGCTTGTGTTGTGTTGCACAGTTTTTTGTTGCAAGTAAAATTCTCCAAGCTTTATGGGCACATTACGAATGCTCATACAGAAAACTTGCCATTATGCATCCTGCTGTAATGTAGGCCTATGTCTTGTAGTTTAGCTGAACTACTAATTGCATCTTATTTGTAGCATTACTATGCTATACAGACGTTTTGTATGCTGAGAAACCGTCACTGTGATGTGAGACGTTCTTGATCAGACCAATACATAATACGCCCTTTGTTTAGAATTATTGTGTTATGATTCTGCGTTAGACAATAAATGTGCTCTGTTTATGTTACTTTTCATCAGCTTGGGTTTTAAACTTGTGCATTATGGCAGTAGGTAATTTTCTTAATAGTGTTAATCACATAGAAATATTGAAATATCAAAGAATTAAATTTAGAGAAGTTATGAAGTCGTCAGGAACAGCGTATCGTTGTGCGTTATGTGGGATATTTAATAATCGCTTTATTGCAAATTTTTCACAGGCAGTGTCGGCATTTACATTTTGGCAAAGACATGAACGAATCTTCACTGCCACTTTTTTGACTCACTGTTTAATCCCAACCCAAAAGGCAGTAGGCCTACAGGGCATAAAATCGAAAATATAGTCGCATTTTTTCTGAAACAGTTCATGCAGTCACAAATATATTACACTGACTTTGGAGTGCGGAAAGCAATTTAGACAGCATGAATGCGTAAAAGTTTATAGTGTAGAGAGTAAGTAAAATTAGGACTGGCAAAAAACTGAATGGCAGCCGCTGCAGTGTGTAGACCTAGGGCCTGTGTGACGTACACGTTGTTGACGACATCGCTATGGTAATCTGCCGCAGCATAGCCGGTCGGCGCATTTCTGCATCAGAAGGCAGGCATTACCGTGTAGACAACATCTCAGATATTAGCTTGTATCCGCAACTGCTTACGTTAGTAGTTTAGTTCGCTGTCTCATGCTGCAGATTATCGCACTTGTTTAGCCTAATGGCTGTTGGAACGTACCTACGTGGAACATTTTACTGGCATCGTTAGTGGTTAGTTCCGTCGTCGATTGATTGCTTTGTGATGATTCCACACAATTTTTTAACTTATATTTTTTGAATGCACTTTCATTTACAGGAGTTATTGATGGCTAGTCATAACTGTGCTCCCCAGATAGTTAACAACAACTTAGCAAGCACTGCTGACGAGCTTTCCGGGGGAACCAACATCGTTGACGTTCAACGACCTTGGACCCCAAAATTGTGATTTTTCAAAATTTTACGCTGCGACAACGACAGTAACACACCGTTAAAGAGTTTGCATGAATTGCGCTGAAATCACTGGAAATAATCCAAGACAACCTGCGTATGAAATTTTCAGAATTGAACGTAGATTTAAAGTTTCGATAGGTTCAAGAAGTCCTTCGTAAGAGGCGTCAAATTATCATACCCTCTTCAGAACGCGCGGTTTCTCCTACCACTGAGTAATCTATCTGGAAAATTTTTGAAGGTCAGCACGTACACTTTTCAACTTTAGACCGACGCTGTCACGTGTCTCGTGGTCATTAGCTCAGATTTCATGTCCAGCTAATTATAAGCATAATTCAGTGTCATTGGCATCGTCCAGCATTCCGGGCCGGACTGGTTATACTAGCCAAAATGATCGAGGGGTTGAAGACTTCGCATAATTGGAATGACTGTTAAAACTGTCAGAAACAGTTAAGATCATACTTATATGCTTTTTAGAAAAATAAAATATCGCGCGTCGTCGCTGCAGTCCACTGCACGCGTTCGCTCTCAATAATATTGGCACGTTTGCCTACGTTCACGTTGGTCTGTTGTGATGTCTGTGAATAGTCGGTGATCGTCAATCGTCATGGCATCGACAAGTAGCTTTATCCTGAGCGAACCATCGTGCAAGAAGTGTGCCAAGTCAGCGTTATGGCGCTGCAGCGAGTGTAGGTCGAAACTCCGTGCGTCGACCACTAAGAAGAGCGTTTCTTCAGGCGTGGCCGCCAAGTCTACCAAGGCGACCACAGAACGTATGAGCTCAGCGTCGGTCGTCATGAAGCCTCGTGCTGTCAGTCAGACTGTCAGCCGTGCACGCTCTGTGGTCAAACCGCCGGCGCCACAGAAGACAACGTCACTCAAGACTGGCAAGGTGAAGCGTGCGTCGTCTCTGCAGTCCACTGCACGCGTTCGCTCTCAGTCGCCTCCCAAGGCGCCAACCACAAGCACCGCACGCACAGCATCCAAGACTACCGCCGGTAAGACAAGGAAAGCAATGGCGGCGACGGCCGTGAAGGCAGCAGGTCCGCCCTCGCGTGGACGCACGCTCTCAACTGCTGGGGCCAGATCAACACCGGTCGTCACTTGCAGCATAACACCCGCCAAAAAGTCATCCGCAGCCACCAAGCCGCCCAAGACTGCTGCAAAACAAATGTCTGCAGTCAGGACCAGGAAAGTGTCCGCTGTGAAGGAGGCCGGTACCGGCAGCCGTGCACGCGCCTCAGCTGAGCGTGTCATCACAGCTAGACCGGCGTCAGTCGCCAAGCGAACCTGCGCCAAGAAAACTAAGTCGACTGCATCTTCTGCGAACCCGCGGCGACAGCAGCAAGAACAGCCAGGCAGCCGGGCAGCATCAGCATCGCCAACGACTCGTCATCGACGAGGCCGCCGCCGTACACGTACAGCGTCAGCCGTCGAGGCGACTGGTAAAACGTCGACGTCGACAGCGGGAACTGCGGCGGCATCCAGCGATAACAAGAAGACTGGATCTGGTCGTCGGAGGACCATCAAGAAACGTTTAGCAGCAGCAGGGTCAAGCAGTCGAAGTCTCACCACAACGGACGCGGTCCGTGGCAGCAAGGCAGCATCACGTCCCGCCCGCACTACTAGCGGGGCACAATCCACCGCAGCCAGCAAGAAGAAGAAGAAAACTCGCAGGACCGTCAAGGCCGCCAGCTCTCAGAAGTCAACGTCTACTGACAATGATGATCATCTCAGAGGCTTCGTGCGCTCAATGCTGCTCGGCAAGGTACATGTAGCTCCAACAACTGCTAGTACCGAACTTTACTGGCAAGTTCCAGGGATGGGTTCTAACTTCGAAGCCAGGATTTTACAAGGCCAAGGTCAAAGTCAGGAAAACAGTCTTCGAGACTTAGGTCAAGGATAAAGCCAAGGCATGAATGCGTCTGTCTGTCCCGTACGCACTCGTAACTCGAAAAGAAAAAACGTAGAAAAAAACAATTTGTGTCAACATTTCCCAAAGCAAGAGCAACCAGTAAGTCAATTTTCAACCGTAAGCGAACGAACATAACATTTTTACGGATGTACAGACGAACGGCAAGACTCGCGTGCAGCTTGTTACTAAGACGGCTGCATAATGGATGAAGCCGAAACTGTTTCGTCGCTGCTGTTGATATATTACTGATCAACTCGTTTGCAATCATTTGCGTACATGAGCAGAACACTGTTGCTTTTTATCCATGTTGTCGGTATAAGATAAGATTCAACTGGTCACTGACTTAGCCTTGATAATTAACACTGAATGTGTGTAGCTGAAATATAGTTCAATGAACGTTTTTTTCGCAGTGATACGTGATAAATCAGGACTGTGTTTGTCATCAACAGGAAGGTCGCTTTAGCTATTAACAAGCTGGAACAGGCAACAGCTATTATGTACGCTCATCGTGTCCACTCTACTTTCTGTGAGTACTTTTCTTTGCAACTGCAATTTAACTCTCTTGACGAAGTGAGGATTGGACTACTTTTTAGTTGGCATTTTGCGCGTGACAGCATGTAATGATGAAGTCTATTCGCCATGACAGGCAGTCAAAATGTAATGTTTCGCGAGTATTAGCTATCGTCGAAACGTCAGTCTGTCTGTTAATCATACTCCGCAGCCATATCAAAACGATGCAAGCTAAGATAACGAAATCTTTACCGGGGCTGCCGCAAGGACTCTGGTTTTTATCACAAAATTTCGTGCCGCTGGGTGAAGAAGTTCCGGTCGGTGATGTTACGGAGATTAACTGAAATAACATAACATTGCAAGCAAATATTTAACTTCGGTCTATACTAATTGATGTTGTTAACATCGACTGCGCTTAAACGTGTATTTTAGCAGCACTTTTTGAGCACTTGACGTTATGTCATTTTGTTTGCCGCCCATTAATACTGTCGTTAATTATAATATTAAATACTGATATGGTAATTACGATGTTTCGCAGCTTGACGCTCTATAGCAACACGTGCTGATCATTATTCGCCGCAGTATTGAGTTGAATCCGTTTCGTTTCAGCATCACAATATCACACCGTCCCACTATCACCATCGTTTCGTCGCTGCTGTTGATATATTACTGATCAACTCGTTTGCAATAATTTGCTTACATGAACAGAGCACTTTTTGCTTTTTATTCATGTTGTCGTTTGCCTCTAATCAGTGGTGATGGACAGAGGTGCAAGCAGAAGTCAACTATCCTTCCCCCCTAAATTTTAACCTTTGGATTGCTCAAAAAATAAAAATGTGGGCTGGGTAATTTAGGAGCAAAATCGAAGTTTTAAATACTCGAATTTTGTCTGTCGTAAATTTGCATCCGTCTGTAGTAGAGTTGAAACTTTCTGTTTCCCACCGTTTTCATCCACGATGCCGCTTTCTTTTACGATACAATACAATACAAAATGACAGAAAAGGTGTCTGTCTGTTTAGCACGTTAACTTCATAAACTTTTTAGCGAGACCACACTCTTGTCGTTTATTGGCTAAACATTAATTTAAAACTGTAGACACTAATTTGTTTGCATGAAATGAAAATGACGTGAACGTTTATTTGTGTTGTAGCCGAAAGGCTGGATTGCGCCAATACAATGTCATAAAATGCAATACAATAGGCATACAATAAATTTTTGTTGTTATTGTTAATAATTGAACCTTTACTTATCCTTAAAATAATTTACACGCTGATTTATTGTTATTATTTATGTTACTATTAAGCCAAGTGAACGTTTGTGATAGAAAGTTATTTTTTTAATTTTTACTTAGCTTTTCCTGGTTTTTCCCTAGATGGTCTGGGAAGCACGGTTAGTGTATCAGTCGATGTCGATTTTTGGGACATCCAGAGCCTGAAAAGCACAGTTTGGAGGCAAGCTAAAGAAGCTAAATTATGTAGGCCGATAAACGTGTATAAGAATGTAATTTTTTTGACGACTGTTGTTATTCAGTTTGCATATAAGTCCCGAATTAGTTCTCTGTCAGCTTCTCATTGAGAGTCAAACAATCGTCTGGCGACTTTTTTGAAGATTGGAGCGTTTGCTTTAATGTTTAGTTGTGTAGACTGTTGTCTGTTGAGCACGCACAATAATGAATTTTTTGCAGTAATATATTTTTGCGAAAACAACGAGTTTGTTCTTGCTTGTTACTGCGTTAGGCCTACAATGTTATTGCGAAAAAACGCATCGCTTTTTACCTGCTTTTTTCAGACCAAAAAAGTGCGAGACCAAGCTCTACACCAGACGACCACATCTCTGCTTTGTAGCCGACCGCAGCCTACTAAAGTTACGGTCGAGCTCATGGCATGGTTGTCGTCGGTCGCCTGTTGCCGTCTGTCGTCTGTAACGGATGTATTTTGGCTAAACGGTTTGAGATAGAGCCTAGGTTGCTATTAATCACTAATAGGAAATCGCATATTGGCTTTTAAATGACATAAAAACGATGACGTTGGATGACCTTGAAGGGTCACAACGCACTATGATATGCCAGTCGTGCGGTATTGTGCCAAAACGGTAAGTTGTAGGTGTCGGCGATGCTGCCATCGGATAGAGCGCTGGCGACTCCTTATAGGCTGTCAATAGCAACCATGTCTCAATTTGTAGCGGTTTGGCCGCAATTTTTAGAGGAAACTTTTAAGCTGTAAGTGGTCGTATACCTCGGAAACAGTCAGAGATAGAGCCTAGGTTACTATTAATCACTAATAGAAAGTGGCGTACGCTCCTGCAAATAACTTGGAAATCATTGACCTTAAATGACCTTACAGGTCAGTACACGCTATTGTGGCTAAACGGTGCAAGATAGGTCCGAGGTTGCTATTCATCACGAATAGGAAATCGCATACCTCCTTTCAGATGAGATGAAAATCGTCGACCTTGGATAACTTTAAAAATCACGAACAACCAGTACGGTCGGCCATCCTAGCGACAGCCTGGCTTTTTGTTGCACTTTAACAGAAGCGGATTTAGGCATGTTTACTTGTTCAGCATGCTTAGCCGAGCAGAAAGATGGCACAAAACGGTGGTCCCCACAGGCCAGATGTCGAACAGCAGCGCGATATTTTTGGCCTTTTTTAGTCTTATAATGTGTTGAGCACTGCATTTAAGCCAGAAAGTTCACTTGGTGCAGCACAAAATTCTCTTGCATGGGGATTCTATACGCGGTATTGCAGAATTTGACATTTACAACGTCACGTACTCATTTACTTCTTGTTTATAAACATGACGAATAGTTGGGCTTTAAAGCTTCCGATTCAGAAAGCCAAATTTTAAATTAGGCAACAGCAGCGAAACTATCCTACGTGCAGTTATACAGCTGAATTCATGGTAAATTTTTGTACATTATTGTAAAAAAAAAATTACTTGACGCCCCACATTTTTATCGCCCCACATTTGAGTTTAAATCTGGCCATGCAATCTGGACCTAAAAAGACTTTTGGACATTTTCACGCTATAAAGCGTGGCATTTCGGTAAGTTATGTGCATTGTCTGTTCGCTTTTGCTGTGACACACAACGCTATGTTCGTTATGTTGAGATGTGTTTAAAGCGACAAAAACGAACTCAACTGAAATAAATGATCAATAGATTTCAATGTAGTTTATTTCATTTGTGCCGCTTTGAATACGTCTTTAGTTTCCGGAAACGACTGGGTTAAATGCGATTTTTGGTAACTCAGAAATTTGCAGAAAATGTTTCTCAGTTCAAACTTGGTTATTTTCTTCCGGTTTTTTTTTTATTAGAACCGATCCCTGCCGGAAATATTCTGCCATTTTGGTCGCCTTGACCTAGCCTCTTCTATGCGGGTGGATTGCGGATGCGTTACACAGACCTACACGCCAGCATTAGCAGCCAATATTATTCACGTTGTTAAGATAATTGACGATAAACGCAGCATCACGGATGAACGCTTGCTAGCCCGGGCCAAGCGCTGGTCGTCGAGTACATGCAGCATCAGTATTTCAACAGAACATCACCATCGCGAGCTGAACTTCAACATTAGGTCTATATATTGCATTGCAGCGTTATAGCCACAATATTTGCAAACTTCTGTCAGCTGCGAAGGAGGTGCGAATACTGCTAGCAAACTACATGTACGTCCACATGGCAACTTATGATGCAGTCATTTTACTCGGCATCGTCTGCGGTCTGGCGTCAGCGGCATCGCACGTGAGAGAATGTAAATACAATGTATTTTGACCTGTAAATATCTGTTGAAAAACTGTGCTTTTGACTCTGCGGGGTTTTTATAAAAATCATTTCAAAAAGTTATGAACTGATTTCGATGATGTTTGGAGGGTTGGGCGTGCTAGATGCCTGTTTGTCTTTTAGTTCATGAAGTTGATGTTCGTGGCCATATTCGTTATATCAGCTTCATTGGGCTAGAGTGGCACACTTGAAAATGATTCCATGAATAATTAGCTTACAAAGCTTCGCTCCTTCAGGCCCCAAGTCGTTTTTGTCCCAAGAAAAAATCTCCAAATATCCGGAGAAACTGGGGCATTTCGTCGGCCATGTTATATTCTGGTTTGTTTTTTGAGACAGTAAGGATCAACAAAGATATTTAACGGAATGAGCTCCTTTCTGCAGTCAGTGAAATGGTTGTGGGGCGTCGTCGCGCGGTTGGTGTTGCGACGGTCGTGCCTGCGTGCCTAAGTAGAAGGTGTAGAGTGTAGTGTGTGTTGGCTGAGTGTAGTCTAGTAGGGTGTGTGTGTGTGTGTGTGTGTGTGTGTGTGTGTGTGTGTTGAGTGTCGTGTCCGGAGGGATCGATCCAGTGTCCGACAAGCAGCCTGTGCATCCCGACGACGTTCTTCTGTGACTTGGACAACGATTGCGGCGACAACTCCGATGAACCAGACACTTGCCGTCAGTATATACACATCTATACGTGTAGTCGTGTACTATATTGATTGCTCTATCTTTTGTCTATTTATCTGTTTATTTTACTATTATTATAGCACGTCGTAGTTATCGTAGAGCCGTCCGTTTGTCTGTCACATTCTGGCACTGTATTAAAACGGTGCAAGGTAGGATCACAAAATTTTCACTATGAGGTGCCACAAAGACTCTAAATTTTTATGACAAAATTTCGATTTCTGGGTTAGGAGATTCCGCTCGAACGAAGCATTTGAGTTTCGCACAGTGGTAGGTTGACAATAATTAGCTGAGGTGGAAAATGAATATGCATCACACAATTTTATCGTCCTGGCCATCTTAATGCCAGACATTATCGAGTTGGTGGAAACAAAGTTCCGACGAAAAAAAATTGGCATTATTTTTGAGACGCGGTGTAATTGTTAAAGATGCGTTCTCACTGCTCGCGTTAACGCGCGTCACGCGCATTAACGCGCGTTAACGCGCATCGCGCGTAGACGATCTCAATTGACTGTTCAATCAAGCCCTAATCCAAGCGCTACCTCACCCTAGAAGAGCGGATACATTTGAGATACTTTACGCGCGTTAACGCGCGCAGTGAGAACGCACCTTAATTTTTCCAGATGTACATGTAGGCCTACTTTGTTGCATTGCGAGTGTTATACAGACCTTCACACCGTACGGACGGACAGACAACGCTGCGGCAGCACTTGCTGCAATAGCTGGCATTGCTAGCGCTCAATACGGTTGCTGAGTAGGCTATACAAAACTGCAGCAGTTGAGTGGCGTGTTTGTGCGCGACAGGTTACCGAACGTGTACCGAGGGTCAGATCCGTTGTCGCAGTGGCCAGTGCATCAGTGCTGCCCAGTTCTGTGCCGGACTTGTCTCGTGTGCTGACAACAGCGTCTACATCGACGACAAAGTCTGCCGTCAGTATACACTGCAACTTCGTCCATAGGCCGCATTACGGATCTTGCCCGTTCGTATTGTCCGTCCGTCTGTCCTGTACGGGCTTCTAAATCGAAAACAAAAAGACTCATGTAAGCCAAAATTGTTGCGAATGCGAACATTCCCCGGGGCACTGGCACCGATGTGCCATTTTCTCTTTACAAGGACGTCAGTAACCTTCCGAAAATGACGCATATCTGGCGTGAATGTTCACTTACGGCTGGCGGCTCGCATGCTGGTTGGCCGGCCATCTCGGTCGCCGCCGGCTTTACCCATTATACAGTACCACTGGGCAATGCAGTGCAGTGACCGCATGGCTAGGCGGAGGGCCGCATACATATCGGTATAAAGCGTGGCGACTTCCTTTCTTTGCTAACTTGGATATGCCAGTTAGAATTATTGTCCAATGATTATTTTTATCGTGTCAATTGCGTGATGAATTATTTAGATTTTATGTGTGGTTTTCCCTAAAGGCGCGTACAGAGTGGCCTAACTAAACTGAACTGACATGGTTAAGTTTTTGACGAACTGACCAATGGGCAAACAGTAATGCATCACAGTAGGCGCCGTCGGTGACTACGTGGCGTACGTGTCAACCAATGACCAAACCAATGCCCTGCTCCCCAATTGGTCAGTTCGTCAAAAATTAAATCATGTCAGTTCAGTTCAGTTCAGCTCAATTCGTTCAGTTACGTCGCTCTGTTTGCGCCTTAATCAGTTAGCCTATCCACTATCGTGTACCGTCCCCAGCAGGGCTGTAACTACTAATACAAACGTGTAACGTAAACGACTCGTTGCATATGTATGATACAGCGATCACGTGGTGTCCGCGAGGTCAGAGCAAATGTCCGACAAGCAACCGATGTATCCGGGACTCGTGGTTCTGCGACGGCGACAACGACTGCGCCGATTTCTCTGACGAAAGCAGCGCCCTCTGCAGTCAGTACACCCGCATTACGATGCGCAGTGACGTCATGGCAGGGGTGGGGGTAGAGGGCTAGCTGCTCTTTCCGCAAAATTTAGGGTTGTCGGAAAATTGTCGGAAATCAATTACTCGTCGGAAAATGTTTGTCTTAAAATGCACAGTTTGGTGTTGAAGACCGCAATTTCGTAAAAATTAACCGACAAAAAAGTGTTAATCACCCATAATCTCGTTTGTCGGAAATTCGCAACTGTCTATGGAAAAATTGCAATTTTCAGCCCGCTTATCTTTTAGCACATGACACCACTGCTGAAAGGCCGCATTACACGTCTTGTTCGTCCATCTGTCTGTCTGTCTGTCTGTCTGTTCGCTATTGGTTACAAAAATGGTGTGGTCACGTCGGTTCTAGCGCAGGAGTAACGAACAGATATGGATAGTGTTAGGGTTGCACAGCTTTGGACGGATGGCTGCATAATGCCGACATATTTTTGAAGTTTGCATTTTAGTTCGTCCTTAGGTCTATTTTTTCCATTCATTTTCGAGCAATTTTTACGCTCGACAGCAGGCACGTCTTAGCCGTCGGAATTCTGTCCGTTTGTTCGTCACACGGGTGGATCAGTCAAAACGGTGCAAGCTAGGATTAACAAATTTTCACCGTTGGCTGCCCGGAAAACTCTAGTTTCAGGAACCGTAAAGCTTTTCCATAAATTCAAAAGGGGTCACCCCTAGTG
>Ga0209454_1001064_pt1 | contig 16275 bp, 14 predicted proteins | sample WorMetHERISLAND1_2_FD_187400 | JGI IMG/M metagenome (GOLD analysis project Ga0209454, IMG submission 187400) | Marine gutless worms symbiont microbial communities from Max Planck institute for Marine Microbiology, Germany - Olavius geniculatus... | ecosystem: Host-associated > Annelida >...
GAAGATGTGTGTCTTCAACCTGGATTTAAACACAGTTAGTGAACAGCTACTTGTAACGTCAATGGCTAGAGAGTTCCAAACGGTGGGTGCTGTGCAACGGAAAGCACAATCAGCAAAGCGAGTTCTTGTGGTCGGCTTGTGTAGTAGCAGTGCAGCGGACGAGCGGAGATGACGAGCAGATCCCCGAAGTCTGATGTGGCGACTGAGGTATGACGGGGTGGACGTACTTCGGATCTTGTATGTCAGAACTGCCAATTTGTAGTCGATTCGTTGGCGAACGGGAAGCCAGTGAAGCTGTTTCAGGAGCAGCTGTGCAGAAGTTCGTTTAGGCACACAGAGAACAACACGTGCTGCTGTGTTCTGGACGCACTGCAGTTTCTGGATGCTGCCGGCCGGGGCTCCATGCAACACAGCATAGTCCAAACGCGACAGTATTAGACTGCAGGCCAAAGTTTGGGCCAGCCCAGTGGACAGCAGATGACGGATGTGTCGAATAGCCCGGAGGTGATAGTTGCAGGCTCTCGCCACCAAAGTCGCATGGCTGTCGAAAGAAAGGCAACAATCAAGAACTACACCATTGAAATAATGGAGCTTTTGCCGGAAGCCGTGATGTAATGTTTGCTTTTGCTATTTGTCATGTAGTTCCATTATTTGTTATTAAAATATTAATGTTGCCTATTGTTATTTCATTGCATAAAATATATAAACAGTTCTTGATAGATGTATCTGTCAAATGTGTTATTTACATCTGTAGTTATAAATGTGATTCTCGACATCTAGATTATGCAGTATTTAGGACTTCCTTGTTTATAGGCTAAACTCCTGTGTGCCAGTCTAATGCAATTGCAATTGTGATTTTGTTGTTTAGTATTGAGACTCCAAGAATTCATGCACTTGACAGTACCAAGGTATGAGCACCAGTGATCATCTGTTTTTTATGTTACCGCATTTCTCAGATTTTGTTCGTATTTCGTTTAAATGTCATCCAGTTTGTTTTACGTGTAATAACTAACATGCTAAGGACCTTAGCTTACATCATTCGTATCAGTAATGTTAGGCTTAATGATTAGCTTCAGAGAATAAATATTGTCTTTATAACACAGCATAGTTCAACTTTAAACAGTGGACATATTGCCATCAAGAAGTGTCTGATGTTGTTGCCAGCAGTGTGATGCTGAGTACTTCAGTGGAGCTTTTGCCGAAAGCCGTGATCGTGAAATTAACGATCTTCATGCTCACATTGCCGATCTTGAGGCAAAGGTACAACTTACTGATTATTATCTCATTGTATAGCTATTTTCTGAATTATTTTACATGATGATGTATAATGTTGAATTGGCAGTAGGTTAAAGTTTTGTTGTTAATGAAGCAGTATGTTGGGAACACTGTTTTCTGGCCATATTATTGTATTGTGTTATTTTAGAGCCACCAATGTATTTGTATGTATATCATAGTCGTGTTTGTGCCATTCGTGCTTCGGAGAATGAGCCAAGCTATTGTTAGCATTACATTTCAAGTGCTGTTTATATTGGACAGATATGTATTTATGGCAGTAGAACTTGAGAGCATAGATTGGTTACAATGTTGGATGCATTTGACTGATAGTTATGCCTTTTGCTACTATTTTTATTCATTTCTGAGCTGTTGAGTGTATTTGTGTGGTCTGAGCTTGTGTGGTCTGATCATGGTGTGTTAAGCACTGAGCAGTAAATGTAGGTGTGTATGACTGTGTGTGGTTTGGCTGTGCAGTAGCATAGTCAGAAATGTGAATTGGGGCCCCTTTCTTCTTTTTCTCTTCCCCTCTCCCTTCCTTTTCCTTTTTTCTATTCTCATCACCCTCTCTTTTTTTTGCTCCTTCTCTTGTCCTCTTTCTCCTTTTGGAAGTAATACCCCTAAAATCCAGCTAGAAGGTTTGGGGGAGTGCTGTGAGATTCCCCAGCAAGGTCTGGGATGGAGCCCCGGTTGAAATCGAATTTGGTGCATTATTGCTCTATAAAACATGAGAGCTGGTGGCAACAGTTTTAACTCTTTTCCCCAGATTCAACTGACCAAATTAAATGCAGTTTAAATGTGTGCTTTTGTCTTGTCTGGGGCATTGGGAGGTAAGCCCCTGTCCCCCTGTTTATGCCACTGTAGCTGTGTGTATATCTATGCATGGCATTGTGTGTGATCTAGCTGGTGGCAACACAATGTGAACTGGATCAGAGGGACCGGGTCGTCACTGAACTACGGTCAGCGTGCGAGTCTGGCAAGTTGTCAGAGCTTGAGGCTGACAAAGCGCTGCAGTCATTGAGGCAGAGATTGGCCGAGTACGAGGCAGCATTCGGTGATGTCGAAGGTGCTGCGAGTCGCAGTGAGTTGACGATCGTGACGCTGCAGCAGCAGGCGCGGGAAACTCAGCAACGAATCCTAGAACTTGACTCACTGCAACGGTTAGTTCTTAAGGCGTGTGGTGAGCAATGTTACTAAATTAAACCGAACTGACACGTTTTACTTTTTGATGAGCTGTAGTGCATTGGAGCTTGCCCATTGGCCAGTTCATTTATTAGTTTAGTTCAGTTACGTCACTTTGTACATGCCTTTAGCCTACACGGAATCTCTCTGATGTCAGCAGTTGTAATACCAGGTATAACTACAATACCAGACTTGACATTGATGAAGCAGTAGGCGAGAGATGCATTCATAGAAACTTAATTGCTCCATGAGTCAAAACTTATTATTGTTAAGTATCTTTGTCATGCCAGCATTGTTAAATAATGAAATTGAATTCTAGATGCAGAAACCAGAATGATAGTTGCAGTTGTATGATCTACAGGAAGTCATTGGAGGAGCGAGCCAATGCAGAAGAACGGGCTTCAGAGGTGGAGAAAAAGTTGTCGGATTTGACATCGCAGATCAACAGCCTGATACATGCCAATGTTACTGAAACGCTGACATCTTACTCACCTGAACAGACTCTCAACACCGTTAGTTCATTTGCTCTAATTCATGCCGAATTACTGACAGCTTCGGTGTAATTGTAGTAGTACTTATTGCTGGTATATTTGTAACAGTTTTACTGATTCATTCACGTAGTATGTAATTTCAGCAGGGGAAACGTGCTTTAGTACTTTGAACAAGCACCAATGAGGGCAAACTAGATGCTGCTGTTGTATTCTGCCCTTTAGGCAGGTTCACGTTTTCCATCGATGCCATCTTGTCTGCTCTTGTGCCAGCTTCTTGAGTTGTGAATAATTCATGTTTTCGTCGTTTGTCTGTAGTAGCCAACTCGGTAGCATTTTTTTCGGCCTTCCTTTTCCTTTCTTACCTGGCAATCGACCCTCCAAACTGGCTAGGACATAGTAGTCTGTCATTTAAGTAAGTAAGTAAGTAAATAAATTTATAAATCGTGCAACGATGTCTCTAGCACATCACCGAATTTGAGACACTGAATGCATTCATATCATATCAGGAAAATGTTCCATGAAAACCTGGTGCAGTATTTTTTTCTGCAGATTTTAATAAGTTTGGGTTACATACTTAGACTGAGCCGGGTCTTTTGAATTTTTTTATCAGTCTGCATTGATTGTTTTACGTCAGGTGAGAGAATTGTTCCACGAGAATGGAATGCTTCTTGGTCAGCTGATGATGACAAAGGATCGCTTGAAGACTGTCGAGACGGAACTTGAGATGAGCCAAGACCAGGTCAGTAAACTGACAGCGGAGGTCGATGACAACAACAAGAATGCATCGTTGTATGCTATCGACGTGGACAACATGAAGCTTGTACGTGACTTTCAGTTTTTATCATCATTTTTCTATCTTTCTGTCTTCATCCTGAGCTTGTCTATAAACATTGGTGTTGCTGGTGTGGGTGCTTGGTGTAGCAACCTTAGGTTTATATATTCCATAAGCTGACAACTTTAATCAGGGTACCATTTGCAGACATTGTGTAAATGCTACTGCTTATATGTTCACAATTGATATACTGCTGGTTATAGGTTAGGTTCACCAAGGGTCTCGGCTGCATTTAAATAGATATGTAAAATAAGTAAGTTTGATTTTTTCAGTAGCCTGAGTATTGCTGGCATTTGCTGCGTTCCACCACAGGAGTAAATATGCACTGCAGTTTGCTACAAAATATGAAAGTGAGCAGCTAGTCGGAAAACCGACAAAGGTCTCCGTGCACTTCATATGCGACGAAACCCCACGCATATTTTGTTGTACCCTGGGGACTAAACTGCAGAAAAAATCATGTTAACAGGAAAAAAATTGCGATGCAGGTTGGATACTAGCTGCTTATTGAAGAGACACGCATTTGAAACTTGAAATTACTATTCTGTCAGTTGCTGGTACGTGTGCTTGTGCTGCAAGGATCGTGACAACTCGCTGGCCAAACAGCACGAGTTAGAGCGAGAGGTCGAACTTCTCAAGGAGAGACTGGATGCGAGTCAGGCTGGCTGGATGGAAGCACGCTCCAACCTTGAGGACCGTGAGCGACAGGCTGCCGAGCGTGACGTCACACAGCTCCATGCGTTTCAGCGCACGCTTGCTCAGCTACTGTCCAACAGTTGCACCATCGTTGAGGCCAGCGAGAGTGACATTATGCACCGGCTTAATCTACTGCTGTCTGCACTCCACGACAAGACAGCCGTAAGTTTCAGCGTTTCACAGTAGTAATTGTGATTTCTAAGAGTAAGAGCTGATCCAGATTGTGCTGTAAAATTGAGCCGATCAGTTTGAAGCCCAGATCGCTGGTTGATTATAGTGAAACTTTTTCGTTAACCGTTTTCCATTGCTTTGACATTTGGTGCTACGTCGAGCCTATCGAAGTACAGCACTGTCATACAGGTTTCTCAGTTTCCGAAAAGTTACTCATGAGGACCGGCCTACCATACTGGATTTGTTCTGGAGAACATGCCAGTTAAAAACTGCGTATAAATAGACTGCAGACAGTGGCTTCTGTCCCTATATCTGGTGGGCGCAGCTTACGCCCAGCGAAAAATAGGGGGAAGTTTTGATAAGATTGTAAATCAAAATTTTCTTTTATTTCACTGGGCAAACTAGAACTTTAACAAAACTTTTTCCCCTATTTTACTATCCCCTATATTTCAATCGCCTCTGCACCTTTAACAAAATTCCCCCCTATTTTTACTTTGCCTTATTTTTTACTGGGCAAACTACATCCTTAACAAAACTTTTCCCCTTTTTTCCATTTTCCCCTAACAGAATTTTTCAATCTACATCTTTAACAAAACTTCCCCCTATTGTTACTTTCCCCCTATTTTTCACTGAGCAAACTACACCTTTACCAAAACTTTACTCCTTTTTTTACTTCTCTCTGTTTTTCGATTTGCACCTTTAACAAACCTTCCCCCTATTTTTACTTTTCCCCTATTTTTGCATTTTCCCCCAACAGAACCCCCTATTTTTACTCCCCCTATTTTTCAATCTATACCCTTAACAAAATTCTCCCTAGAGGGGGAAGAAGCCCAAAATGGAGGGGAAAACTAGAGTCAGAAATTGGGGGTTGGGGGGAACCTGAGCCCAAAACTGGGCGGTGGGAAGTTGCACTCGATTTCGATTCCAGATTTGGGAGGGATAGAAGCCACTGGTTGCAGATGATGCTGATAATGATAATGATGATGCATCAATGAATTATTTTCAGCACATCGATGCTCTGGAGCAGAAAGTCGCTGGACTGGAGTCACAGAAGCTTGAACATTCAGTTGATCGCTGGACCCAGCATGAGATACAAGTCAGTGACGAGATCGATCATTTGGACGAGAGACTGCGTCGAGCCGAGGCTGATCTGGCCTACATGAATGACAACCAACAATCATCCGAGCTGCGAAATAACCGCAAGGTTAGCAGTAGTTTCTTTACCGTTCTTGTTCATGCCACCACTTCAATGTGTCCCATACATAGATTTTCAATAAAATCAGATTGACTTACTTCATGTTAAATTAAATCTAGTACTCATTTTCTCATTTAGAAATGGTTTACCTATTGTGTTTGATTTGTACGGTAAAATGGATGTAAAATGTTAACAGCAGCCTGTAAAATGTTGTGTATGAAATCGTGCTATAGAAAACTTTGTCTGTGAAAATTCATGTGCAGCTAAGTGCAAAATACCGGGTGGCACAAAAAAAACGTACCGAACTTTGCTTGACTATAAGGGCACGTATACTTTATACAGATAAATTTCCTTCTGCGCATTTGTAGACCAGTACGTACTTTTACTTACTTATAAATTTCAGTGACCTCACTAATGACACTACTGAATGCCGCTTAATGACGTAAGACGAGTTAAAAATCCAATTATATAAAGACACCGTTTCATCACATCGCATCAAAGCAACTCAAATTTTCTTTGACGCAAAACGCCTGATTTCATCAGCTCACAAAAATGTACAACGCATTCAACAGATTTGAATCCCCACTCATTATTCAGTTTGAGGTACCTTGCAAGAACTTGTCTATGAAAGAAGGCGTAAACCGTTTTTCAAACCTCAAAGATCTTCAAATTGTTATCAGAGACAAATGGCATGATGTCGACATCTGACAACCAGAATCAGAAAAGCCATGTTGCAGTGGGAAAAGCATCTAGCAGTAGTGGCAAAGGAGAATGGAGAACCTATTTTCTGCTAATTAGTTGACTGATGATTCGGCCTACTGTGACGTTTTGCCGTAGCCTGCGTACAAGCGGTAACGCAAATGATGAACCGCTTGCAAAAATTACTTTATGGCGTGTGGCGCTATTTTGTTCGTATCATGGCTAATACAGAAGTGTTTTAGGCGAAAATTCCTACACGTATTTGAAGACGTTTGGTCATTACGTATATGCTTTTGCACTGATTCATTTCGACTGCTCGGGTGAATAGTGCATGCAAATGTTCAGAACGTCTTTTTTGTGCCACCCGGTATAAGTTTTTTGGAATTAACTGAAGTTAGTTAGAAAATCCAATATATTACATATGTTCTGGACTGGTAGACCCTTAAATTGTTTTGGGTTGTTATTTCGTGTCTTAATATATTATGGCTCTGTTTGGTGCTATGTTCAGCTGTCTAGGTTCTTGAGTGACCTAAGTCGTGTACTCCACATGGACACGGAGATGCTCAGCGTTGATACGGAGTCTGCAATGGAAGCTTTGTTGGGTCATGTTGGTCGACTTGTCAGCAACGAGTCGACGTCCATTGCTGACTGCCGGACACACATCCGTGGTCTGCAGCGCAAACTCAAAGGCAACAAAGAACTGCTTGACAGCCGGGTACTTTATACTGCTGCTTTATCATTACACAGATGACGGTAATGACGACAGTCTGTATTGCCTTGCTGATTACTTTTGCCTTCATGTTTGTAAAACTTAGTGAGTGAGTAGGGTTTAACATCCCACCTGACACAGCATAGGTCATTTCGAGGATGGCCTTTCCAGGTAGAATGCACACACACAATAATAATGGAACAGTAAGTTTAACCTTTGCAATAAAGCAACACAAAGTTTAACCTTTACAGAAACACAAAACACAGAACAAACTAAACCTAAAATTGTAAAAAAAACTCCACAGTGTTTCATTTGTGTTGTGCACAGTAGCAGACAACATGTTCCACGTTTCAGTGCATGACCAGCAGGCAGTGCTGCCGTGTGGACTTATTGGGAGTAATCCATTACATCCATCAGCCATCCCCAGTAGGATACTACACCGTGTCCCAAAATTAGCCGCTCCCCCTCTCCCTGCTTCAAACACGCCTAATTCAGTCTGTAGTTCATGGATTCCAACGAAATATCATACACTGCACTATGTGACATTACTTACGGTCACACCCATTGTGACGTATGCACTTTACCATGTGTCCTCAGTTTAACGTCATTATGATGCCAGAGTTTGTTTGCATTAGTGTTGCGTTCAATACGTTATTATTGACAAAGGGATCAAGCAGCAGCGTACCCTCCTTAGACATTGAGGCCAAAAGTGGCTACATTGAGGTCAAACTTTAAATACTAGTTCCAAATGATTGTCTCCATGTCTGTTTAAAATTTTGTAAAAATCTGTCAGCTATTAACGATTTTACACTAACTTATCCATAGGGGGTCACTAATTTTGGGACATCGTGTAGTTACAACTAAGTAGGCCTACTTAGTCTGTGAGACTTTTTACATGCTATTAGCTACGGTAATTCTGTCCATCTGTCCGTCTGTCCTGGTGTCACGTTCCAAGCCCAGGTAAGATAAAGACTTCTGGTTTTCACCGTGTGATAGCGTAGAGTCTCTAGTATTTTGGGACAAAATTTCATGCCCCTAGGCCAAGGGGGTCCCCATGAACTAGAAGGCAAAATAGGGCACCCTCTCTAAAAAGACATTATTTTACCGGTATTGGCTCGTCTAGCTTGAAAATGGTTTCAGCTAGGCACAGACATGCTGCTTAATAACAAGCACTGGCGACGAGCTTATTAGGAATGTCAACATTGATGACCTTGAGTAACCTTGAACTGCCAAAATAAGGGGATTTAGTCAGTTTTTCGCGATTTCAAGCTGTGATGCGCATTTCAAGAGTGAATTGTGCCGAAATGGTTGGAGATGAACCAACACAACCTGCATATGAAATTTTCGCCATTGAACGTAGATTATAGCAGTCCAAGTCTCGACCCCCTACGTTCAAGGATGTCTGCACAAGCGGGTATCAAATAGGTGTGCCCCCTAAAAAGTGGTTATTTTTGCTGCTATTGGCTTGTCTATCGTGAAAAACGGTTGCAGATAGGCACAGACAGGTTGCTTATCATAACAAGCACCAATGACGTGCTTTTTAATGGTATCAACATTGATGACCTTGAATGACCTTGAACCCTAAAATGAGGGTTTTTAGTGATTTTTTTTGCGATTTTTGGCTGCAAAAGAGTGAATAGCGACGAAACTGGTGGAGATGACCAAGATTACCTGCGAACAGAAACTGCTATAGGCTCTTGCGCATCTCATGAGCATTAGCTCACATTTCTTGTTAATATAGTGACAATCATTTGTTGCAGTTACAACTATATGTTGCACGCTTATTTGTCAACATTTAACGTTGTGTCTATAAAATGTGGTGGTAGCTTAGCTTTGCAGTTGGTCGCATTAACAAAGTTACTCAGCATTGAGCCGTTTACGTGTACACTATTTTTTTGAGCCGGCCATGCCAAATCAGCCAGGGGTGGTAGAAGGCAGGGGGTCCAGGGGTCCAGACCCACCCAGCCTCCAACAGGATGACCCATGAAATTTGTGCAAATCTGGGCTTTTTGGATGAATGAAGGGGAGGATGGGGGGTCTAGCGGTGGTAGATCGATAATCGCTCGACCTGGAACCCCTAGCTCTGAAAACCTGGCACTGCCCCTGAATTCAGCCTGGCCATCCCTCCGTGGGTAGGCAAAATGAGTACTGGCGATGGATACAGACATTACTAGGCAGGAAGTGGCAATTTCTGCGTATCAGTAGGCCCTGTTTAATACCAGGACTGCTAGCATACTGACCCAGTCGATCAAATGTGCTGGCAGTTAATAGGGTTCGCCGGATTATTATTGCTGGATTATCTTTTTTAACCCCTGTCAGCTCAAAGCACCGAAAAAGGGTCTGAGCACGCAATGACTCTAGCTGTCTCTGTGAAATGTGCCTCAGGAGGAAGAGTCTGGTCTGCTGCGGCAGAAGATTGCAGCACTTGAGGCACGTCTTGCTGAGAGTGACATTCGTCGGCAGGAGACAGAAGACGAGTTTGCCAAGAACAGGAGGCTGGTCAAGCTGCTGGAGAACTACAAGTCTGAGCTAAATGGAGCCAATGCCGAGATTCAGGCTCTCAAAGACAAAGTTGCCGGCTGCAACGAACTTCAGGTCTGTATGACTTACTGTACTGATGCCTCTCGATCTGCTGTGTTCTGCGTGGCAACAAGTGCTTGTTTTAAGAGATATTAATGCGTTCTTGAAACTGATCATTATTCTAAGATGTGCTGAGGTATTGTTAACCTGGGTAGGTGAATAGCTGTAAAAACTGAAAGTAATCATTTTAACAGCTCTCATATGCTGTCATGGTCTTAAGGCCATTGCTGTGAAGCCAAAGCCCAGACTTTTTGACAAAGCAATGCAATGCTCTTTAACTAATGGGCAGTTACAAGATTACATCAGAAATATTTATAGTTTGCACTGTAGGTTTGTTTATTGCTCTCATACAGTTCAGGTCACTAAGATGCATTAATTAACAGGAAAAAGTCTGGTTGTTACATGTGCTCGTCACTTTCGTACGATAACTGAAACTGGCAGATCACAAAGTGAAGAGAGAAGTGATGCAAAACATACACAATTTCAAGAATTCACAAACGTAGAGACAGGCTAAAAGTAGACGCTGACGAAAAAGAATTACAAATCAGTCAGGTTTCTGGGTGTGTCTGAAACAGACGGTGGTTGCAGACCGGGAACGTGAGCTGGCGAAGCTCACGGCAAAGCTAGATCAACTGCAGTCGTCGCGTGACCGCCAAGCAGTCAAGACGACAGAACTGGAGCAGACAGTCGAGGCGCTGACACAGCAGCGAGATGCAAGAGACTCGGCAGCGGTCGAAGCTGCGTCACGGCTCACTGGCGACGTGAAACAACTTCGACTGGCGCTCGACGACTCTAACCGCCGTGAGCGTCAGGTAATTATGATGGGTGTTAATGAGGCCAGCTGAGCATGAGGCTGAAACCAGATACTACAAAGATGAAGCCAAATATTAACATCCCTGGTAATTATCGGTGTAACTGTCACGATAACAGCGAGTTGTTCAGTGCTAAGATGCAGCTGGTTGGGCATCAGGAAAGCCATCCGGCTTCTTTGTACAACTTTTGCTGTATATCCACATAATCAGGCTGAAAATCACGGGCATATCTGGCTAACCCATGTTTTCGTGTAAAATGGTCATTAAAGCATTAAAATAGTGTCCAATATGCCATTGTGGGTAGTCTGCTGCACAGGCGCCCATGATTACTTTAGAGGAAATAATTTGCAGACCTGTATTTGCATTGATCTTGGCAGATATGGTCTATATTGCTATGCAAAACACAATCGTCTACGTCAATTAAATGATTAATTGATGTTGTATAATCTAGGCTTTTTGTCTGGTTGCTGAAAAGCAACAAACACACGATACAGTTGTCTTGCTATTGTAGTCAGTTATGTAATGTATTTCTTGTACTTTGTCAGATATAAATACATGTACTCACTTGATAAGGGGACCTAAATCCAGTTACGTGTTTATCCAGCAGTGCCTGAATGGAAGCTACTTGCAGTGGCTTCTATCCCCCAAATCAGGAATGAAAATCGGGCTCAAGTTCCCCCATTTTTGGGCTCAAATTCCCTTCCCTTTTTGGGCTCCTTCTCTCTAAGGGGAAGTTTTGTTAATCAGATTTGCACTTTCAACAAAATAACCTCCCGCTGTTTTTCACTGCGTGCAAGCTGCACCTGCCAGGTATCCTTATACCTTTGATTCCTGATTTGGGGGAATTGAAGCCCCTTCATAGAAGTCTGGCCTCAGGCCTGTAAAGAGTTTGTTTACGTATGATTGTATTATTGTCTGTTGATAGCAGGTTTGCCAACCAGAAGCCCCTGGCTGCCTGCACTAATCCAAGTAGCTATGACATCACTCGTGTGCTATTATCACGTGGCTGTATGGATGCTGTTTCAGCTGCAGGATCTACGCCGAGTGATAGCTCGCATGTTGGCCGTGGACACCGGCTCTCACACAGTTCCCGACTACGAGATCATCTCTCGGCTCGAGAAGCTCATACTGGCAATGCAGGCAAACTCCTCAGCGCCGGGAGGAATGATGATGATGCCGGCACTTGATGACATCGAGGGTGGGCTGAGTGACGAGTTTAGGTCCGGCTACTGCAGTGCTGGCCGGCTGCTGGCTGACACGCTCCACTCCCGCAGTCCTGCAAAGCCCACCCCCAGCCGACCACGACCTGGGCCCGGGAAACTCGACAGCAAAGTCTACTAGCAACTTGCTCTGTGTTTTGCTGGTGTCAAAGTGTGAATGTGGCAGTCATTGAAACACCAAACATACCGAGATTCTAAGCACTAGCATGCTTTACCAACTTAGTGGCCAAACATGACTGTGAAAACATAGCGTAGTGATTTAAAGGTGTGATTTTGGTAGGTCAAACATGTAGGCCATGCATGTGTACCGTTGAACAAAAATTCGTGATTATGGAAAGCTGTTTAAGCTAACCGACGAACATTGTTTGACAAAGAAGTCAAAGAGTAGTAGCTGTTTACGCTTTTCTGCTTAGAACATCACGATGACAGGAAATTCTAGAGTTACTAGTTGGGAGCCAATGGAGCTTAGCGTAAGCGTGGCCTGGCTGCATAATTAGCATTTCGTAAACATTCGTGATATTGGACGGCTGTTGGCTGTTCACAAAACAAGTCAACCACCCACTGATGAATGGGAAGTTTAAAACTTTTACGCTGTTAGACATGTTTGACATGCCGAAATCATGCCTTTAGTGTCAGCTTAGTGACAAGAATAACTGTTGTACAGTGTTGTATATTTTGTACATTATGTAGCTATATTTTATGAGTGCATTGTGACAGGGATGTGCATGAGACCTTCTGAGTCGAGACCACGACGAGACTCGAGACCCATGTCTCCGAGACCGAGATGTTGCAGTTTCCAACATGCTGGCTGAGACCTTGAAGCTCCCGAGACTCTTGAGAGTCTCGGGAGCTTCAAGGTCTCACCAAGACGTTTTCCGTGACGCATGGTGAAATACATTGACAATAAAAAAAGTTATACAAATTAATTAACTTGCACCATGGTAAGCGCTTTCTATTTGTGATATTGTGGGTTTTTGCACTTTATTTTGCTAATTATCACTGAATAATAAAACGGCTTGCACCATGAAGAATTGCAACTGCAGTGCTGTAGACATGAGCCATTATATGTTTATCGCAATTTGCAAGCAACTGAAATTAGCAAACTACAGCTCATTACAGCCTTATACGCCGTCTACATTTGGCTGATAGTATTCATTCTGACATCATACACTTTATCCTCATTGCGACTAGTCATTTTATGACGAAAAAAAGACTGACATGACATAATTCTGCTTTATGATAAATAAGTAAATGAAATAGTAAAAACACTGAAAACGAATATGTATAAACCACAAATGTCATGCTGGTTAGTGTCGCTCTAACTGCAGCAACAGTATACATGGCGTTCGCCTGCACAAAACGTCTCGACCAGATGCAGTGGCCCGAGACGAGACCTACTGGGCCGAGACTGAGACATATTGCTCCGAGACAAGACACATCGGTCCAAGACATTGAGGATTTTGTCCGAGACGTGACCGAGATGATACATTAGTACATCTCAAGACCGTCTCGAGACTGAGACCACATTGTGATAACTTGTGTATAATTGAATTATATACCAGCTGAAGCTGACAGGATGCACATTTGCCGATGTATAAAGCTAAGTTTATGACAACACCCAGGCCTATTTGCTAGAGACTTTTTACTGACCTTTGTGCCAACTGCATCCCATTGAATACACTAGCAGGAGCAGCATTTTGTGTAGAGCTGTCAAAGTGTTAATTTTTTTAATGCACGCATTAATTTGTTAATAATGCATCATTAATATTGCTGATATTGTAGGCAGACTACATCTAGAGAATGACAGACATGAAGCCCATGCCTGTATTGCAAGACCGTGACAGCAGTGATGGAATGGCAACAAAACAATTTTTAATTACTTGAATAATATTATTCGATCGTCAAATAACCGTAGTTTAATGGAATATCGAAACACATGCTTCATAGAATTTTGCATATGTGCATTAATTTTTAATGCACGTTAAAAATATTAATGCGTTAAGGTTATGCATTAATTTGACAGCTCTTGTTCTGTGTATAGTAAAGTATTGTTGACTTGGGTAGTGATAAGTGTGTGAATTCTAGTATGTATTCGTTCCGTGTCTTGGCTATAAACAGTAATTTTGAGTTGAGACACTGTCTTCATCTTGTTTTGCATCTATGTCAGCTCTTGTTTTTTTCATTAACATGAAGTTAGAGGTGTTTCACCAGTTTGCTTTGCTTTTTTGGTTGGAATAACTGAGAAAGTTGTGTGTTTTTACCTTCTCCAGCGGTGAGCATAAGTGATACCCAGCGTTTATTAATCTGTTGGTCAGTAGAATTACACAAAAAGTTAGTTGGATTTGGCTAAAACTTTTAAGGTCAGACTTAGCCCAAGTTGGTGTAAGATTTTGTGGTCTGGATCAGTATCCAAGTCCAGAACTGGATGGATGGGGCAGAGTTTGTTAGGAGCATTACAGAAAAAGTTACGGGTGGAATTAGCTGAAATTTTCAGGCAAAGTTTAACACAGCGAACTTAAGAGGTAAACAGATTTTGGTGGTGATGGGGACTGGCAACTGGATACAGGACAGGATTTTTGGATACTTTGCCACTCGCAGTTAGCGGAGACCGTCATTAAAGCAGTGAAACCGAGTATGTTGTTGTCATCTGGTCAACAGCATAGCATTGCTGGAGGGCTGCAGTCTAGGACTGCTCATCTAGTTGAGGAATAATCTTTTAGATTTTGTTCGAGCTTAGTTATATGGTATTTGTTCTTCAATAGCTTCAGCAGACCACAAAACAACTGCACTTCGATGACATTTGCTTGATAGCATTTTCATACGTTACAGTATGAATGATGGGTGAGATCAGCTTTTGCTGAGACTTTAGTCTAAGACCACAGTCAACACCGAATTTTTCGTACTAGCAAATGTTGTGTGCCTAAGACTTGGCAAAACTTGACCTCACCAAAAAATCTTGACCATTGTCCTAGTTTTTGTAATGTTTTCATTGTCGCATTGCACTGCATATCTTTTTTGTAATCTGTAAAAGTGTAAAACACTATTATTATGTCAAATGGAAGATTAAAATCAACAGTGACTGCAGTTTAGTTCGTTAACTGGCCAGTTCTGTAACAAAACCCGATACTGCAATGTGCACACATAACTGTGTGCAGTACATAATTCATATAAGCACAGTTCTGTTCATCATAGAGTTATTCATATACATGTAAAGTAACTATCACAATGTACACCATGTCTCAAAATTAGCGATCCCCTTGCTTCAAACACGTCTAATTGAATTTAGAGTTTATGAATTCAAATTCAAATGAAATCTTAACATTACTTATGGTCACACCCATTATGATGTACTGTCACTATGATGCCAAAGTTTGTTTACATTGCGCTTACGTTCAATACATTGTTATTGACGAAGGGATCAAGCAGCAGCGTACCCACTTTAAACTAAGAGCTAGCAGCGAGGCCAAAGGTGGTCATTTTAAGCTCAAACTTTAACCACTTGTTCAAAATGATCGTCTCCAGGACGGCTTCAAATTTTGTAAATATTTATCAGGTATTAACGATTTTACACTAACTTATCTGTAGGGGGGCCACTAATTTTGGGAGACAGTATACATAATGGTATTAATATCTGTACCATGCAGAACTGAACACAAATCAATCTCTTCGTTCTTGAGTCAAGAATGTTTCAAGTACCTCGTGCAAACGAAACCTTAACAATATCTTCTTAACAATATCCTATCATTTCAATATAATTCGCAACAATACAAATTGCAAAAACCTTCTGAACAGAAAATTTCTTATGTACGGTTACTCTTGTCCCATGGGGACATCCACATCAATATTAGTTTAACCATGTTATCATCTTGCTTTTGAGTTAGTTTTCGAGTTAGGAACCTGTAAGAGATGCTTCTGCAGTACCTGGGGAAATCAACATGCATGAAATCGACATTGAAGTGAACTCAAAATGCCAAAAAACATCTGTGACATTACTGATACTAAGTTGGAGAAGGATAACGAGATTTTAATAGTTATTGATAAGAACATTTCTGACACAAATGGCCATTAAAATTCCGAGCTCACCTGACGTCTGTTTCTGCATTATCTGGGGAAATGGAACAAATACAACAGGAGTTAAAATAAAGAAAATAACATCAGTAAATTTTATCACCCCAGACATGTAGCTCCTAACAGCCCTGATCACAGTCCATTCGACGATGTTTGCAGTGTTATGCAGCAGCGAGTTTATGGGATGCTGTTCAGGAATATCAATGAACTATAAAAAAAACAACTGGTTGAAGACTGGAGCAGATCATTGCCGATATGCTCTCAATGAATGGATAATGCATATGCGTGCCTGTGTTTACACAAATGGCTGATATTTCAAATATTTATTGTCAGCAGTTGCACAACTGGACA
>Ga0209454_1001066_pt1 | contig 16264 bp, 10 predicted proteins | sample WorMetHERISLAND1_2_FD_187400 | JGI IMG/M metagenome (GOLD analysis project Ga0209454, IMG submission 187400) | Marine gutless worms symbiont microbial communities from Max Planck institute for Marine Microbiology, Germany - Olavius geniculatus... | ecosystem: Host-associated > Annelida >...
GTCAAAAAGGTGACACCCTACGTCAATGTAAATGCAAGTACCGCATATTCATAGTGAGTGAAAGACTTCACAGTTGAAATGTGCTGATTTATTTGAAAACAATTTCATAATTCTTCAAAACCCCAGTGTTTCTCTACATGCAGACTGCGAGTCAAACAAGTTAATTAGTCCAAAATTGCTGTGAAATTACAATCTGTGCACATATAAACAAATCTTATTTACATCGAAGATGAAACTATATGATGATGATGATGATGTTATTCAATGATAATGATACCGTGAGTAAACAAAAAGCTGCAAACTCGATGCATCCAGCAAGAAAAGAAAGTGAAATAGCAACAAGACGTCACTTTTTTAGGCCTACCCCGTACAGTGAAGTCAGTACTAAACTAGAAAGCAGCCCGCACACCTCCGCCAAGGCAATGTTGTTCGCTAGGTGGCAGCACCATCTTTGGTTTTGCAGCGGTTTCCCTTATGCCCCATTGAAAGCAATGATAACAAAAATTTCAAAGTGATCCAAAACCCAGGATTCCTTCCGTATCACCCCCAAAATTAAATCACTTGTAGTTTTTGCCATTCCCGACATACCCTCAAAATTTCAGATAGATCCGTCCATAACTTTTTGAGTTATCTTGCTAACACACAGACAGACAGACAGACAGACAAGCAAACAAACAAAGTCTGGCAAAAACATAACCTCCTTGGCGGAGGTAAAGATCTTCATTGTCGTCGTGCAATCAATGTAAAAAATCTTTAAAACAAAATGCACAACCCCAATGTCACGGCTCACAACAACCAAATGCAAGAAGGGCCATCTCTGTCTTTCCGGTCATCACCAAAGAATTCATACAGTTCCAATCCAAAAACTGAAGCCATGTCCCCTGGTGAGTAAACATTACCCTAAACATCGTGTATGGCTCTTTAAGGAAAACCCACAGCGCAGCTATAGAGTGTCACCTGCCACAAGGGATCAAACCTTGTTAAGGGCCACCCAACACAGATGAAAACATCTAGCTTTAACCTCAGCCAGGCAGACCAGTACTCGATTTATGTACCCCAGAGGGACAGAAGGCCGAGTTTAGCTTGGTGCTGATTATACACCTAAACAGGGCTTAACCAATGAGTCACAGCTGTTATAATAGTAGTCATAACAAATTAGCAAAAGCAGGCAACAATAAATTCCAACGTAGTGTAAAAGAACCTGTTGAATATTGAGTCAATGTAGCACACGGCTTCACATTGTACCAGCTTACCCCATCTTCACTTGATATCAAACACGGATTTCTGTCAGGCATACTGTACCATGCAGACCAGATTTACCATTTTTAATAACGGCTTGCAGTAAAATACATCTCTGTTACAATCATCACATCTACAGCTGCAAATTCATTAACAAAAATACTATTTTACCCAGTAGTACAAAAATAAAGCAAAAAAGCATTTTAAAAATACTAAGTGAGTAATCTGTGCTTAAATGATACAAACATGCAAATGGAAGAAGAAAACTGACTGCATATTTAACACTAAACACAAAATAAATACAAAATATGTATAAGATGACATAAAAATGCAACTTCATTAATACTACAGACTGCAGATATTCTTGTAAATACTAAACAACGTGCAAATGTTTTTGTCTTGGTGATGATGGATTTCCAAGCAAACAATATTCAAGATCTCTATACTGTTAACATGTCACATCAGTGGTAACGTGCAAAATCAGCCACTTTCTTAAATTTTTAGCAAAAAATTACTCTGTCACAGATGCTGTTTGGCGAAAAGAAGAGCATCCCAGCTGGAAGAAAACTCTGGTTCCAGTTCGCTCTTAGTGAATCTGAACTGACCCTCAAAAACATCAACCACTTAAATAAGAATCATGATCAGTAATTAGCTACTGGAGTGGAGAAAGTGAGCAACAACGAATGCTGCTAGACACCATCGGAGATGAGACACTGCACAGTACTCACGCCAGTATGTGGACAGATCCCGAGTGAGTTGCAACGGCCAACAGACCAAGACGAGATAATTCAGCACCATTCTATGCGCCACACAGAATCAGTATTACACTGTGCTATGTGGTTGTAGAAATACAGCAGGCAGACTGTTGAAATGTACACAGATCAGAATTATGCAGATGTCTTGACAGTGTACTATAATAACTAAACTTATGCAATAATCACACAAAGCAATAACCCAAAAATATTATAGCCCTGTAAAAGATACCTTTATGCAAATAAAAAGTACTGAAAAAAAGCAGAAGAAATAACCTCTTCAGGAGGACTATTTGCTGGTGGTTGACATGCTCGTGCCGGGCACCATTTCATCTCCCATATCGGTCCACAGTTCAATACAAGTCCATATAGCAGTTTTGCCTTATCCACATCTGAAGAGCTGTTGTCACAATTGCATTTTACAATGTATTAACACCCAAAGCTTAATTTGTACAATTTCTAACAATCAGTTTAGCTCAAAAACAGCAGATTCATTAACACTGCAATCTAATGTAAGCAGTGTGAATAATAAAAGAAATATAATATACAATGTAATATACAGAATTGAAACAAATGTAATATACAGTGCTTAATTTATACAACAATTTGCAGCATTCAACTTGACTAAAAACCAGCTGATTCACAAATAATGGAGTCCAATATATAACAATGTAAAAAGCAAAGGGAAAAACAATTACCTGCCTGATATGAATTTTGAGCCTGAAACTGATCGCAGTTTTAAGCAGACAAACCACAAATTACATACGGTAAGCGTCAAGCACATTAGCGATAAACCCAATATGGAGAGTCATTACTTTCCAGCAGGCCCAACGTTACCTTCTAAGTCACAAAAACAAGCGCCATTTGGCCACTAACCAACCAACTAAGTTGTTTAACAACAAAGGCACTGAATGGTAAATAGTTACAACTTGAATTGACAATATAACAATCATCCAATCACCAAACCTATAGGCTCGTGGAACGTACATACTTTACGTAAATCGAGCAATATTGGACAGTTCTGAAAATGATTAGCAGGCATTGTTTAGTATTGAACACTTGAACACGACCACTCTCTGCTGCAATGATTGAAGCTGACTCTCAAAACAGGCCGATTGCTCAATCTGTGTAAATTGCACTTTTTTACATGCCACTAAGTATATGAATTTTAGTGTATATAAATATTCCGGGGCACAAGATTCATACTGGGAGCTGAGAATGCCACAATCATAGACTTGTATGAGAGCCGGGTCATGCGACGGCTGCTCAAACACATGATAGTCCGCCGCATTACGATGTGTGTAAACAGACAGGTACTGTCTAGCTTGGTGAGCACAACTCACTGGACACCAAGCCAATGACCACACAGGACCACCCACGTTGATATTCAGAGCACCTGCACCATCAACCAGTTCACAGACAAGCTCGTCAAGCCTTGCTTAAGGCGAAGTACTGCTACGGATAAAATGAGTCGCAATTTAGTGAAAAAACATTTTGTGGATCCAGGCCAATTGGTTCAAACGGTATCACGAAAACAAAACAAGAAGTTTGAGCTAATGCTCATGTAACACACGAAAGCCTATAGCAGTTCCTGTTCACAAACTGCCTTAGTCTATCTCCAGCCACTTCGTCGCAATTCACTCTTGAAGTGCGCGGCACAGCCAAAAATAGCCAAAAAAACAATGAAACCCATTATTTTTGAAGTTCAGGGTCTTTCAAAGTCACTGATGTTGATACAATTAAAAAGCTCATCACTAGAGCTTGTTGTGATAGGCAGCATATCCATGCCTATCTGCAACCGTTTTCACGATAGACTTGCCAACAATGGTAAAATAACGACTTTTAGGGGGCAGCGCTTTTTGATGCCCTCATGCGCTGGTTTCCTTGAACCTAGAAGGTCGAGACTTGGACCGTTAAAATCTACATTCAATGCTGAGAATTTCATAGCTTGTCTTGATCTACCTGTATTGAATTTGGTGCGATTAATGTGCCTCGCAGCCCAAAAACAGCAAAAAATCCATAAGAACCCCTATTTTGGCATTCAAGGTCATCCAAGGTCATTGAATTCAGTGGCAATCAAAAGCCAGTGTACAACTTCCTATTAGTGATTAATAGTAACCTAGGCTCTACCTCGCACCATTATTGAGATACAGCGACTTATTGGCTAAAAATCACAAATTTTTCCTACCCTTGTCTCATTTAGCGCCCTCGTTTGGGGTGATCCCCTTTAAGTTTTATGGTTCCTCAAACTAAAGTCTTCTAGGCAGCTGAAGGTGAAGATTTGGTGATCCTAGCTTGCACCTTTTTTCTGATCCACCTGTGTGATGGACGGACGGAGAGACGGACGGACAGACAGAATTGCGATGGCTAAGATGCACTAAAGCAGTAGCTGCTTTCATGCGTAAAAACAGACAAAAACCCATGCGACCATGACCTTTGATATTCAGTAAGCTTCTAGAAATTGTCGAGGTACATGTTCATGCAGAATTTCATTGAGCTAAATGCAACAGTTCATGAGTTATCATGCTGACAGAACTACAATGCTGTAAACAATATTGGCATGACCTCTGTGGCAGTAACAAGCGTGCTACACATTCAACTACCACTTCAAACCACACACACTGACAACAAATCACTGTCACTACCAGGTTCTGTGTAGACAGTCTATCACGTGGGCTCTTCTAGCTTACACTGAATAACAAAGTTTCTTACGTATAACGAGCCATATATAGTCCATTACCACGACTGTAGAAAAAACTATATAACTCCACTCGAGTAAGATAATTTCAAAATCTTTCAAAAGTGTGAAATACCTTCAGACTGAAATGAGTCAAATAATGCTAAATGTGGCAATTCCGTTATGTCATCTGAGATCTGAAATGCAAAACTGAGTTCCTGATTCACTGGCAAAACAGACGGCAAATCCCTGAAACCAGAAAACATAAATAAGATGGATGTCACAAACTGTTTTTCAATGAATCAAAATGCACCCTTTATGTACTTACGTACAGAGTAATTTACATATTTTGAAACCAACAGATTACATAAATGTTTACAGTGTTCACAAAAAATCAGTACCACTAATGCTAATGCCAATAATATGAAACTGAAGCAAAAACCATTACTTCAATGGAATTGCGCTGAAACGTTCAGAAACTGGCTGCCAGTCAAGAAACACAGCTTCTTCTGCACACTGCTTGGCAAAGAACGTGTGATAGTCGTTGACAAAACTTCTCAACTTATTGGTAAATCTATTCGTAAAGCTGGACTGTTGTCTTCCTATCAACAGACAATAAGTCAAGTCAAACAAACCTGTCCCACTGTCTCAGCACAAGCATGATATATTCAACATATAATTATGTCCATACAAAATGAGCATGCACCTAGAATGTACACAACAGCATGTGCATGCAGTTAACATCAGCAGTTGTAAGAAAATATGTTTAACGGTAGTTAAATACGTAGCATAAAAAATACTCATTGCGACGATAATGATGAGTAGAGCCCACAGTTTTCCACAGAAAATTTTGCCAAATTCCGCAGGCAAGTTTGCAAAATTCCGCGGCTTACTGCAGCAAAATCGTCCAAATTCCGCGGCTGACCACGACTTTCTGTTTGCAAGTAGACTGAGCTATATTCTGTTCAGAAACTTCTGCTATTGAAGGCTGTCAAGTGTCAATGTCATCAGTTATGCTAGCAACATACAAAAAATTATCAATTTTTTTCTTTTAAAAGTGCAGTCTGTCAAGTTGCGTTGGGCTTGTTTCATACGATTTTGCCATATTGCGATGGCTATTAGTAAGGCTCACAATTTTAGGCAGTTCAGTTAAAATTTTTCTGTCACATTCCATGATAAAATTGCATCACCAAACCGGCGATTGTACTAATCAATGGTCATTTCTCAACTTTTGTGAAATTCCGTGGATATATCAAAATTCTGCAGAAAAGGGCAAATTTTGCGGCTCGGTTCGAAATTCCGTGGCCTGCGGAAAACTGTGAGCCCTAATGATGAGGGCTATTTCAATACCGTATTAATACTGATTTAACAGGCATGATCCAATCACTGAAAAACAAAACATTAATATAAGCTACAAATGCTAAAGTTTTCACATAACTGACTAACCAATTTTCTTAACGTTATTCGAGGTTAGGTGACGTTGCTGGTAAAAAACCAATCGGGGATATGTGCAGTGGGATTTTTACAGACTGGACAACTTTTCCATTATCATAGAACATAGAGATCACAAATGTATGTGGCAAACTTTTCCAAATTCTGTAATCCGCTCTACGGCCTATGTCAGATAGATGAGCACCCCTTTATCTTTACAGCACATTACCTCTAGCAGCATCTGCTCTGTGATCACTGTCATACTCCACATCTTCTGATTCACTGTAGCCATAACAACACAGTTTTAAACAATCACAAACTGTATAGCAACTAGCCTGCAAGAAGCTGATCAAGAACTACACCAAAACAACAACACATCATTCAAGGCTGGCTGTGACAGATAGTTCAACAAACTGGTAGGCGATGTGGCTCGTAACTACTAGTGATTGCAGTTTTGTGGACAAACTAGGAACAGACAGACAGCAGACGCAGAGACGCAGACACCTAGAGACATGCTGTCTGACAACAAAGGTCACTTATAGCAATACAAGACAAGTGACACGGGGTGAGGTCAAATTTTCGTAAGAATGACCAACGGCCTCGGCATATGCGGTTTCCTATTTGTGATTAATGATGATCATCCATCTATCTTGCACAGCTAAAGAGATACACAGCCCCAAGGATATTGGGGTTACGAGTTTGACCTTTTGGGGTCACGTGACCACTGGATCCGCCTACTGTGAATACCCTACCATGGAACCAAACCCGAAGTAGATCCGACGCTCGGTTGCTGAGATATATCCATTTGAAGATGCCGATCTTGGAATGCCATATGCCATGTGCCATACGTGGCACACTGACACAGTGAGCAAAATTAAGACCTTGCTAAGCTGACACGTTGCAAGCCAATAATCAAACAAGTGATCTGAAACATCATACTCAATGTCTTCTGATTCACTGCCACCGTCACTGCTGTACGATGTCTCCGAGTCACTGCCTCTCACTAAAGCCTTTTTCTACAGACATCGCAGACACAGCATACACAGCACAGAGAGCTGCATTTCATGATGTAAATGCCGGCATTTAACTCAACAGTTAACACTTAGTTAAATGCCAGTATTTTGAAGTAAAGCAATACAAGACGAACAGAAATACAGGGATAAGGCAAATTCTACAATATTCCAGCTCAACATAGTATTCTTTTTACTAAGCAAAAATGTATGCACAGAATTAACATTTATCACAATCAGATATATTCTCTAACTTTACATCCACCCACAAGTTTACCCACAAACTTTGCATTGCCTGCACTACCAAAAAATTGGTTTTACATTGTAAACTTCCTAGACCTATCTAACCACAATGTTACTCCCAATACTAGCAGTAACATAATGAAATATAACAGCAACAATAATGCTCCAAAAACGTAACATCAGAAATATTACGCTAATACAATGCTAAACACTGATGTTGCCTAAAATAAAAAGTTAACAATCAACAGTTTTCTTCCAAAAGATCTTTTTGGTCAATTTTGTACTTTTCCTTGATGGCTATCAAATTCCCTAAAATTTTCACAACAACACCAAATAACTGATTGATTATCAAACATAATACACCTCACTTGTTCATATTACCTTAGTCACAACTGCCTATGTGCAGCATTTGTCACACTCATTAATAAAATACTGCTTACGCACTAAGCAGTATTTTATTAATGAGTGTGACAAATGCTGCACATAGGCAGTTGCGACTAAAATGCGTATTGTACATGTGACAATGAAAAGGTAAGAAGGCATGTGCAGTTATCAAAAGATGACATCAGTTCGGTTTTCGGTTCAGCTTTGAAAACAAATGCGATTCTCGATTAAATTTTATCACCAACTGATGTTTTGTGTGTAGTATACTGTACTTATGGTACTTTATTATTACCATCGTCCATAGTAGCCATCTTTTACTCTGCATATGACATCAGAAATTACGCAGACTATTTCGAGTGCTGACTGCTGTAATGGTCCAACTAATCGTTGGTCAAAGTGTTTAGAAACTAAGCCTAGAGAAAGCTACTTTAACTGAGATGAAAAGTGTAAAAACTGTCTAAAACCGATGGTTCGGTTTCTTAAAAACTGAACTGCAGAAACCGAGTATAATGTCAGTTTGGTTCGGTTTTGAAAAACCGAAAACTCAAATTTTCAACGGATTCTGCACACCTCTAGAGGTAAGAGATAGAAAAATTATCACACCTGTCGATGCTGCCGCATGTGATTGGAAACATGTTTTTCACTCGTGTAGCACCGACCACATTCCAAACAGATAAATTGATGCGAGCCTGAGTCCAGATACTTGGAACGAAACTCGCATGTCCACAAATGCTTGAGCAGGGAATCGACATCGATGAACATGGCTGTGCAAACCTCTCAACAAAACATATCACACGGACAAGAACTCACATACACATTGCCAACTAATCAGTGACTGACTAGTTTTGTAATGGTACACCAGTAGCATGCAAAATATAACCACTTAAGATTATCCAAGGCTTAAGATTTTCGGCTCAACTGAAAGTGTGTTTATGACTACTTCCATTTCCGAGATAAGGCAACTTACTGGCTAAAAATCACCAATTTTCCCTATCCCCTGTTATTCAGCACCCTCGATCATCGTACCCTATTCAAGTTTCAAGCTTTTGGATCCTAAAACTAGAGTCTCCAGGCTGTCACACTACGACAAGTTCTAGTTTTTCACCAAATGTCACACCTGAGGGACTACAGAATTCTGTATGTATTTAACCAATACTGAATTTTCAAACTTACCTCATAACAGCACTTTATACTGCCAGATGTTTTCAGAATTTCACCACATTTCTTGACAAATGACCGTGAAAACTGGGCGCCACATGTGTACATTGGCTATAAGCATAACAACACAGTATACAATTATTACAAACAGCATAACATTTAGCTTGCAATGCACTAAAAAAGCTGATCAAAAACTATACTAAAACAACGACTCATCACTCAAGGCTTGCTGTGACAGATAGTCCAATAATCAAGTAAGTAATCTGGAACGCGTTTCTTCAATATAACAGAACAGCAAAATACTGTAATTATTTTACAACAATTTCTACGAATGTTTTACAAAAGTCTAAAATTTTAAGATTTTAACAATTACTGTCTTCTTAATTATAACCTAATGAAAAGATCTGACAAGGTCATGGTCAGAAAAATAACCACAACAGCAAATATTATAAACTCTGTGAAAGTGAACTCATTAGACACTAAACAGTACAGAGATACTGAGTCACAAATTTTAGTAAAAATTTTTTTAAAAAGTAATCAAGTGGACAGACCGGAGTGAGTGTGGTACCACGTGAACCGGAATGAGATAGTCGCGTTTCATCATCAGCAAACTCCCGCAGTATCTGACGTGCTCTGTACAATAGACATAACGTATTCTGTTCATTCCACTTACACACAGTAGAATCACACATTGAACTAAGCTTGCAGTAGCAGACTGTGTCAGTGTTATTACATCTAAGAGTCAAAAAAGTGCATCACACAAGACATGTTTACTGTATTCAGCAATTAGTCTTTTTGATGTCATTTAACTAACTTAACACATGGTCAGTCACCAAACTCAAAGACCTATGAAACACTCGTTTCCTTGATAAGCATAATCAAGCTTCGAGAAACACAAATTGCTTGATCGTGCATTTTAGATATTAGTACGAAAAAAGGTCTACTGGAAAATCATCAGCAATGGGCCTTGATGGCATAAACGAAAACAAGTAATTTGAGCAAAGCTCACATGACGTGCAATAACAGCTGTCCTACCACTTTGGCAATCAGCGTAGACCTACAGCATTAAGATATTAATGCATGTTGAAAAAGTACTCAAATATGAGGCCTCCGTATGAAAGGCTCCTTGAATTTACGAGATCGAAACTTAAATTCTTAAAATGTACGTTCTATGCTAAAAAAATGCAGAGCCATTTCGTCGCAATTCAGTGTTAAAATGTGCGCTGCATCAAAAAATTGTGAAAAATTCACTAAAAACCCCACTTTGAGGTGGGGGGTCAAGGTCGTTCAAGGTCATTAAAGTTAATAAATCTAAAAAGCCTGTCACCATGCTTGTTATGATAAGCAGCATGTCTGTACCTATCTGCAACCGTTTTCACACTATACAAGCCAATAACGGCAAAATAAAGTCTTTTTAGAGTAGATACTCTCTTTGATGCCCTCGTTCGAGGGGAACCCCCACATCCAAGGGGGTCAATGTCAAATGTCAAAATTTTGTCATGATAAACTAGAGACCTTGAGGCAGTCCATGGCAAAGATTTCGTGATCCTAGCTTGCACCGTTTTGACACAATACAGCAGTGTGACAAATAGACAAATGAATGGACGGACAGACAAACGCCCAGGCCATGGCTAAGATGCGTGAAGCATTCTGCTATCGCACGTAAAAATTAAGAAGAAACCCTTGCTCTGAACGTGCTAGACTTTTTGCTAGCCAACTGGCAGCTGCTGTAATGGCTGATAAATAAACTTCTCCTAGTATAATAAACCTGAGGACCAATCTCATGGAGATCTCTCACCAAATGTTTTTGCCCTGAAAATGCTTGAAAACAGCTTCATGTGAAGAAAAGTATTTCTGGCAATTTCTGTCTTTGAATGATGCATTATCAAAATGTCAAATTTCATCAGACTCATAAAGATGCCATGCTAAATAGAACCTCTGAGAGCTTTGTTTAAAGAGCTCCTTGAAAATCGGCAAAACCTTACGGCTGATCATGTTCGTCTTGCAGTGGGATGTAACTGTAACCCCCACATCCAACAGCACTCTGAATCAGCCCCTGCTGTAATGCTCACGAGCATATGCTGTTGCCACACATACTTGATCGATGATTCTAACACTGCATTTTTATGAGCATTCAAAAAGAAACCTAAGACACAGTTTTGCTCAGTATATTTTACTTAGTCACATAACTGTTTTCTGTGGCTGCGATTCATTTTCAACTGACATATGATACATTATTAGCTGTGTTAATAATAATAATAATAATAAACCCAGTTTTTATTCCAGCATATCTCTGTGACGATCTAATGTTTTAACTCGGTGCTTTTGCATAACTCGTTTTCCATCGATCCATTGGACCAATAGCCATTCCACCTTTGTTTTTAACTTTTCTTTTTACTGCCCGGAAACCTTTACTACCAGAGGTAAAAAAAATAATTTAATACTTCTGTGCTGCTGCTCTTGATCCTCGAACGAATGACCTGTTCTCTTCAACTTGAGAGATTTCTTCTGATTCCTGCTTAGTTTCTTTCTGTTGGTGTAACTGTCGCATGTGGATCGCCATCAGGCGCAGAAGTACATTGCATCCACAGACCTCGCATTCTGCCATTTCGTTCTACAAACGAACTCCACTTTGTCACTCGCAACTGCAGTTAAACACATAATAATGCTCCTAGACCCTTCATCACTCAGCTCTACAAAGGCTACATTTTAAATGACGTTGAACAACATAACTAGAAATATAGAGCAGAGCCAAACGTGAGACCGCCCGGCGCCAAAAGTCCAATTGGGGGACAGTTAAGGAGTTGAAATTTTTTTCGCAGCAAAGTCACGTGGCCCGAACACAAGCGCATATGAAATACATGTATAGAAAGTGCAATGTTAAACTTGAGTGGTTCAAAATGAGACAACAGAACTTTGTTGTTTGTGAACCAAAGTTCACCAATGTTTCTGCGTTCGACGTGGAATCGATCGTAGCTGTGAACGTCATTTTCTGTTTATCGATATCCCTATCCATTCTCGAGATATATGCGATCAGAAGTCTAAAGTCTAAAAGTCTAAAGTTCTCCAAAAACGCGCGAACTGTCGATGTTGGGTCGAAATGAGCAAACACAACTTTGTGGATAGTGAAACCAAGTCCACTTTTTCTGCATTTAACGTGCAATCAATAGTAGTTGAAAACGCCGTTAACCGCTTGTCGATATCTTTATTCGTTCCAGAGATATTCGCGGTCAAAGTCAAAAGTTGTCCGAAAACGCACACACTGTCGATTTTGGGTAGGTCAAAATGTGCAGACACAACTTCGTGGTTAGTGGACCAAAGTTCATCATTTTTTGTTCAATGCAGAAGAAACAGTAGTTTATAACACCATTTACCACTTGTCGATAGCTCCATCCATTCCAGAGATAATAGCACTCAAAGTTAAAAGTTGTTCTGAACTGCACCAAATTTTGGATGTTTTTGCCCTCCCAAATTTTGAGACAGAAGTGCCCCCCAAAAGTTGTACATGGGTTAACACCCCTATCTAGCAGCACATCCTGCGCAAAGTATCGTGAGGCTATTCCCCTTAACTCCAAAGTTATGGTGGCTCACATTTTAAGACAATTTTTGACCACCACTAAAAAATTATTAGGGGAACCCCCATCCCATGGAATATGGGCTAAGAAGACTTGGCCATTCTGTGGCATGTGTAAAAATTTCGAAGTGCAGCACCCTCTAGGAGCCGAAATATGGTCTTCCGACAAAGTTGATTTTGTGGGTATAATTGCACTTCTAAATCTCTGTGGATAGTGGACCAAAGTTCACCAAACTTTTTTTCGCCAAACGCGGGAGGAAATGCTGTCGGTCAAATAGTTTCCTGATTTTGGATATCTCTGTCCGTTCCAAAGATATTCAAGCTCAAATTGGGAATGGGTTTGAAATCTGGCCAAATTTAGCATGTATTTGGCCACCAAAATTTTTTTGGGGGCAGGCCCCAAATTTTTGGATTGGCGTTATAAAATTGAACATGCTTCTGAGCATGATGCAAAATTTCGCGGCGATCAACCAAGGGACCTCAGAGATTATGCATTGAAAAAATAAAAATAAAAACTGTTGCAAAACATAAGGCCTTCCCGAACTATCATTCCGGGCAGCCTAATAACTAATGCTAATGCCACATTACCCCTTATATTTTGGCACACGTGCGACTAAGTAAAATAAGACGGCTTAAGAGGCACAATGTAACAGTTAGCCACAATGTGCAACAATATTAGCACCCAAATGAAAAATTAAAATGTCTTCAGCAGCTGCTTAAACTATTCAAAATAAATGTCAGTTTGTCTTAGACAAGCTGGGAGACAGACAGTTTTAAATAGTTTTGGACCTGCAGCAGCAGAACATCGGTCTCCATAGCTGCTGTAGGTCTGCCTGACAACACGTCCTGAGTTGGCAGAATGCAGCTGGTGATGATGTGTGTGTCACTGTACTAATAATTCAAATGCATAATTAATAGTACATGTACATCATTTAATTAACCATATGTATTATGCACAGTTATTAGACCAACTCTATGTTCTCTAACTGTCTTGCAAGTGTGGTTATAGTTTTTAACCTCACATACTGTTCTATTACATACAAATAAATAATTACAATGATAATAGTTTTCAATTAAGAATACATGTCCAACAGTACAAACCTCTCGACCACACCATCTTGCATGGGCAATAAATGAACCATATACGTTGAAGTACTTTCCACACTTAAGACACGAGATGTTGTTGCACACCTGGAATGCCCTTTTAGGATTGAACACTCCATTTTTGTTGCCCCTAGACCACTTGAACACATACATATACATTTCTGACCATAAGCTGTAGCCAAATGATAAAAAAATCCAATAAATCATTCTCATCATCATTTAATTTTTAAAATATATTCTTCACAACTTTAAGTTCACATAAAAGAAATGCGGTAAGAACAGAAAGGCAGAGAGAGGGAGAAAAAGACTGCAATTACAGTTTCTCAGAATATAAGCTAACAGCTGGCAATATAATATCAGCAGTATTAAAACTAGAGCATTTAATCAAAAATTTTTCATTAATCGATTAATCGAAGAAAACTCCGATTAATTAATCATTAATCGATCAATCGATTAATCGACTAATCGATTAATCGACTAATCATTAACTTGATTAATCGATTAGTGACTAATCGATTAATCGATTAATCACTAATCGATTAATCAGCTAGTAAAATAATCAGCAATTAATCAACTGATAGCTTTCTATTAATTGAACAATAAGTAGTTTGTTTTTTGTATTTTTTTACAATTAGAGACTTATGCCCATCGATCAAACCATTTGCCACAGCAAAATTGTACAGTACAGTACATCCAGTACAGCTGACTTCAATTCCCAGTTCTCAATAAAGTGAGCTGTTACGCCCAAGTAACTGTTGTTAGCCAAACTGGTCCAAAAATCAGGAGTTATGCTGACAGCTGGTGCTTCTACCACACGTCCATGCAGAATGCTTATCTTTGCAATGTACATTGAATGCACTGATTCAGTCACACTGGAATAGCAAGGAGGAACGAAGGTGGGACAGCCTGTGGCAAACTTCATCATGGAGACAAAGCCATCATCAGAGAGCATATTAATGGGTCTGCAGTTCTTTACGATCCATTCTACCATAGACTGCTGTATTTGACGTGATGTTTCAGAGGTCAACACTCTAGCTGTGTTAACAGATGGCTGCAAAGTGTCTGGAGTTGCATTTGGATATTTTTTTGCTTTTTAGCCATACATTATGCCTACAACATGAGCAATATTATATTACTAATCACTGTACTTTACGGATTATGTAACACAAATATATACCATTACATATTATTGCTGAATAGTACCAAATTATCACAAAGTAAGCTTTTACATTACATCTAAACACAAAATGTGCTTTTATATAGCACAAGAGTAAGAAATCTAATGCAAATGATAATTAGCATCTCACCGACTATAATCAGTAATCACCAACAAACTGAACCAGATGTAACTATGAACATCATAGTTACATCTGGTCATATGCTTATTTTTAATGTTATTAGTTATTACGTCAAGACTGGTCATTTCATATTTGCCATTAACTGCAGTAAAATTAAATGACAGTTTTGGCCGGCCCATAGATGTTGCACATTTAGTTTTAAATTTTCTGATTTACCCTAAAGGGAAATATAATCACTGGCCAAAAATACCCCTACTAACACTTTAAATTAGTCTAAAATGTTTTTTTTCACTACATGTGCACGGCTTGAAGTGGGATGTATGAACTACATATCATTGGACCTACTAGCATATGTCTGGAAAGCATACTGTCATTTTTTCAGAGATGGTTGCAAAATAATACATAAAATGCACAATTATTAGATATGCAGCCACACCGCAACAGTATAACCAGTAATGTTTAAATGTATGACCACAAGTGAAAGATGTAGCCATTTAAAAACTGTGTCACTATTAACACGTATACCAAACAGTTAACATGTTACATGTGCAAACTGACCAAACTGTGAACAAAAAAAATTATAACAAAAATGCAAGAAAATCAACAAAACATTAAATAAAGACTAGTAAAAAAGTAAATCAGCTCACAATTAGATGGTGCCGACGTGCCATGTGACTTTTAATGTAATAGTCTGATGAAAAAGTCTCAGAACAATGACTGCAAGTGAAGTCAGCTTCAGCTGGCTTTCTTGGCACACTAAACAGCACTTCAGCTGGACCAGACTTTGACAAATTAAAATCATTATTCAACAGTTCATCACAAGATTTCTGAACATTTCCATAATTAGACCTTCTTGTTCTTTGACCATATGAGGATGGTTCAGCTTCTCCAGAATAACACCTGAAGCCAGTCCTGAAATGTTCATCCTGCAAACTCATATTTTTCATGCTTGAAGTTCTATTTCTTGGAATACTAACATTTTTGCACAAACTGGGCAAAGTGTCCATCTGTGAAGAGTTTACTGAAAAACTATGACTATTATGTTTGACATCTTGCTTCTCAGCTTCTAAAAAAATTTCACCAGCTAAATTCTTCCGTGGTCGTCCACGTTTTCTTGGTGCAGTCAATGGCACTTCAGTTCTGTCTGCTGCAGAATTAAAATCAATACTCAGTAGTTCATTAGGCAAATGGGGCTTTTTCCTTCCTGTCATATTGGCTTTTTCTCCTAACTTGGTATGTGCACATCTTGGAGAAAGATTCAGGCTGGATGAAAAATTTCCAGATTTAACATTTTCAACTTCTCTCGATAAAGCCTTATTACAGAACTTTGGTTTTCTTCCTCGCTTTTTGGCACTACAATTATGACTATTATCAGTGGTCTGATCACTTGCAAA
>Ga0209454_1001068_pt1 | contig 16240 bp, 10 predicted proteins | sample WorMetHERISLAND1_2_FD_187400 | JGI IMG/M metagenome (GOLD analysis project Ga0209454, IMG submission 187400) | Marine gutless worms symbiont microbial communities from Max Planck institute for Marine Microbiology, Germany - Olavius geniculatus... | ecosystem: Host-associated > Annelida >...
ATAACATTTTGACATACTCATTAGGTTTTGATATCAATATGTGCAGAACAAACTAGCAATTTATATGGTGTGTCATTGTCCATATAAACAAATGCAGTAGCATTTTAAGCAGAATAATATAGGGGACGGTTTTTTATGGCCCACTCTGTAAATAGAGTCAGTGTGTAAACTTGGTACTGTCACCATTTCAATACTGTTTGTAATCTGTGCTGATTGCAGAGTGATGCATTATTTAGAAGTATTCAACTAACGGGAACTTTACTTGTCATTGTCATTAAGCAACATGGCAGTAAGTTTGCTTTATGTTCTTATTAATTTTTTTAGGCCGCCCAGAACGATAGTCTGGAAGGCCTTATGTTTTACAACACTTTCTTTTTATTTCATCGCGAGATCTTCGAGGTTCCTCGGCCGATCGCCGCAAAATTTTGCCATGTGGTCGGAAGCATGTTCAGTTTATAAATGCCGGTCCAAAAGTTTGGGTGTCTGCTCTCCCAAAAAATTTGGGGGCAAAAAACATGCTAAATTTGGCACGATTTCGGACCCCTTTCCACTTTGAGCGCGAATATTTCCGCAACAGATAGAGATAGTCAAAAGAAGAAGAACTAAATTATCGACAGCATATCCTCTCGCGTTAGATGGAAGAAGGCTGGTGAACTTTGGTCCACTTTCCACAGCGTTCTCATGGCTGATGTTTACCCACAAAATCGACTTTTTAGAAGACCATATTTCGACCCGTAAGGGGTGCTGTGCCCCAAAATTGTTAAGCGCACCACAAAATGGCCAAGTTTTGCTAGCCCACACCCCACAGCGGATGGGTGTTCCCCTTACAATTTTTTTAAAGGGGGTCAAAATTGGCTTATAATTTAGCGTATTAGCACCTATAACTTTCAGGTTAGGGGGAGTAACCCTATGAAACTTTGCCACATGAAGTGCCATAAGGGGGCATTATCACTTATATACAACATTTGGGGGCACCGCCCTCTTAAAACTTGGGAGGGTAAAAAACGTCTAAAATTTGGCATGATTTAGGACAACTTTTGACTTTGATCTCGAGACGCGAATATCTCAAATACCGGTTGTTATATCGCAAACAGGAACAAACTTCATTGAGGGCAATTCCTGCTGCGTTGAGCAAAAAATTGGTGAACTTTGGTCCACTAACAAAAAGGTTATAGGCGCAGATGTAGACTCACCCTAAGTCGACAACACACATTCTGCGATGCTAATGCATTTGAGTTCGGACCACGTGACTTTGCTACCGAGTGAATTTCAGCCCTTAAACTTTTCCCGCAATTGGACTTATGGCACCAGTTGGCCTCACGTTGGGCTACATCCAATTTTTCTAGTTTATTTTTTAAAGAATTTTTAGAGCTTTCAAATTAATGCATTAATTAATGTGTTAATAAATTAACGTGCATTAAACAAAATCAACACGCGTGAAAAAAATTAATTCGTGTACATAAATTTATATAAATTTACAAAATTCTGTGAAACAAAAGTTTCAATATTTTGTTAAACTGCGGTTATTTGACAATCGAATGAATTCAGGTAACTAAACTGTAGTTGTCGTTCCATCACTACTGTAAATAAATAATTATTCCGATGACAGGCTAATAGATTTTTATGCTAGCTATGACATCAGTTGTTGTTAATTATATGTTTTAAAATGTGTTTCTAATTTTCTATATTCTACACGTTGGGCCCCCAAACATTGCAGGGCTTGGGTAACTTACCCCCTACTCTCTCTCTCAATGGACCTGGGTGCGTTAATTAATGCGTACAAAAAATTAATGTAGTGCATTAATGCATTAAAAAAATTAACACTTCGATAGCTTTAATAATTTTTGAGTCTTAGCGACATTTTTTGGATATGTAGTTTTGAAGTAATGGATTTTTAGGGTGCTTTGTAGTTTTCACTATACAAAAGCATGAGCTGTTTAGTCATAGTTTATTTATTGTTCACAACTTTGTTATTCAAATATTTACAATGACTTTGTTATTTTTAGTACCATTATTAATGGTCATTATTTTGTTACATGCATTGTAATAAGCTTCAGTCAAAACCGTACGCCGTAGGTCATGAGGTGTATACATGTCTGACAAGTAGACAGTTGAGCAATAAATACATCAAAGAGATAATAAAAATGATAACCATTGTAATATAGTATGTACACCGTGTCCCAAAATTAGCTGCCCCCCTGCTTCAAACACGCCTAATTTAGTTTGTAGTTCATGGATTTCAACGAAATATTGTACGCTGCACTATTTTAACATTACTTACGCTCACACTCATTATGACATACGCACATTACCGTGCATGCTCAGTGTAATGTCATTATGACGTCAGAGTTTATTTTCATAAAGCTTATGTTTAATACATTGGGTGTTAATGACAAAGGGATTAAGCAGTGGCGTACCTGTTTTAGACTAAGAGCTTGCATCAAGGCCAGAAGTGGCTACTTTGTGCCTAAACTGTAAAGACAAATTTAGAATGATTGTCTCAGTAACTGTCTCACATCTTGTGAAAATCTGTCGGGTATTAACGATTTTACACTTAACTCATAAATCTGTAGGGGCCGCTAATTTTGGGACATGGTGTAAGCATGACATAGTGAAGCAGGGTCACTGATTGAGGCCATCATCATTATTGGATCTGATTCAGTTGCTTGCGTTGCATAAATTTCAATATTTTTTGCCATATTCAGTGCAGTTTTAACATGACTATCTGTAATGCATTTCAGTGTTTCAAACATAGTGTTGAGTATTGTAAATCAATGGCTGCATATGGTTGCAGATACTTGTGTTTAAAGGTAACTCATATTGTTTACGAGAGTGTAGTGAACAAAACATTTTGCATCGCAAGCTATATGCCCTACAAGCAGCACTCGAGTTGCTGTTAATATATTTTAATTTTGCATTTGGTCATATTGTCTTGTACATTTGTTCTTTTGTGTTCATTTGATCCGTTTCTTTCCTGATTTGCGGATAAATAAGTAAAGTTAATTTATACAGGGTGGGACATAAAAATGTGGCACTTTACTTTTGTCGATATCTTTCCTAATCACTGATCGATTTTTAAAATTTTTTCACTTGCACACTCTGTGGACAATTCGCAATAACGTGATTAGTAATTTATTACATATCTCACTACTTCATAAATGTGTCTCTACACTACTTTGTGAAATGTCAATGAAATATGCATATATAACGATAATAACAAACAAACATTTTGGCAAAATTTTAAAAAAACACTTCAGACCAACATTGCAGTGATTGGTCTGTATGACACTAGTCTCTGTGGGTATAAAACAGCCTAGTGTCATACAAATTATTCACCGCAATGGTGGTCTGAAGTGTTTTTTTGCCTAAATGTTTGTTATTATTGTTAGTTGTTCTTACATTTATATTTCACAAGGTAGTGTAAAGATGCATTTATGATGTGGTGGAATATATAATATTCATATTATTGCAAACTGTCTACAGAATGTGTCAGTGAAAGAATTTTGAAAATCAGTCAGTAATTGGTGAAGATATGGACAAAAGTAAAGTGCTGCCACATTTTTTATGGCTCGCGGTGTACAACTCATACTTGTTATTGTTCAGGTCCTGTCGGGTTTGACAATCTGGCGGATAGTTGCTGGCTTGATGGCGTTCTGGCTGATTGTACTGCTGCTGATGAGTTCGTCTCTGTACCAGACAGCGTCCAACACAGATGAGTCGGTGGAACGTCAGCTCTTCGATGCGATGAAGAACTTGAATACTCTCCGCATGGAAAACCAGGCACTGAAGAAAGAGGCAGAAGAGCTTAGGTGAGTCTACTTGCTGTAGTCTGGTTCTCAGTTTTTGGTCTTTATGTGTTTGACATGCATTGGCATTTTAAACCAACTTTTAGTGCTTACTGGTACAGAGACAAACTTATTAGTGCAATTTTCATGTACTGCAGATGTTTTGAATTAATAACAGGCACCAGTTATCATTTAAGAGTATGAATTTTGTATTGCTGTTTTTACATTTTCTTCATATATGGTGATATTACAGTTGAAATCTTTTGTGGCTTACTAGTAGCAGATAGTGATCAGAGTAAGACGTTTTCTTTCGAAGTACACTTTTGAATTGTCTGGAGTAATTAAACAAAGGTTGGATGGTAAAACATTAGTGGAAAGTAATAATTTTCCTTTATGTTTTATGTTGTAAATTTGCACTACGTGTTGGTTATTTTTCACTCTATTACGTTTGTTCATCCACATTCACTGATTGTGATTCTCAGTTAGTTGGTCAGTCATGGTAGTTTTCTATAACTTTCACAGAACTGGATGAATGGCAGCTCTTAACATCAAAAGAATAGGCATAAATAATATAAAGAAGTATGCGTGCATTTTTACATATAATTATAAAATACATAGAAATTATTATCTTTTAGTTGTATGTCGCATCACAGTTCAATTGAGTGCCGAGACGTCTTGTTTCAGTTTGTGGTGGTTTTTTTGCATGGCTGCGGTCTGCGTAGGAAAATGAAGCTTCATGCAGAGGAGGAGGCTCATCGAAACCTAATTCCATCGTCGGTCAGAGCTGGTCATTCTGACAGCAAAGTTCCACCACTATCTGGTGAATGCTTTTGTATTCTGTCACTAGTAATTGTTGGAGTCCTTAAGGTGATATCTTTTGTACGATAGTCTTCCGCACTGTACCAAGTTTGTTTTGTATTGGTCCAATGGTGTTTTGTTAATTATGATCGTGCAGATATTGTCTGACTTTTCCAGCGGTTCATTTTCTGTGTAATTAAGGTGACTCCAAACTGTTGTTTGTGTCAGCATGTTGTTTGTGTCAGCAGGTGATGGAAATGTCTAGATTTTTCTTACGATAAATCTGGACTTGATTCCTGAACAATTTCATGATGATCTATATTCTACTCTATGTAAATAGCTCTAGCATGTTCACACTCACCTCTGTTTCATGGAGCATATTAACATTACTGTTGTCAGCTCTGCTGGACGTTCCTTATAAATAGTGCTCTAGCAGCTACTGATTGCATCGCATTGTATTCTTGCCACTGCAGGTAATCAGTCTCGTGAATTACCGAGCAGCAGTGGTGGAGAGCCTAGTTTAGCGGCTGAGACATATCGTCGTGCAGTGGAGAACGATGTCGTCGAGATGTGGTACTACTTGCGCTCGCAGCTGACGGATTTGCAGCGTGACCTTGAGCGCAGCTCGAACAGTGGGAATAATCCCGACACCTATATAGAGAAGTTTGCACTGCACTCAATGGTCAAACGTCTCCGAGATGTCATCGATACCGGACTTGACTATAAACGGTTGGTATTCATTTCACTTTTCAACTCATGCGTTCAATGAATTCAGGAATGACCACTTGTCAAAAAAGCCTTGATGTGTTGGAATTTGGCATGTGTGAACTGTTGAAATTATTGGAATTAATGGAATGGGACTGTTTAGAGGCATTGTGCTTTTTCCCGTCACTCAGCCAACTGCATTAGAGCACTAAGTGCTATAGAAATTGACTGAATTTTAAAAAGTTTCATTACGTTGTGGATTGTGTTTTCATGCATAGTTTTCTGCTCTTTAGTAGCGTGACACATACTGTTGTCAGCATGAGGTCTGACATCTCGACTGATGAGTTTGTGTGCAATGGTGATTCGCGGTTTCAGCACCATATTGCGAGATCTGCACAACTTGTCAAGTGTCAATGCTGAATGGAGGAAGTCGGAAGCCACATCATTGTCTGCACTCGTTCAGAAGAGAATTCGTTATTTGCAGGTACGGTGTTATTGGACTTTCAGCTTTCCACTTTGTGTCAAGTTTGTTAACCTCCTCAGCAGTAATCCCGAGCGTTATTTGGGGCAGTTATTATGTACTAAAAAAGGTAACCCCGACTGAGACTCGGAGCGCAGCTATAGCAGTCTCCTTGCCATCTGTGCTGCATGGTGCCAGGGTGCCAGTCATTAATGCATGTCCAGAACCGTCAGCGGACCATGTCTGTTGTGCTTTCAATTAGTCGCATTCAGTGGTCAGTTGCAGCTGATAAAATTCTTTTCCCTTCCGTCCGACTGCCAGATGTCATCTGTGTTGAGCTAGTTTATCAACATCACAAGTTGCAGCACATCCAGCTACATCGGCTGACAGCTGCCATCAGCGCCGCGGCTGTATTGTGAGTGCAGGTCCAGTGGGAGTATACAGTTGAATGCTCAAGTGTACATTTAAATGTCATTAGGCGAATGTCGAGGTGAACTCGCCACGGCAGATATATGTACCGCTTTTAGACAGAAACTCTGTCCAAATTCATACCGCCAAGGAGGTAAAAGAACAAGAAAACAATAGGAACAAGACACTCTTTTTGTGTACAATTTTGGTTCCTAACTGTTTAGATTTATACATTATGATAAGATACGGATTTGCACTTAACAGACAAGCTGTCAATTAAATATAGCACAAACTAAAAAGAACTGAAATGTTGTAAATAGAAATCAAATGAGAGAAACCAAAATAGAACTAAATGTATAATATGAAGTGTAAAAATGAAGATAACTAAAACTAGAAAAGAAACTGATGTAAGAGAAAAAAAACATAAGCAAGTCCAGTTATCCATGAAATCAGATTTAAGGGCTGCCATATGTCTATGGAAGGTAGGATTTGAGAATGAGGGATATATGTGCTCGACACTTTCAGTATTGCTGTCGCAGTCATGAAGTGCAAAGCCATATGTTTTGTTGTTACGGTTTGATGTCACTTGTTGTGTTTAGAACCCGAAGGATTGCCAGAATGCTCGCAAATTGGTGTGCAACATCAACAAAGGATGCGGCTTTGGCTGTCAGCTGCATCATCTGACCTACTGTATGCTCGTTGCCTACGGCACAAATCGCACTTTGATTATTAAGTCTCACGGCTGGCGATACTCGCCCTCTGGTGGTTGGGAGAAGTACTTTTTACCTGCGAGTGACACCTGTGTTGATCGCTATGGAACGAGCAGGCCGTGGGCAGGTATGTCAGCTAATGGCTCATCCAGTTGATTGTCGATACTAACCAATGCAGCTGATAATCGTCTCCAAAACAAGCTATAATGTGTCAAGTCTTATGCTAAATTCATAGTTATTTAATCACAGTTTTGATTGATGTGGTTAGTACAAGTTAGGAAAACATTATTTTTATGCAATGGACATGACTGCTTAAAAGCAACAAGGATGTTGTTTGAAAGGCTACTTTATAGGACAAAATATGGTTTAGCCAAAGTGCTGTGTCTGCTAAACTAGTCAATACAGCCACTGTTGAGCAAATAAGTGTTGACGATGTCTGCTTATATCGCAAAAAATATACATGTTATAATTGCAATTTTTGCATGATATAAGTAATTATTTGCATGGCTAACATGATTAAAACTGATAATCAAATGTTGAACAGCTCTAGTATTTTTTTATCATCTTGAGATCTGAGGTTATCTCAGCCTGACCAGTGACTATCCCTCCGAGGGTCCGTGGATAGGCGCAGTGAGTGCCAGTATAAGCTGGGATGTACAGGCAGACCATGCGATGCACTGGCTTCATATCCGTGGTCTCACAGTAAACTGTAGTCTGTGCTATGGAAATAGAGGTTCCACCCTATGGGCCTTGTGGCTTGTGAAGGACTTTACATTTTTACGATGGTATTTGCTATTATATTGTAACGAGTAGGGATTGCCCGGCCATCTCTTGATTGGAAACGCGCTCTTGGTCGACCTCCCATCACTTGGATCCATCAGATCTGCCGGGACACGGGAATATCAGTGACCGACGCTCTGCAGCTGGCAGAAGATCGCTCGTTTTGGCGACAAATCGCAACGGCGGAATGCTACTGCTGAACGCTTCGCATCTTGATGATGATGATGATGAGTAGGGATTGCAATCCCAAATCCCGGGATTCCCGGTCGTTTTCGCCAATTCTGAATCCTGGGATTGTTGGCGTCCCAATCACAAGATTTTAGGGTTACAAAAATTTGTTAAAATCACATTTTTTGAGCAGTAAATGATAAAGTAACAATTTTAGAGGTCTCGTGAATAAAATATTTTATGTACGCTAAAGTACTACTTTTTGCTGCTCACTGTAATTTGTATTTTGATAGTCACAGTCACTCCCTACAGTTTGGATATACTTTTTATAAGGGCCTATGCTACATTTTATGCATGAAATAAGTCAATTGAGGATACCAAAATGACGACAAGTCTGTAAGCCTACTATCGAAATGGGATCTTGGGATTACAAATTTCTCAATCGCAGATCTCGGGATTGAAAATTTAATCCCGGGATTGCAATCACTAGTGAAGAGTATGTTGCATTGGCTGTTGCAGTGGGTACAGAGAATGTGCAGGTAGTGGAGCTGCCAATTGTTGACAGTGTTCACCCACGACCACCGTTCATCCCTCAGTCTGTCCCGGCCGACCTGGCGCCGAGGATAATGCGCCTGCACGGACATCCGTTTGTTTGGTGGGTCTCTCAGTTCGTCAGCTACTTGTTCCGTCTTCAGCCTCAGCTAAGAGATGACATCGAACAGCTCAAACTGAAGCTCGGTTTTCGTCATCCCATTGTCGGGTCAGTCTGCTGACGATGTTGACTGCAAACGCATATTTTGACATTGAAATCTTAAACAAAATATAGAAAAATTTGTGAAAGCAAACAGAAAACATATACGAATAAGTATAATTAAATAAAAACAGAAGAAAATCATACAACTGAGCATTTATTTTAGAATCTGTTCATTATTACCTGGGTAGCAAAAAAGTGGAAGTGGGAAACTGTGTAAATGATAATTGCTTGACTAGCTTACCAGATTGGCACTACGGCTACATTTGAAAATGTTGTTAGTAGTAATATTAATGCTGTTTTTAGCAGTTCACTTTTGCTGGATTACTGAAGCTCTATTCTATTTGCAGACATGAAAACTGACATGAAATTTGACAACAGACAAGGAAATATCATGGAACGTTGTTTATTATTAACATTGCACTCGGAAAAGTACTGTAGTTTGTATTGTCTGATGCAGAGATTAGATCTGATTTTATTTGTCAGATGAATGCATCTGCTATCAGCTAAAGGTTATTTGTTGGGAAACTGAACTAACTTAGAAAAGCAGATGAGTTAGATGTGTTTCATTCAGTCAAATAGTTTAGGTAGTAAAGACTAACAAAAATAAAAATGATGTGCAAACTGATGATGTGTAACTACTTGACAGTGTTGTTACAGAAGCTTGCGCGATATCTGTCAGTGTTTGACATCTTCTGTTATCATGCTGTCTTTCGTGCTGTGTCATCCGAGAGTGGAATGTCATTTCTTACTGGCTGGCTGTCTGTAGTATCCATGTTCGTCGGACTGATAAGGTCGGTGCAGAAGCGGCATTTCACAGCGTCGACGAGTACATGAGTCATGTGGATAGTTACTACAACACGCGTGAGAAACAAGAACACATCGATCGACGGCGAGTCTACATTGCCAGCGACGATTCCTCCGTCATTGACGATGCTAAACTCAGGTCGGTATATCTATACACTCTGGCCAAAAAATGTCACACAGTCATTTTTATATCTTTGCGAAATAGGAACCAATTTTACAAAAATTTTTACAGACACACTTTGTGGACATTTTGTGATGAAGTTGTTACTGAATACCTTGGCACACTTCAACTGTGTTGCTACGCTACTTGTGAAGTATAAATGCAAGAAAAACTAATAATAATGACTGAGCAACAAGCATGTTGGTAAATAAACAAGACACTTCTGATTTAGATTGCAGTGAATGATCTGTACAATGCTACATTGTTCTAGACTCTCAGAATATCTGGCATGCTGAATGATGTGTTTGTTCCTGGCTTAGTGTGCCAGCTACCAGTTTGTCAGTAGTGGTCATGTTTTGTTCAGTTGTGCACATGTTTTAGTCTGGTGATCTTATGTCTTGACATTTTGGCAACCGCTGCTGCCTTTTTTATAATGTTTTTTGTTTGCAACTGAATGCTGCTGCAGTGAATGGAAATCAGGAAAATATAGACTAAAATAAAGAATCAACAGCCATTGCTGAAACGTAAACAAATTAGCGAACAAACATTGTGATTTGCTGAATTTATATAGTTTATTCGTTAACTGTTCCAACTTATGAGATTTTCAGGTGTTGAATTTTTTTTTCATCGTGCATGGATTCTTCCCGCTATAAACCAGTTCTAGAACTTTAGTTGCCCTAATATTTACATGTTACATCGCATCTATGTTTGATGCATATGCTGGGGATTTCTGACACTAGCATGGACAGATGCATATTATGTGAGCACTAGGCATTGACATTATTTCATGTTGGTATGATTGTGCTGGCGTCAGGTACTCGAACTACGATGTGCTTGGTGATCCGAGTCTGTCGAAGTCTGCGGGACTGGCTAGGCGTTACTCCGAGGACTCGCTGCGAGGGATTGTCACTGACATTTACTTACTGTCACACACCGACTACCTCGTCTGCACGTTCTCGTCACAGGCAAGTCACGGCTCTGTGTTGCTGTTGCTTTGAGCATTGAACTGCAAAGTAAACTTAATGTATTGCAGAGGTTTGTTTTTTTACTTCTGTCCGGCCGTGTGTGCTCGCAGCAACAGCATATAATGACAATGCATGATACCTGTCACATCATTACATCACTATCTGATAGCGTATTGTCTGTAATGCAAAGAAAGAATTTTCAGGTAGTTATTATTGCTCAGAAATTTACAAAATGCATTGAAATTACTATTTTGTAAAAATTCACTTGGGAGTGATATGCAGTCTTACAAGTGATTTTTAGTTGAAATTAGGCAGCTTAAACAGGCACTTAGAACTGTTAGTTTAATATTTTATCATAATTTATGTCGCCATATAATAATAATATATCTGAACTTTGCATATGAGGTTTATTTGAAATAAATACTATCATGTTTATTGCAAGCTGAGTTGTGTGGGTATTGTGGAATTTTTGCTTTGTATTCTTTACAAACAGCTACACATAATCACTTACTGTCCGGCCTCCATGGTGGACATCTGTTCAAAAAAGTGGCAATAGTTGTCGAAATCTTGATAATAATATCAAAAGGTTGTATATAGATGAATTTGTGTAACTTTTTTAGCTACACATAAAGACCAGCAGCAGTGTAGCTGTGTCTAAGAGTTTGGTGACGATAGCGAAACTAGCAGTGTTGCCGGTGCGCTGCTGATGCAGGTATGTCGAGTCGCTTATGAGCTGATGCAGACGATGCACCCAGATGCGTCTCGCTATTTTCACTCGCTCGATGATGTCTATTACTATGGCGGTCAGAACGGCCACATGCAAGTGGCATTAGTTGAGCACCAGCCGCGCCCAGGTACTGACGAACTTACCCTGGTCCCTGGTGACAGGATCTCCCTTGCTGGAAACCACTGGGACGGGTTTTCCAAGGGCCGATGCGAACGGACTGGCCGCGTTGGGATTTTTCCGTCATACAAGGTCCGCGAGCACGTGGACATTGTGCAGTTTCCGACGTATCCGGAAGCCAACCTGGTCACAAGCTGATGAAGTTTTTATACCTTTGCGAATTATACTACGTTTCAGTGCATATATTGTTAGGTTTTTCTACAGCAGTATTTGCAGTGAGATAGGGATTATATCGTGGCAAAAAAATCCATATCGATTATCATAGCAATTTATATCCAGATATCGTGAGAGCAGAGACCTGACTGGTAAGGCAAGTGGGAGCAAGGGAGGTCAGACGGAGGGGTGGAATAAGCTGAATACCACATGACAACGATGGGGGGCGTGGTGAGAAGGAAACAGGCAGCAGCCAGAGCCTCTAATACTGACGGCCATGCAGCAGCTGTAGCAGCGCCAGCAGCAAACATGCACGGGGCTTTGCTACTGATAGTTTGTTGACTTAAATGATTAAAATGACCTCACCCTTTCCATCCTTTCCGCATCACTAAGTCGTCATGCAATTTGTTGCAACTGTCATGTGAGCTCTAAACTTTGCCTACTTACAGACGTCTGTGTCTGCGTGCTATTTCAGCCCCCTTGCCGTCCATCAGAATAAGTCAGGTGATGTCTGTGCGATGTCGTAGGCGCAGTCTGTCTCACGATGTGGTAGCAACCGGTAGGTGGCGATCGATATCTTGATACTGGCTTATCGATATAATCCCTACAGTGAAAGCAACTGTAACCACTGAGCTAGCAATGCTCTCGAATTTGTTTGGTGCTGGTGTAATATTTATGAAACCATTTTAAGTGTAGCATTTCATTTGTATGAAGCTCCGTAGCTAGTGTCGTTGTTATGCTATGGTGTGCAGCAATGTCTAAAATATATTGTGTAAGAAGATGCAGTGTGAAGAGGTATGAATAACAATTTTTCTAAAGGTGAAAATGGACACTGTACTTTGTTCCGTGTGGGGGAAATGTTATTGAAATTATTAGTTGCGTCACTAAAGTATAATATACTTTTTGGTGACAATGATTTACTGGGAAATGTAATAAGCAGAACTTATGACTGCTGGGTGTTCACTGTTATGTTTTTTTGTTTGTTAAAACATTTAGGAATATTTTATTTCCTGGTGTGTTAGTGGTGCACGTTTATTTGTAGCCCATTGTCATCCAGTTTACTTGCTTTTATTGGCTAAATTCTCAACAACTACCGTTACGCTGATGAAGCTGGTTACTTAAGCTGGTTACTTATTGTACTGTTGCTGCTAATTCTGCCACAATCTCTTGAGTTGCCTTACTGCACTGTGTAATGTAGGCTAATGCTGAAATAGAGGCAGGCAATGTGGTTTAGACAACGTTTGCTGGTTAAAAGGTTTGATGGTTTGATATGTTCTAACGACTTTTTTTGGTTTCGAGTCACTGCAGAAGCAGAATTGTGTTGCTTAGTGTCAACGTTCAACTTGCTTTTATTGTAAGTGTTGTTATAATTTCTGAAGTTGGCTTCTAAACTGAACTGTGCACACATTCACACAGTGACCACTTATGTGAAAAATAGAGCTGTCAAATTAATGCATTAATTAATGCGTTAATAGTTTAATATGTTAAAAAAATTAACGCACATACTTAAATTTATGTTAATTTAGTGAAGCAAAAGTTCCAATATTCCGTTAAACTGTGGTTATTTGATAATCAAATGAATTCCAGTAACTAAACTGTAGTTGCCGTTTCATCACTACTGTAAATAAATAATTATTTTGACAACAGGCCAATAGATTTCTGTGCTAGCTATGATGGCAGTTATTGTTGATTATATGTTTAAAATGTGTTTTTAACTTTCTATATTCTACAGGCGGACCCCCAAACGTTGTGGGGCCTCGGGAAACTAACCCCCACCCCCTTACTCTCCTCAATGGGCCGCCACCTGGATGCGTTAATAACACGTCAATTAATGCGTTAAAAAATTAATGTTTTGACAGCTCTAGTGGAAAACCTTGAAAGGTCACAGAATTTGATGGCAGCCAAGGAAATTTTTGGCAAAAAATCCTGATAGGGAAAACTGTTTATCGCTAACAGTGTTTTTGGTGTTCATTAGAGCATTTTATAGTGCGATTATTTTACTATTATGCTGTTAGTATGCACCGATTTGGTAAACACAGCATATGAAATACGCCCTGTCCCAAAATTAGCAACCCGCCTTGCTTCAAACATGCCTTATTAAGTTTGTAGTTCATGAATTTCAGCAACATATCGTAGGATGTACACTGCACTATTACTTAACGTCACGTCCATTATGACGTGAGTTCGTCTGTGCTCAGTGTAACGTCATTATGATGTCAGAGTTGGTGTACATTAAGGTTTTGTTTGATGCATTGTTATTGACAAAGGGATCAAGCAGCAGTGTATGGACCTTAGACTAAAAGCTTGCGTCGAGGCTAAAGGTAGCCTCTTTAAGCTCAAACTTTAAAGGCTAGTTCAGAATGATTGTCTGCATGACTGTTTAAAATTTTGTAACAATCTGTCATTTATTAACGATTTTGAGCTAACTTATTTGTAGAGGGGGTCTCTAATTCTGGGACACCGTGTAATGCCACAAAGTGTTGGGGCTGTGCCAGGGAAAATGACAGTGCCTGGAAAGGATTTATTCAGCTCATTTGATTCGGTAGACTTGTTCAATGTTGTGTTTTCCGTTGTTGTGGTGAATGAATGTTTCAGTGGCTGTGAACACAGTGTGATATGATATAATTTTCTACTCTTAGTTCTCTGTTATTATGCTCGGCTCAATTTACTGTTGAATGATGCTGCATAAGTGACTGCCGTCTTTGTAGGCCACATTACTGATCTTGCCCGTCCGTCCATTGTGCGTCTGTTCCGTCTGTTCTGTACAGACTCGGGCTTGAAAAGCTTGAAAACCAGTGTGCCAATTTTTTCTTTAAAAGATCGAAGGGGAAGCTTGCAAGACATCAGAAACCTTCAGAAAATGGTGCGTATCTCACATACACATGGCTTGCTGTGAACGCTCAGGCAATGTAAAAGTGGACTTTTAGTTGAAATTCAAAATAAATGCATGGCTAAAAGTTTGGCCACAGTTTATTTAGCCGTAAGTCGGCATCCTTGCTTGTTTTAGCTGCTGCGGTCGCATTTGTCTTCAAAGTGTTGTCTTGATTACAGAGAATAGAACGTGAAATTCAAGCAACAAGGTATGCGGTGGTCAATGTAACAATCTGTCATCTGTAATATGTATGTGATTAATTTTTACATGTAAAACGATGTAATAACTAGGGTGTTATAACAGCGTTTGTTGTGGCCATTTGTATGGTTCGTTTTAGTGCATTTCGACTGAATAGACTATGTATGTTGGCAGCATTGAATGTGTGTCTGCTGTGTGTGCATCATGCTTACTCATGTCTAGCATGTCAGCTAGTCGCGTTATTCAGTGCTTATTGTATAACCAGGAAATACAATAGTGACTTAATTTTTTACTTGTGCAGTGGTGTACTCCTGCATGCTGGTCCCATGAATCGTCTCACAGTGTTGGACAGTAATGATGTGGTATGTGTTTTGACGATATTGTGTGTGTCCTCTACAGTGTTAGTCAGAAAATTTTACTTCCCCCCTAAAGTTTTATGAACTTTGTTTTTCAATATCTGAAAATTTTCAAGCCTTTTTTACATCACAGCACATGCATTTAGACAATATTGCAAAAGTCTGCGGCAAGTCATCTTGTATATGCTGCAGCGCAGCTTTTAGCTCCAGAGTGGCCTTCAGCTTTGTAAAATGTCGGCAGCATTGCACTCCACACATTAGTAGTCAAGTGGTTAAAATCTGGTGAATTTGGCAGCCATTTTTACTTTACGAGGTTCGTACAGTGGGCTTTCAAGTGAAAATGAAAAATTCTCTGGGTGCGTGTGCATAGTATGTCATAACATTATCAAACTTAAGAATAATTGAATGAAACTTTGTAATTTAGCATAGGTTTTACGCCGAATGTGTGTGTAAAATATGGCTTTAAAATTTTCAGTCTTTGAAAAATAAAGTTCTAGAAACTTTAGGGGGGTAAAATTTTCCTGACTCGCACTGTATGTGTTAAGGTGGTGGGCTTGTAGGATAATCTGTAACTTTTTTGGCTGCCAGTTGAATCTGTTGATGGCAGAAATTTCCCGATGTTTTTGGCACCAGGAACCTTGTTGTTGATGTTTTACTACAGAGTAATGGTGTGCTTGTATATTACGAAAAAAAAATTATTCACGAACTTTTTGATAGAATGAATTAGCGACTTAATTCATGTATTTAATGGACTGTTTTACTACTGAAGCGTTATTGACATGTGAGAATTAGAACTGCCATTATCGATACATATGCACAATTTTACGTTTAGGTTGTTTTTGTGTTTTGTGTTTCATAAAGGTTAAACTTTCTGTAAAGGTTAAACTTATTGTTTTGTTATTATGTGTATGTGCAATTTTGCCTGGAAAAACCGTCCCCAAAATGACCTATACTGTGTTGGGCGGGACGTTAAACCCTACTCACTCACTAACTATAACTGATTGTGTTTTTGATTGTCTCCATGCAGTGCATGCTACATTACCCAGTCTCTTGTAAACAGAGTCACTGTTGCTGTATGTTAACTGTCATTAAACCCAAGTGATTTCTGATATATTATTGAGAGTTGATCTTCTGCATCAGCTGGCTGGCGCATAAAAAGTAAAGCCCTTACTGATTCATAAAATCGGGACCCCTTTGTATTTTTGCAATAACTTTTTCAAATGTTGATCGATTTGAATGAAAATTACATCACTGTATTTG
>Ga0209454_1001072_pt1 | contig 16213 bp, 13 predicted proteins | sample WorMetHERISLAND1_2_FD_187400 | JGI IMG/M metagenome (GOLD analysis project Ga0209454, IMG submission 187400) | Marine gutless worms symbiont microbial communities from Max Planck institute for Marine Microbiology, Germany - Olavius geniculatus... | ecosystem: Host-associated > Annelida >...
GATTAAGCCAATTAGCGCTTTATAACAGTTACGTAAACTGATGCAAATTGGCCTTTAACAGTCAATTCTGAAACATACGCACTGCAAAAAACAACCATGACTAATAAGAACTTGTCGTAAACAAAAACATCAGAAGATGTGTCATTTCGTCAGTTTTCGCTATGCTATTTTGCTGCCTTATCCGATTCTGCATCAAACGCAGTCTGGTGTAAACGAAAGTGTTTAAAAACATGACTGAATGAAGCTACGTACACCGTGCCCGTGGCAGTCGGGACAAGGCAGGACCGGCAGACTCAAGACAGCCGTACAATGCTGAGCTATACACATCTGTACACACGGCACAGTCCCAATCCTACATTAATACAATAACTGGACAGCCACATGCTGAGAAATAGAATACTGAGCATACGCTGTATAAGAGTTCTATGAAGGACTTTCAACCATCTCAGTTCTGACCTCAAAAAACCTGATCACCTCGTAAGCTCTAACAGATGCACTGGAAGACAACTATTGAGCGTTTTCTTAATGAGTTCTGTACAGAGACTAAAATGCTTATTTTTTTCTGCAAAAATAAACAGATGGTTGAGATGATCTCAGATGTTTGTCATGATCTCACCGCATCTACTTCATAATGCTTAACTGATGTAACTGCAATTGAAGTTTCATGCATTAAAATGTTATTTAATCGTTCAAGTTTCGTAATGATCAATCATCAATTTCTGCAGTTCTAATACTGACATGTTGTTTGGCGCACTTGGCTCCGTCGGGCACCATGCCAGGGTCGGGCATCGACAGGCCAACGTCCAGAATGGCAGCCTTGCAGTCATGCCGCGTGTCGTTGACCAGCACCCAGGCCTCGGGCATCGTAAACGCCAGCGCCTCCTTCCAGAACATTAGCTTCTCACTCAGATGTTCACAATGCAGCATGCCACACATCACGTCTCTATCAACCACATACACACAGACAACATCACGCGGTGACCACTTTACAGACACTATAAAACTCGCTGACAATTCCCCGACGACTTGCAAAACCACTGACCATTTTAACTGTTACTCAACGAGAATCGCCTAACCCTAGTACTAGCTAAAATATAACATAGATAGAAATATTAGAAGCTAAAACACATGTAAGCAAAATTCAGCAATAAACAGCATAAAATAATCATCAATGAGTACATACCGAGTAATACAAAAAAGGCTTTTGGTGCAATTTTTAGGAAAGTGTTTGGTAAATTATCCCTGATAAGATTTTTTCCGTGATATTTCTTTAATTTTAACTGAAATCCCTGATTTCCAGACAAGTGGTCCACCTGTAATCAACTGAATACCTATTCGTATGAAGTACGCAAAAAACGACAATAAATTACAGTAGAATAATCTTGTTAATAAGTCTCTTTAAAAAATAAATGGGTTAAAAGGCTGCAGTCCATCAGTCTCAATAAAATGGAAAGTTCATGACTATGTGTTCTGCTGCACAAGTTATAACCGACGTCTGGCAATGTAGACTACAGTTAAGCAGATGATAGTTATCGTATCATTTAGTACACATTTAAACAGCAGCTGCTCAGACTCTTCAAGAGTTGTTCAACTGTTCTATTGTCACCGCGACAGGAACCACAGTGACACTCAGAGACTAAATGCACTCAATTGGAAATTGGCACGCAGCAGTATACCGACCGTTCATCACATTTCTTGAAAGACTTGTTATCGACCCAGCTGAAGCCGCAGTGACCATTGACGGTGCCGAGAATGTTGAATTTATCAAAACAACGTCGATGTGACATGCGGCCCGTAGAGCCCCACAACAGATGACACTGCTTGTCGTGGCTGTTACACCGCCCTTTGTAGCAGTATGACCCACCTCCCTATATGGAAACACAGGCCAACTACTACAGTCAGAAAGGTCAAAAGTGTGTACAAGACATTCACGGCAAATTATTTCAGATGCTTAAAGGTCCGTGGACGCCAAAATTAACATATACATTTTATCTATTTTCCTAAATGGGCAGAATTTTCTGATAACTTTGGCAGCAATATCGGCGCCCAGCGTTTTGTCAACACAGAATAATTTACCTTTGGAGTCGACGATCTACGAAAACGACGTAGAAAAGATAAAAAGCTCGGTAGAACAACAAGGTTTACCCGGCAAATGTCATTGAAACAATGCACACGTGAGTCGAGTCTGCATAACTTTGGAGAAAGACAAAAACAGAGAGCCCAACAAACAAACAGAGGCAGCAGCGTAACTTTGTGGTCTGACAAATGCCAACTTGTTCCCGATTGTGACAATTCCAAAATTGCCACAAAATCTCGGTTCGTCCTGGAAGTGAATCAGCAACCAAAACTTATCGAGAAGAAAATTTCAGCATGTTGATAATTTTTTTGGCTGATTTTGCAGAAAGTATCGATATGACAAGAAATCGTTGTTTGTTGGTTTCATCAGTGTTTATCCTAGAACGTCCCAGTCTATACTAGTTTATCAGTCTCGATCGTCACGTATAGCAGTAATTATCTGCAATAAAATTGGCATTCACGAGCATATATCCTGCAAAATTTCTTTGATGTCGACTGAACCAGTCGAAATAAAAAGACAAGCTCAATATCGGTGTTCATCACGAAAGTTACTGTTTCCTGATAAGCACTGATATCACTGACGATCAGCATCTGTGGGACTGTAGAGTAACAGAATCGTTCAAGATAATGATGTCTGAACCATGTGATGTCAAATAACCAACACACGGTGCATTCTACCATTGGCGACCGCACCTTTCCAGTGACTGCTGCATCGGTCTAGAATGGTTTGCCAGAGTCAGTGAGGTCATCGCCGTCGTTGCAAGTTTTCCGCAGCAGACTGAAAACCGAACTTTTTGCCCGGTCTTACAGACATGACTAAGAACGTCTCATTGCACTGACTACTATTACGTGACTTCACTGTTTAAGCTTATTGTTACATGTCCTTGTAGTCTCAGGACTTAACACCATGCTAAAGTTTATTCGTCCTTCATCATCATCATCATCGTCATGATAATGATTATGAAGGTGATGAATTGGTGAAGTTAGTGTTTGTTTACCTGCTTTTACAGTTACAAGCAGCAACAAGCATGCTAATGATATGGTGTTGTGAATAGTTCTATTTTTAGTTCTCAACAGAATGACAATAAATGGTTGCAGATTTGGAGATTGAATTGGCAGTGACGTCAAGAGCCACAGCAGGGCCCTTTTGGGGAGACAATTTTAAAAAATTTTTTATGGTGCATTCTGATGTACTTCATATTTCCGAGTGACGGCGGGGCCCCCAAACATTGTGGGGCCTGGGATAACTTACCCCACCCCCTTTATCTCCCCTCTCTTGACTGGCCTGTGAATTGCGTGCATAGTTTCTTTGCACTGAAGGAGGTAATTCAACTATTTACACAGCAAAGCTGCTCTAGTAATGTGAGCTGTTACTGCACGTGTGCAGGCATTTCAAGCAAGCTTACTCTCAGCTGATGGAGCTTCGTATTGTTGACTCAAACCTGCTTGAAGTGAAGACATTTGCTGCGTTCATCAACTACAAGGCACACCAGTTTTTTAATGCTTTGTTTCTTACACACATATTTGGAGTAAAATATGGAAGCTGAAGACGTTATTTATAATTTACGTATAGCAATTTTCTTTCCACTGGCCACCATGTCTGCCTCAGGCAGCAGTGTTGACTGATCATGTACTTGAATTCACGTGCTTGTGTCTCTATGTTTTAGCATTATTTGTGTCACATTTTTGCATAATCTGAGCACATACTTTAGTTTTATGGCTGATCTTGAGATGATTATAGTTAGTGACAGTTTACTTATGTTATCGTTACTGCTGTTAGCGAATGTTTTCATGCCAAGGCGTTTGGCTGTAATTAACCTGTAATCCCAAATTTTTTGTTCAGTGTTACGCACTATTTTACTTTGTTTTGAATCACACATTAGAATGCACTGTTTTCAGATATGTCGTTTGTTGTTTCAACTCAACACTCCACTTGATGCCATTGCGCAGTTTCGTCGGCATGTCGACTCCTTTAAAGCAAAGATAGGCGTTGCCGACTTGGCATTTGAACACTTTGCCTGGATGTCTAAACAGTATGCATTTGTACATACATTCTCGTCATTAACAAAGTGTCGTTCTAGTATATAATTTTTTATTGTGTTTAAGCATCATCGGTTTCACTTGCAAAAAAGACATTTAACTTATCTCAATAGCTTCCCCACCGAGGTCAGCCACCTTGCCGTGGTGGTGGGGCTCAGCACTGATGACCCGAAAGATTTCTAAAATCTGGAAGCGAGGAGTGACTGAGCGCTGACCAGATTCGTGTAGGCATATTGCTACACGATACCAGTTCTTTTGTGCTGGTTTCAGCTTCACAGCTGACTACGGCTTTATAGCCGTCTACTTACGGCTTTACAGCCATTTATTTACGGCTTCACAGCCGTTACGGCTTTATGGCCGCTACCTGTAACCTTCTGGTTACATTTGGGGACGTGCATTGGGCCAAGCTGATACGGCCTCAGCGCTGGGCAGGTGTAAGAGCCTGTCCACTCTGGAGGTAAGGTAAGGTAAGGTAAGGTATCTCAATAGCTTTTGTTACATAATGTCGGGACTGTTTCTTCTGTGAAAGAAATCTCTATCTGTACAGATATCAGGGCACTCAAATGGAATAGTGTATTTTTTTGTTCATCATCTGTGTGTTATCATATTTATTTTTTAAATTTGTGTTTTATTATTTAACTGTGTTTGTAGTTATATTGTTTGGTTTACAAACAGCTGGTGTATGCTTCACGTGTTTTCATCTAAGACTATTTTTTAAAATTTAATTTGTTTGTGAATCTGCATTGGGAATGCAGCCCAAGTTGAGAAACTGTATTTATGCTGAAGGTAGATGATCCACCATCATGATGTTGACTGGCTGGAAGTCGTTTCGACTGCGGTTTGTTGTGTATTTTTGTACACGTAGGTTTCAGCTCTTTGGTGACTTGTTTGACGAGGCAATTAAACTCGGTGGTCTGACGGCCATACAGACCCAGCATCCCGGATTCTATTATCAACAAGCAGCTTATCACTCAGAAACCCGCAGACAGCTGGCTGCTAAACTGAACTCGGTACTGGTATTGGCGAATGAATTAATGCATGAGGAAATGAATGAGTGAGAGTTAATTTGTCATAGCAAAATATCGACTGCAATTACAATATTGACAGAACGTTAAGGGGATAAAAAATTTCTAGCAGAAAAAAAATAATTTGTTTATGCAAGTAACTGTTTAGCTGTAAAAGCAACTTAATACAAGACCAGCATTTTCTAGAAATTTATTATTGAATTTATTATTTATGCAAACGTTCTTCGAATAGAGGTCATGTTCTGAATAGATGCTGGGTCTCAGATATAGGCTGGGGTCAAGGTAACTTGTACTAATAGAAGCCAGAGCTAATAAAAGCCAACGCCTTCTATTTGAAGTTTTTTGCAATATATTTAACTGTTCTGCTTTTATGATGACTAGCAAAGTACCCGCCCTTTGGGCAGGTTACTTTGCTAGTGAGATGAATGCATGCAAGAGTTTGGTCACTACTGCACGCCAAGGTAACACGACCGCCGATGATTACGTAATGAGCTTCATCTGGCGGCTGCCAGTGCCATAAAGTCGTTTCACATTTCAGCATCATCAAACATCCAAAACCTGCATGTTTAATGTCTCATAACGTACTTGCTGTTTGTGTGCGCAATTAGACTTGAAAGCAAAATGCAGGGGGGAGGGTGATTTAATCAGGGAGGCGATGTTATGTTAGTTAATTGGGTGGGGGTGAATTTTCAAGCGAAGGGGCAGTTTTTTGCCACATACTTCGCTCCCAGGGCGATTCTATTTTTGCCAAGGGGCGACATTTCAGGAGGGAGGGGTGGGCGATGCTATTTTGTGACACTGGCACACGTCGCAGAGACTGAAATTCATGGCCAGCCTTAAGGCCTTAGGCTATGACCTTTAAGTGGCCGTCATTCACCAGATGTCGCCACGAAGCTGAGCACTACTGACGAACTTGGCAGAATAAGTGGGGAAAGAAGACCCGACAACTCAACTCCCGCTCCCTCAAGCTGCCCATGGGGGAGGTGGGAGGCAAGGTGGGGGGCAGGGCACGTACTTAAGGCTCAAGGACTCAAACGCAGCGGTCGGGGTTCGCGACCGTGCAACAGGAAAGGCGCTAGAGGGGGCCGACAGACAGACAGACAAACAGACTTTCTGCGCATTATAGTAATAATGTGATGTTGTATTATTCTTACATTGTGTACGTGTGCAATGGCAGCCTGCACTGTCTGGTGCATCCGACAGTCTTGGGACTGTAGAATACTATGGACAGCGTCCGTGGAGACAGTCACATCAAGGTGTGTGAAACTCATAAAGCCATTTTTGTTTGTTGCTAATACATATTTGAGGTTTCTTTTAATTCGTTGGTCAGCTTTTACTGCGGCAGTATTTTTCTGAAAGGAAGAAGAACAAGTTTTGTGCATAGACTGAGATTGGTTGCGTGGGAACTCATCCTATTTGCAGAGCTTTGAGCTGGCAAGGGTTAACCCCAATTATAATAATAAGGCTACTGTATGGCCTGAAGCCCACATTCCATTACGTTGACTTTGCGACTTTCACCGAAACTTCATGATTTCATGATTTGTCACCATTTGAGTCCGCAACTTTCATGATATGTGTCTGCAACTTTCCCCACGGGGAAGTTTCAGTGAAAGTCAGCGTAATGGAATTTGGGCCTAAGTCAGCCAGATGATCGGCTCTGCTAACAGTCAGTGCTTTTAACTGACTGGGTCAGTATCTCAGCTGTCCTGGTCACAGGCCCTGTGTTGTTATGCAGAACTTTTTGGTTGTTTTTTATCGGTGGCCGTAACTGTCACTACTACTCATTTTTGCCTATCTACGGATGGATGGCCAGGTTGAGTTGATTTGGGCGGATGCTAAGACCGTATGTCCATGAATGGTTACACGTCTTATTATTATCTGGTTTCAATGTAGAATAAGTATTTTGGTCTAACCAACAATTTTTTGTGTAGAATGCCAGAGTGTTCACCTGTAGCTGTGACTCAGCCTTGTGTAAATAGTTATAACTACTGTGTAAAATGTGTGCAGGAATTGATATTCCCGATGCTGCAAAGGAGAAAGAAGGTATATTGTCTTTACAGCATGAAGAATCCAAAGTTGACCAATCGGTACACTCTTGATTTTAATTTAGTGCAATAGTATGCTCATCAGTTTCAGTATGTGTGTACTATTTTTGTTTATAATTCCTGTGTGAGTGACACGTTAATATATGTTAACATGTTAATATGATATTTCTTGTAAGAGGTTTTAATCCAGTTTTGACTAGAGTTGGCCTCGAGTCCTTATTCTCAGAACTCGAACTCATAACCTGAAGACTCGGACTCATATTGGACTTGGACCCTCATGTATTACAGGCAGACTTTTTGGAGTTGGACTCAGCACTGTATGGCTTGGAAATCACTTTGCCAATACTAATTTTTCTATTGTAGCTAAATGTTATGTAGTTTCAGTAGTGACATTAAGTTTTCTAGTGGTGCTTACAAATGTATTTAAGATTCTATTTTGTTGTGGTGGTTTCTCACCACACATTCTGCAACTGTGATTACTGAGTTTTACAAACTCTGCTTCTGGTTAACAGTTATGTGTTGCCTCGAGGCAGTGCCTCGTCTTGAGGCTGCCTTGAGGCAGCTTTTTACTGGACTTTAGTGCCTCGGCTTTAGCATAAGTCTTGAGGGTTAGTGTCTTGGCCTTTGCCTGGGCCGGCCTTGATAGTTGGTGACTTGGTACTAGCGCCGCTTGTTGAAGTCGTCGGACTTGAACTCAAACTGATTGGTCTCAGACTGAAGACTTGGACTCTGTGTAATGTCACAGATAACCTGTTGTTTCTGAAATAATGCAGTGCAGTATGGCGATCTGTTGATAAATGTTGATGTTGATTGGTTGTCATGGTGACAATGCACGTTGTGTTTAGGGCATCATCATTCCTCTGCTTGGCAACGCCATTGCACAGTTCAAGAAGTACAAGTCTTTGCGCATGAAACGTTACCTCAGTCAGTTCTTGCATTTGAAGTCTCTCAAACATTGTTCAGCATATTGATTGATATATTTGACGGCATAATATGGTAGTATATTTTTTGTGTGGCTTGGTGGTGTGACAGTAATGAGTGAGACTGGTGACCGAAAGGTCCCAAGATTGACTTCAAGTCGGGGCACTGTCAGGTAACGATCTTGGGCAAGTTGTTCACACACATGTGCCTTTGTTCACCAAGCAGTATAATTTGGTATCGGTCAAAGGGCGGTGACCCTCTGCGACCGGGAAGGTAACCTGGCGTCGCACTGGCCATGCGTCACGGACTCAGTGGTCTACCCACCTACGGGCTCAATGGCCTACAAAAGGGAGATGAGCACCCTGCCTATGCCGCCCTGGGGTATGGCATCTTTACCTTATATGTTTTGCTGTAATTTGTGTTTTCAATTAGATTTTTTTAGTATTGTTGATACTTTTGTTATATTGATTGATTGAATGATTGTGCTTTAATATTGTTGGCTGAGTTAGATGGATAAATGGCAGTTGGTGCCCAAATGTGCTGCTCTAGCATTGGATCTTAGACTAACTCTGGACAAGAAGTTTAGTTAAACAACAGCCATAACGTAGTAGTTATTGTAGTTGTTGTAGATTAGTAGAAGCTTGCTGTAAATTCTGATGCGATGTTTGTGGCAGTGGTGCAAATGGGTGAAGAGTACTATCACTCCAATGACTACAGCAAAGCACTGACGTAAGTTATAATGTATTGTTAATTATTTCTGACGGTTTTCATTATATTGTGGCGGCTTAGTGTAGTGCTTAATGCATTGATGTTGATCAACAAAGTTAATCAGCGCTGAGCTTGGTTGTTACCTCAATGGGTGACTGACCATGGGCAGGCGGATGAACCATTTTGGTATAGAAGCAGCTGCCCAGGTTAACTCGGCTTGGCCGTCCTTTCTTGGTTAAGTGCAGTGAGCACCAGCGACAGCCGGGACATAAATGTGATGCTTTAGCTTTGTATCTGTGGTCTTGCACTGCAAACTGGTGTCTGGCTGAGGATTAAGAAAACGTAGATTAGAGCTTTTTATCTCTGGAATGACATTCTGTTGACATTTACGTACGTTTTCATTATAGGACCTAGCCGCTGTTTTGATGATGAGGATTGTGCAGCAGGGATTGCAGAAGTTTTGCAGTATTGAAAGCTTTTTCAAATGCAGACAAAAACCTTACTTTATCTTGGAGACTTTACTGAATTTTTTGCTTAATTGAGCATAGTTAGTTATGTGAATGTGAGAGGTGTGTTATGCTATGTGAAGGCTGCTGTCACGAGTGACATGGGAATACCGCCAGGAGCGTTGGTCGTCACTTCTCACTGCAGTGCTTGCTACTCAACTCAAGTCAGTTACTCTGCATATCATGTCATATTATATCATATAGTATGTCATATCATATCATATATACCATATCATATCAAAACACTTGCTAAGGCTATTCTCATCTGTCTCACAAAGTCGCCATGATATAGAAACATGCCATTATACAGAGCCTAGTTGATTGTTGTTCATTACTTTCACTTACTTTTTTTCAATTTAACTTCATTAAATATTTTATTATCATTATGAGTAAATACTGAATAATACATATGTAAATGATTTCTGTATTTTCTGGCAGCAGTAATAAATTGTATAATTTTGTGCATTAACGTGCAAATAGTGACACAACTGTTTGTCATCATAATTATCATTACGAGGTTTTGCTTGTTTTCTTGCTTTGGTGGATTATTATTGCAGCATTTATTTGTAATATCTTTCATGTACATGTACATGAGTGTGTGTTTGTTGCACAGTATATTTTGTACAAGCACATTCGATACGTTTGGTTTTTATTTGACTTGCTAATTTATGTCCTGTTTTTGAATTATTGCAGCAGCATCTGTACTACAGTACTACATTGCTTTCTGTAACCCGACCTACAGCTTCAAAGCACTGATATGATATTCGATATATGCACATGATAAGATTAACAGTAGAAGGTGCTCGTGAGAGTGCATATTTCCGCAAGTGAAATAATTTAAATATTATTACTACTACTACTACTACTATTACTAGACCTACAACTAATACTACTACTAACTAATACTACAACTAATACTATGCCTACAGCTACAACTACGCCCTACAACCAGGAAAGGGGAGTAAGAAGAAAGAGCTGGAAATTGTCTCCCCATTAGGGTTTCCATTCCCTGGTGCCCATTTCCCGGGCGCGTGGGATTCCCAGTAATTTTTTATTCTCGTTTTCCTGGGAATGCAACAGCCAGATTTCCGGAGAAAACGGGAATGCAAAAATTGCCGTAGAAGCCTCAAAATAGTCACAGGAAGAAAGACGGATGTTGTTTCATCGTGGCATGGCTCACGTTGTTTCTAATGTTGCATGGCGCGTGGTGTGTGGAAGGCAGGGGCTGGCTGCTGCTGCACTGCACAGTGCCCCAGAGAGCCCAGACTGACTACTTTGAGGGCGCTGGGCAGTACAGCAGCAGCCAGTCTCTCCATCCCGCTGGGTGGCTGGGTGGACTGGACAGTGGTCAGCACCTAATGAAGCTAATGTGAATGAGAGTGTCAATGGCAATGGCCCAGCCTTGTTTTATCTCTCCTTGCCTCGTTGGCACAGCCACTGATTCGCTGGCTGGTTTGTGAAGTGACAGTCACCTCTATGTAGCTTTGGCCTTAGCACTGATAGGTTGGCAGCTTACTGCTCACAGCAGATTTGGCCACTGGCTGACATTGTGCGCTCTAAATATGCACTTACTGTCATCAAACCGCTATATGCTGGTAGTCCTTCGCCGTCATTAGCAGTCTGGTAAAAGTGTGGAGATGATGACTGACTGGCTTAATGTTCACAAACAGAATCTGATTGGCCAAGTCACGGCACAGTGAACACGGCTGTTTCGTGATGGTCCGTGCTGTGACAGCAGCAGTAGTAGGCCTAGGCCTATATGGCTTCTCCTTCACCTGGTTCAGCTCAGCACGGGAGGTGTGATGCACCGGCGACCTTTGACCCCGGATGCTGTCGCATCCCAGCGCTGAGTTGGAGGAGGGGGTATTAATGCGTGTATCAGCTCCCCAGCCCCTAGCATTCAGGCAGCTGCACACAGGTTTCTCCGGCTACTTTAGTACTGTAGTAGACGTCATTCCCGGCGCCAGGGAATCCTGGGAATGAAAATATGCATTCCCGAATTCCTGGGAATGAAAAAAGGGGTCCGGGAATGAATTCCCTACTCGCCGTCTATATGGCACCGTTATCAAAATATGGCGCCTCAAAGATAATGGGGTCGCGATCTTGACTTTTCAGGATCACGTGACGTCATCAGTCACATGACCATTCAACTTGAGGTGGTCAACTTCCTATGGGTGGTCCATTGCGACCTTGCGTTTATCTGGCACCGTTATGGAGATATGGCGCCTCAAAATACATGTACACATGCAGGCACACAGACGGCAGAACGACCAATCTCTTAATCTCTTCCAGTGTTCACTACGTTCACCTTGGCTTAGATAATAAATACAGTGTTTACGTATGCATGGTGTGTACTGAATGCAGGTGTGCCTACTTGGTTGGAAACGTACAGGAATATGTCACTGTATGTCTGGAACTCATTGGAAAATGTATCCTACATTTTATTAACTGTTTGCATTTTAATTAGCAGTAAGATATCTAAGGAAAAAATAATCATTGGTTTATGTGTTTATTGTTCACATAGTTGTATATATTGTTTATTGTTTTTTCTGTGTTTTTGTCAGAAGTTTTCTATTGTAGTATGCTGTTATGTAACGTATCTCTCTTTAGTTGCACATTAATAAATGCAGTACAGTGTAAGTATATATAGTTGCATCGCATTGTGTCAAATTAGAAAGATAAACGGAAAGACTAGATTTATATTTTAAGGATTATTTTCGCTGTTTGCATTTTTAATTGAGAGAGAAAGTGTTTAAGGAATTTGTTTCATTTTAAGCAGTGTTTATTTACTAATTGTTCTACATGGTGAAAATGAATTTCTTGGCAAGTTACATACTCTGTAGATTTACATGAAGTAATATGTGTGTTTATACCTTAAGGCTGTAGCTCAGTGTGAAAGTGTGGCATCGATTCATAACAGATTAGTCATGTTGTTTGTTGTTTAATGCTGCTATTTGATTCGTGTGGTTCGTCCTGATTCTAGAGCTGCTGGTCATTAGATGCTATCATCTTTGCATTGCGAGTTACACTCTTCAGTTCATGTGTCTGTGTTTCATTGCTTAGACATATAACGTTGGCCATCGAAGACAGATTTTGTTGTGTTTTTTTGTTTATTTATAATCATTTTCCTGACCATTGCTAGACACTGACAATACAGTTGCTGACAAGGAACGAATTCATCACAACCTCATGCAACTAGCAGCGGTAAGTAATGATGTTTTTTACAGTTTTGTTTTGTATCTATTTGGGGTATTTTGTTAGATTTGTGGAAGACTAATATAATAATAATAGAGCAGTGTGTTATATTTTTAAAAAATTTCAATGTTAAGTTTAATCGTACTGTTTCATTACTATTGTTAGCAGTTTTTATTTGACATGGTATACATCATAGAATATAGTTTTGTTAAATATGTGAAGCATGTTTATTGTAAGTATTAGTTGTATTATTATTGGTTTAAGTTAAAAGATGTAGTAAAGAATATTTTTACCTCTGCCAATGAGGTTATTTTTTTGCCGGTTTTTATTTGTCTGTCTGTTTGTCTGTCTGTTAGCAAGATAACTCAAAAAGTTATGGACAGATCTTTCTGAAATTTTGAGGGGATGCCGGGCATGGCATAAACTACCAGTGGTTCAATTTTGGGCATGATCCAGCAGGAATCCTGGATTCTGGATCACTTTGAAATTCTCGTTACCATTGCGTTAAAGGGGACATAAGGGAACCGCTGGCAAAGCGAAGATGGTGACGCCACCTGGCGAATAGCTTTGCCTTGGCGGAGGTACCTGCGGGCTACGACTGCGTTCTAGTTGTCACATGATATGTGGGCCAAGTTCTGTTTACTTGAAATTGCTTGTTTATGTTTGTTACATTCTGGAGCATACCCGGTACCTTAGAGGCCAAGGCACTGTGTCCCTTGAGAACTTGCCCATAGTTTTAAACATACATATATATTTGGTTCGGTATATGTACATAGTTGGTAAAACAAGTTATAAGACTATGATTACATGTAAATCCTAATGTCATAATGATGCTTCTGTGTATGTGAAGAATGCCGGTCCAGATCCGGAGCCAGGACTGGTGCATGAGCCAGCGCTGCAGACTGCAGCGCAGAAGTGGAGTGGTGTGTCTGCTGGCAATGCTGATCTAACTTCAACTGATTTCACCGTCGAAATGATGAACATCGCTTCGTTTGGTTTGTAGGAGTTATAGTAGTAGTAGTAATAGCAGCAACAGTACTAGTAGTACACTGTGTCCGGTAAAAAATGGACCTCTTAGACATCGTGCAATAAAAATGTCAAATCTAAACGAATATGAATAACGTTTCGTGCACTTAATCTCCAATAAATTCTTGAAGCAACTGCTGAATTTCGTTGACAAATATTATTTTTTTACCGAAATTATCAAATATTGAATATCCATAACAAAATATCTTCATTACCAATATGGCATTACATACTGCAGTCGCTCAAGCGGAAGTGACGTTTGTTGACGCAATCAAAATAACATAAACAATAACAAAATGGTGTTTTCTGCAGATGAGCATGTTTTAATTAAACTGTTGAGGCAAAAGAAAGGGTATGGTGCTAAAAGTTTGTTGCTTAATTTCCCGGCAAGCCATGGACATTGTCAGGATTAAACAAATGGCTGCCTAATACTGGGCATTTCACATTTTTATTCGACCTCACAAAAGCCACTGTAACTACTGTTTGCGTAAAAAGATTTAATTGAAATTTGGCACTTTTATTGCCGATAGATTGTCTATTGTTGACGTATAATTTTGCCAGAATCAGATATTGTTTGTTAAAGTTACACAAATGAACACAGGAGTTTCTTATGTAACACCGTATTGGTAATGGAGCTATTCTGTTATCGATATTCAACAATTAATAATTTCGGTAAGAAATAATATTTTGTAACGAAATTTAGCAGTTGTTTCAAGAATTTGTTGGCGATTAAGCGTACAAAACTTCATTCATATTCGTTCAGATTTGACATTTCTATTGCATGATGTTTAGGGGGTTGTTTTTTTACTGGACACAGTGTAGTTGTGGTGGCGGCTTGGTGGTATAATGGTTAATATGTTGGACTTCTGATGAATATGTTGTAGTTTGACTCCTGTTGTTATGGTCACTATTTAGTGGTTACTACTTGAATGGGTGACTGTTTGCTGACAGATAAACCATCTCAGTATATAAAACCAACACCAAGGTCAACTCAGCCTTCTTTCTTTCTGCAGTAAGTAAGTCGAGTATTGGCCTGTCTGGCTGGGGTTAACGTGGGGGCGTGTTCACCTGCATTGGGTGGCAGGTGTGATCCCATATGGCAGGTGACGCTCCACAGCTCTGATATGAACAACTTTTAAAGTTTAGTAGCAGCAGCAGGTGGATGAACATTACTGTTTTTAGTTTGTTGCTGTTGTATTAGTAGATAATACTGCTGCCGGTGAAACGGTGCCATGAAATGATAGTTTGTTGATCACATTGCAGTTACTGACACATGGCTATTTGTTACCGGTGACTTGTCTGTTTACATAACTGTCTGATGATCGTAATAAAATATCAGCTGTTCTCACAAATTATCTGTACTTAACTTCTTAGAAAGCTATTCAGAAGTGCATCTGGAGTAAACTTTTAATCAATGTTCACTGACAGGTGGCCAACTGAGAAACTGTGTTTATGTGTGCTTAGTAACATAGAATATTTTATTATGCACAACAGCAGGTCTATAGCGCATCTTAGCCATCACAATTCTGCCATTTTGTCTGTCTGTCCATCCGCCTGTCATACGGGTGGATCAGTCAAAAACGGTGCAAGCTAGGATCACCAAATCTTCACCATCGTCTGCCCGTAAGACTCTAGTTTCAGGATCCATGAAGCTTTTCCATAAATTTGAAATGAGTCACTCCCAGCGACGGCACTAAATGAGAGGGGGGTAGAAAAAATTTGCGATTTCTAGCTAATATGGCTGCGCGAGACCGGTCACATGCTTTGGCAAGTGTAAATGAAACATCGTTGCTGGGATCGGTAAGCTTAGATTTTGCTCGCACCGGGCCTTTAAACGTGCACCGCTGTCATGTGTTTCCCTTTGCATTAGTTGGGCTTTAGTATTATTTTAATCACGTTTTTAATGTATGAAATTGTAAGTTCATTCATTGTTGTGCTACAGTGGAGTGCAAGGCGGTTTTCATGAAAGATTCATTCCCATCTGATGTACCTATTGTACTGAAAGTTTTTCTGAGGTAATCATTATTTCATCTCAGCACTAAAAACATGAGCAGTGTTCAGTGATTTACTGTGTGCTTTATTGTTTGGCAGATTCTGACATGTTTTAGTTTTTTTGTTTATTGATTGAGTTATTTATTGCAGACAATTTTGTTTGTTACATTGCATCTTGTGCTATGCTGTTGTTTTTTTTAAATAATGTGCATATATTATGTACACATGTAATACAGTGACTTTTTCTGAAGTTACTTTGAACTATGATATAAAGGGCAGCTACCACGAAAAATTTTGTTGCAGAATATCTTTGGATTTTGTGTTTATATTACAAATGTATGCTGCAAACTTTAGATTAAAGCAGTTATTATTTAAAAAAAAACAACTTTGATGATAAATCTATTTTGCGCTATAAATAGCCCCAGACTAGATCACATTTTTAACCAAATAAATGTACAAAACACCGGTTTACACACTTGGTAACGGCAACATTTAAGGACTTGCACATCGAAAACAGCAAAAATTGCAAAAGATGATATTGCCCACATCACACTGACTGTGTGTCAATGTGCTGCTGAATAATATCACCTTCTGTGATTTTTGCTGTTTTCGATGTGCAAGTCCTTAAATGTTGCCGTTAACAAATGTATAAACTGATGTTTTGTATATTTATATTTGC
>Ga0209454_1001073_pt1 | contig 16213 bp, 7 predicted proteins | sample WorMetHERISLAND1_2_FD_187400 | JGI IMG/M metagenome (GOLD analysis project Ga0209454, IMG submission 187400) | Marine gutless worms symbiont microbial communities from Max Planck institute for Marine Microbiology, Germany - Olavius geniculatus... | ecosystem: Host-associated > Annelida >...
CTGTATCTCGGTAACGGTGCGAGATAGGGCCTAGGTTACTATTAATCACTAATAGGAAGTGGTATACTGGCTCTCGATTGGCGCTGAATTCAATGACCTTGAATGACCTTGAACGCCAAAATAGGCGGTTTTATTTATTTTTTGGCGATTTGGGGCTGCGACACAAGTTTATGTCATTCACAAGGTGGCACCGCGTTACTATCGTTAGGCATATGCGATCCAGATATAGAATTTGGTATTTGTATATTAACTTAGCGTGAACACCCCAATTTTCAGCTAAACTACTGAATCGGAACTGCTATAAGCTTTTCGCACATCTCGTGAGCATTGGCTCAAATTTCTTGTTTCATTTTGCTCCAAACTTTTTTTGCTTAGTGCATTTGAGAGATGTGAGTGTTAATTTCAGTGTGACCTTGATGATGAGTTGTTGTCGTATGTTAGGTGATGGTCCAGGAAGACTCGGATGGCGTTGGACTGATCGCTCACTTTGTAGCGCATGCCACTGGTCATCCAGTCGCCGCGATGGCATTTGATCCGTCCGGCACGTTGCTGTTGACGGCCGATTCTCTTGGTCACAGTTTCCACGTGTTCCGGCTCATGGCCCACCCACTGAGTTGTGCGCTCGGTGCTGTACACCATCTCTATGTTCTGTTCCGAGGTGAAACATCTGCCAGGGTAGGTCTCAATGGCTTGTGTCTGATTTGTCTTTTGCAGATATTTAAGTTTTTTTAAAATATTTTACTGCTTGTCGTATTCAGCAACACTGATTTTTATTTTGCCTTGATACGAGTTTTGTTGGTTTTGTTGCTTTGTTGATAATTTTGTGATTCTAAATTATGTAGTTCAGTTTTGGTTGTTGGACCGTTTTGCTGACAGTGGTAAATTATAAATAAAATATATGGTAATTTCTGCTCTTAGTTTGCAAATGCAAAATTCTAAAACTGATTGTTTTTGACTAATGTTGCTGTGCGCTTACTGAATGGAGGCTGTGTGTAATTCATTTAGCCCACAGTGTCACTTACGGGGTTTTTTGTCCGACCAGTTACTTTTCTGCTGCAGAGCATCACCGGTGCTTGAATAGTGCTAAATTATTCTGCATTGTAACAAATGCATAACTGGGTAAACAGCTCACTGCAGTGGTTACAGGGTAGCATCTTCTTTAGAAGTCAGAGCAATTCATCGCTGTAGGTGTGTGTTATGACACTGGTGATGATACTGTGCAGTCTTTCAGCTTTCGTTCGACTGGCTTGCTTTTCAGGTTAGATTAGTGCTTAAGTAATCTTTTTTGGGGGAATTATTGCTGGGGGAGGACTGTTTTACAGGCCAGAAGCCCAACAAATGACATGAGTGTACTGTGATAATTAATTGAATGACAGTAGTGACAAAGATTTATCTGCTGTGTAGGTAATTTATCGATAAAGAAACGAGTGTTTTGCTGGTGCTTTTTGCTAGGTGCAGTCCATTGATTTTTCGCTGGACAGCCGTTGGGTTGCCGTCACTACTCTGCGTGGTACTGCGCACATATTTCCAATCACAACCTATGGCGGTCAGTTTCTCAGCAGATCTTCACCACTGTTTAAGTTTAGCTCTGCCGTAGTTTGGTAACTGAATCCGTCTCTGAATGTATTTAAAGATGTTTTTCGTTGCGATTTGTTGGTCTTAGGATATATCATTTCTCATAACAACTCTATTGTGCCTCCTGGTGCAAACAAAGATGTTTTTTTAAACATTTAATCATTTGTTCACAGTGAAAATACAGATCATGCATGTGATCGGAGTCAGAGTGGATGATGCAACTGTTTGCAGGGCCGGTAAACGTTCGTACTCACACGTCGGCTCGTGTTGTCAATCGCGCTAGTCGCTTTCATCGCAGTGCCGGTCTCGAGGACATTGGCTTTCATTCGTCTTCAGGTCGGGAAAGTCCGTGTAATGTGTCCGCGAGTCCAAGCTCCAGTCCAGGTTGTATCTCTGCATTGGCTTTATAAGCCATTTTGTCACTGTTACGATGACATAACGAGACTGTTTTTCTTTTCTTTATATACAGGTTTAATAAGATCAGAAAAGATAATACAGAAATTAAAACATAACGAGAAACAGTACTACATGCCACATTCGCTCAAGTCTGACTGCCAGCCTACAGCTATAGGGCTACTGTGCATAGTCTGGTACGACGTGATGCTTACAATAAAGCTAATGTTACATCAATCAGTTGAGTGGGGCGCCACAGTCACATTACATTGTCACAATGTGATTTCACTGATTTGAATCTAACAGATTTACATATGACATAGCCTAAGCATAAATAGTGAATTAAGCTATTTGTAATTGTAGTTAGAGCCATTCTTGTTTATTGTATTCGTTGTCTAGTTCTTTGCAGTGTTTTTTTTGAATTATTGCTGCTGCTGATAACTACATGCATGTGCAGCTAAATAGTAGTCATCAGTGAAACTAAACTTAGTCACAAACATTCGGTAAAAGTGAACATAATGAATTCTTTGCAGTTTTGTATTTATTGCATCTAGTGTGCAGCAGTGTCAATTCTTTAAATAAGTCATTTTATGCGTAAAAATGCTTCACCGTTTATGTTATCTGCTGTTTGTGCCAGACTAATAATCTTTGTATTATTATGAGAAGTAGTTGTTGTTGTTTTGTAATGGTTGTAGTTGTTGTTGATGATGATGATGTTGTTAGTTGTGAATACACCATGGTCCATAAAAAACATGTCACTTTTATTTTTTGAATAGTTCTGTGCACCATGCATCATTGGCTGACTTTAATAATTTTTGGCGTTCAACATCAAGAAGAAACTTGACGCAAATGACTATACTTTTGGCCACCTCACTTTAATACTGTCGCTACACTACCTTGTGAAATGCAGGTTGTTGAGCCTGCTGTTTGCGAGTGGTGTCAGTGTTTGTTGCTTGCATTCACACAGGAAGAAAACATTCTGAGCACATGCTGTAATAAAGAGGATGTGATGTGTCACGTGTGACTTTTTGAGATACAGTAGTGGCTAATCATGTTTGTCGCTTTTCAGTTAATCATCTCTGAACAAACGCGTGCACTATCCAGTATGAATTCATTGTTGTAAATGGCCAAACTACGACTTCTGCATTTTGCAGGGTAGTGTAGCGACAGTATTAAAGTGAGGTGGCCAAAACTACAGTTGTTTGCATCAAGTTCTTTCCTGATGTCATGTGCTGAAAATTATTAAAATCAGCTAATGTTACATGAAGCTATTCAAAAATAAAAGTGGCACGTTTTTTAGGGACCATGATATATTTTCTCCAGGATGCCATACATTGATGGTTGTAGTGGTTGTATTTGACTGTTATAGGTCATACAGGGCGTCATGCGTTTGCGCACGATCGTGCCGGTCACGTGTCACCATCATCAACGGCAACTGGCAATGCCAACAATCCTCGCCTGCCTCCGTATCCGCATCCCACGCTGGTCTGCGCTGCCATCCAGATACGCCAAGGCCTGGCCATCCCGGGCATTGGCAGTGGGCCGGCGGGCAGTGCTAGTTCTAACAGTGGCAGCAGTTCTGTGAAGCCAAGGATGGCAACTGGTCAAGGGGCCATTGGACTGGACTCGGCCTGTGTTGCTGCGTGCTTTGCATCCGGTCGTGGTTTCTTTGCCGCTGGATCACCGCCTTCCACTGTGGCAGGTCTCTCTGATTGTCTGAACTTATCCACACTGTCTGTTGCATCGGGGTAGGGGATCAGGACAGCAGTTGCTGTCCCGTTTCTCTAAATTTTAAGCTGTCAGGAAATTTCTTTTTGTTGGAAAACTTTTTTCCAAAAATACAAAATCTCGGGCTGAAAATTTGTTTATTTATTCATTGCATGACACAGTATACAGAACAGTTACAGTGTAACATCACAGCTGGACAACCAGGCACAAATAAATGAACGCTAACAGTTACCCAGCTGGTACATAAGAAATCCAACACAAAAGCTAGGCCACTAACATGGCTAGTAGCATCGCAGATATGCTGACAAGTCAATATCTTTAAGGGATTGGCTGAAAGCAGCCTGAGAACTGAAGAAGATTGAGTCAGGCAGAGAATTTCAAGTATTGACAAAATCCCATATTTTGGGGGAATTTAGAGACGTTTTTGTCAATTTGTTACTTAAAATAACTAAAATTCTTTCATTTTTAGCATTAATAGCCATAAAGATTAACTACAACTTTAGGTGTTGCTGCTGGTGACATCACAGCAATCTGTGGAAACATAATGACATCATTATTATTTTGGAATCATGACACAGTGACAGTCAGACACTCAAATCTGATGAGCACACAAGCTCCATCATTAAATATGTTAACTTGGCAGAAATAAATTTATGTATTACACTGGCGACCAAGTTACTTAGATTTGGCTTGGTATATCAGTTATCAACATAAGCAAGACCATTCTGTGCATTTTAACCGAAATGCTGGATAACACAATAACTTCAATTGCCATTCGAAGACAAGACCTGCAGCTGTTGTGGTTGATTTCCACTGACAGCTGTATTTGTTGTGCAGATGAGAAGCGTGTCGTGGATTCGCTGTTCATCGTTAACTGGACCGGCACACTGATGGAGTATATATTGGAACCCCGTGCCAAGTCTGGCCTTGAGAAAGTGACTGATGAATCGCCCATAGAGGTGTTGGCAAGAGCCTGGGCTCAGTGGCCATTAGCACGGTCAGTCTCTCAGAAATGTCTTTTTTTTCATTTCTTTCTAGTTGTCACTTTTTACTCCTCGCGCAGTGCGCTACGTTCCTAACGTAGCGAAGAGGAGTATATGAGATCAGTGTAATATTGAGGACCGACCGACGACCGACCTCTTTTCCTGGAAGAGCCTTCCTGGAAGAACTTCAAACGGCTATATCTCCAAAACGGTGCTAGACAGATGCATGGTCACTATGGATCACCCATAGGAAGTCAACCATCGCGAGTCGAATGGTCACGTGACCGATGACATTACTTGACCCCAAAAGGTCAAGGTTGTGACCCCATTATCTTCAAGGCGCCATATTTTTATAACGGTGCCAGATAGACAGGGAGACAATTTTCAATAACAACTAAAATTCAAATTGATGCTCAAATTGGTGCTGGATCTCTAATACAAGTTGAAGGGAACGAAAAGACACTTAGAAGAATACAGAAGAAAATTGTGCACACGAGGAGTACATTAGATTGGTTGGTCGCAATCTAATAATAATTCTTTTTGTTCTTGTAAATTGTGGTACATACCACAATCACTGCCACAACAGTTCTCAGAGGTTTGCTTTGAGGCACTGACTTAATTTGGAATTAGTTCGGAAAATGTCCAGTTGAACAGAAACCAGTTGTGTGGATCGTAAAGAAGAGACATTATTCTGCATGGTTATTGAATATTATTTGCTTGCCATTTTAACTAAAAGTGATTTTTTTGTCCTGATTTGTCATCGTTCGTAATTTTGATATTTTAGTAGATTTGATATATTGCTGTTTGAAACTGTTCGTGGCAGTTTGTACAATTCATCTGAAGTGAAACTTCCGTTGCCAAGCAACAATCAGTTGATATTGTCATGTGACATGGTGCTGTCGCAGAAGACAAATGGTACATAATCATTACAGTGATTGTCATTTGTAAATTTATGGCTGAATTACATTGCGTGTAAATGTCGTGTTTACTTTCTAAAGTTTATTGCTAAATTCTGTCTGTAAGTATTAATGGCAAAACTTTGTTTTCTAAAATTCGAAGTTGTCATATTGGATGTTCAGCTCAATTATAATTGGCAGTTTTTACAGTTTTAGGTTTTGGTCATTTTTTGTGTTTTGTGTTTCATAAAGGTTAAACTTTTTTATAAATGTTAAACTTTGTGTTCCGTTATTATATGTCTGTGCAATTTTGCTCGGAAAGGCCATCTCCGTAATGACCTATACTGTGTCAGTTGGGATGTTAAACCTTACTCACTCACCCCTTGATGTTGAGCATTTTTGCATAGAAGTAGAACTTTTTATTACAAAGTGTTACTCTATGTCATTGTTAACAGAAGAAACTTAGTGCACTGGTCCTGCAGTGAGCGTTGCATGGTGCGAAGTAGAAGAGTTGAATTGGTGGAATTATCTCCGAGCTGCAGACATGGTGGAGTAGTGGCTTGGCTCGGATGCTTATATGTTAGTCTCGATCAACAAAGTTACTTGCTTCCGGGCTCTGTTAACGAAGTAAGTCAGTAAGAAAATTCATATAGGCACAATGTCAGCGGGAAACCTGCAGAATCTTGTACATGGAGATTGCTAAATAATCTCAGCATATAACCAGCCATTTAGGTTAACCATACGTGTAGAAGACACTGAGTACCAGCGAAAGCTGGGATGTAGACAGGCACACGGTTCAACCTTGTGGTCTTGCAGTGTAAACTGGTGTCTGGTTAAGGGCTAAGGAATATATGGTGATTAGTGCCACCCTATGAGCCTTGTGACTTTGCATTTTTTGTACCTGTGTGAGCAGCTGGTCGAGGTTCACAAGCTGTTGACAAGCAGTTGTCTGACAGCAGTCCTGATGCTAATGATGAACAATGGCTTTCACAGGTCATTGCTTTATCTTTGTTTTGTTTTGTTTGTACAGTTGTAATCATTTAACTAATGTTTTTAATTTTAATCTATATTTTTGGCTGTTGTATTGATGAAAAGCTAAACAGTAGACAAATTTTGACAGTGCTTTAATAAATGAATATTGAATTGTATTTTACTTTTCTTTTGTAGAATTGTCTATGCTTTGAAGCTGTCAGTCCCATAGATAGTGATTTAGTCCTCAAGACCCTTCATGATCTTGGTTCTTGAGTGCCTCAAGGACTAAAAATAATCTGGGTCTTGTTCTCAAAAAAGTATTCTGCTATATACTTGCTATGTAAATTTACTTAGTTAGTAGTCATAGTCATAGAAAAAAGTCTTGTTCACATTTCTGGTGACAGAAAGATCTAAAGCTTCTGACATAGGCTCACACAGCTGTACTTTTAGGAAATTCTTAATGTGGAGCAGTTTTCTCAGATGAGTGTGTGCAAGTGTGTACGCATTGTTTTGTTTGGCGTTTGCCTGTGTTGCTTCATCGTTGGAATGTAGACGTTGTGTGGTTTTTATGTTACAGGTGGAGATTATAACACATGTCGGTCCGCACAGACGTCTGTGGATGGGTCCACAGTTTACATTCAAGACTTTTCCGGCTGAAGGTGCAAATGCTCTGTCATCGTCATCTCCCGTTTTGCTGTCTGACTGTCCAGAGTCACAGGCTGCGGTGGTTGACATGGATACAGACCTCAAGAGCCTCTGGTGCGTTGCCTTACCATACGGCATCTTTAAGCCCAAATTCCCTTATGCCAACTTTGCGACTTTCATCGAAACTTCCCTGCAGGGAAAGTTGCGGACCCAAATCATGAAAGTCCATGACACAAATCATGTCATGGACTTTCGTGATTTGTGTCTGCGACAAAGTTCGCGGACTTTGTTGCCGACTTTCCCCGTGTATTATAACGGGCTAAATTCCATTAGAGTGACACAAGCGGGTTTGTTGCGGACTTGTCATGGAGGATTTTGTCGCAAACATCTCAACATGTCGAGATGGTTAGTGTCTGCTACTTTCGTGATTTGTGTCGGCGACTTTCACCGAAACTTCATGATTTCATGATTTGTCACCATTTGAGTCCATAAACGGTGACAGATCATGAAATCATGAAGTTTCTTGATCTGTGTCCGCGACTTTCCCCACGGGGAAGTTTCGGTGAAAGTCGGCGTAATGGAATTTGGGCTTTACCACACTCAGCTGTCTGATTGTGCCTACTGAATATTGACGTCTGGGTGTAAAATACCTACAGTTAATCAAGTCAGTAATCGGTGCTGAATGCTGAGTAATGTTTAGTAATATTTTTACATTTTTAGAGTGCACTGCACACAGTTGATAGATAATTATGTTATCGTAAGATATTTGTTATATTTTTTGCTGGCATATTATTGTTTTTTATTCATTTAGTGCATTAGCTCTGTCTCAGCATTTACATTTACGCAGTTGTTGAAGCTTTGTTTATGACAGACTAGTAGTAACAGTAGCAGCATTAGCTGTAGTAGATTTGGGTTTGGTGGATTTTTTGTTCACATTATTTACTACACAGTGGTCTGTTAATTGGAAAGGTTGCTATCTCTGCAGATTTTGTTCTTTATCGCCGGATTTTAGTTGACCATACTCTAGTACAGGTCGAGCTATTGGCATGGGTTGTCGTCATCTGTCTGTTTGTTCGTATGTATTGTAGCTAATTGGTAGGGTGTAGGGGAAAGTTATTTTTTATTTTTTGAATAGTTTTGTGAAACATTGGTCGATTTTAATAATTTTTGGCACGTGCCATCAGGAAAGAACTTGATGCAAATGACTGTGTTTTTGGCCTTCTCACTTTAATACTGTCGCTACACTATCTTGTTTTCACAAGATAGTGGAAGTCGTAGTTTGGCCATTTACAACGATGAATTCATACTGGATAGCCCATGTGTCAGCTCCAAAAATGATTAACTGAATAGAGACAAACATGATTGGCAACTATTGTCTCTCAAAAAGTCACACGTGTCACATCACAATCACATCATCTTTATTACAGCATGTGCTCAAAATGTCTTTCTCTAGCACGAATGCAAGCTGCAAACGTTAACACCACTCGCCAACAGCAGGTTCAATAACTTGCATTTCACAAGGTAGTGTAGTGGCAGTATTAAAATGAGGTGGCCAAAACCAAAGTCATTTGTGTCAAGTTTATTCCTGATGTTGCACGCCAAAAATTATTCAAATCGGCCAATGCTGCACGGAGCTATTCCAAAAATAAAAGTGGCATGTTTTCTATGGACCACAGTGTATATAAATTTGCTTACTTAATGGTCATAGTTGTAATCGTAGTTGTAGTGTTTAGTTTCTGTTATTCGTCACTCTGTAGCATGCAGCTTTTGTACTGTGCTTGTTGCTGTTGACAGTTTGACTCCACGGTCTAATCCCGTAGAGATGCCAAAGTCCAGTGAAGAAGCCACTGTAGTTGCCAGCACTTGCAGCTCAATGCCGTACGCTACTTTCATTGAAGCTGCTGAGTCAGGTTCAAGTCTGTTGCTTTTGTTGCTTACTGATAACTGATATACTACATGATGTGCTGTTTTGAGGAGGTAATATGTATATGTTAAAAAGATAACTGCAATTTTTTTATAGATGCTAAAACTAGTATCTGGCTTGTAATAAATTTCACTGTTGGAGCTTACTGATTTTTACTTATAAGTGTTTTAAGACTCAGTCTAACCCTGTTAAACAGAAGTTAAGACTTTATATAATTATGGTGTGAAATTTATATGTTGATGCATACATTTGTTGGTAGTGCATGCGAATTTTTATTTGCAAACTCAATTCAAACATACCCAAATAATTATAATTGGAATACAGTAACTGTAAAGAAAAGAAACTTCTAATTTGTGTCAGAGTTCTGCAATGGTCGCACATCTGACTATTATTGATGGTTACGGCTGTAAATTTTTCACAGCAAAAATGTAACAAAGAATTTGCAGGTTGATTGCAGTAAACAGTACAGAATTCATGTGAATCATCTATGTTCTTTTAAACTTCCCATATTGTAAAACACTTTTGTTCACAAATCTGACTCGTGCAAGCGGCACTATAGCAAGTACTGGACCTTGCCTTTCCATTATACAAATACACAACGAACACAAAAAGCGAACTGAAATTGGCAGAAGTTACGGAGATCTCCATCATAATTCAAAAATTTGTGGTGTATGCGTAAACTCATGAAATGTGATATTGCTGCATTTGCCGCGGATAATTTACATGCTTATTGATGGCGATTGCTGCTGCAGGCAGCTATGGTCATTCTCCGAGCATGTTGGAGGCACGATACAGCTGGGCCGATGGAACTCCAGCCGTGCCGTTAGCCGACAGAACAGAAGTCGTTGAGGACGACATCAGGAAACACCTCGAAGATGCGATGACAGAGTCTCCACTGAAGGACGCTCGCAAAAGCAAAGGTTGCCATGTCTGCAGATTTTGTTCTCTATCGCCAGTTTTTAGCCAACTGTATTTTAGTACAGGTCAAGCTATTGCCATAGGTTGTCGTCTGTCTGTCTGTCTCTTCATCTGTAATGGATGTATTGTGGCTAATGGCATAGGGGAAAAGTTTTTACACAACTAATTAGCCATGGGTGTGTAGACTCAGGCATGCAAAATTTCAGGCATCTACTCTAAGGGGAACATTTTTAAATAGTGGGTTGAATGAATGGGGGTAGGAAAAATGTGCGTTTTTGAATAGAAAACTGGCCATATCTCGGAAACAGCGAGAGATACAGCCTAGGTTACTATTAATCACTAATAGGAAGTCGCATACTCCGTGTCAAATTAGATGGAAATCATTGATCTTGTATGACCTTGAAGAGTCATAACGCACTATGCAATGCCAATCGTGCGGTATTGTGGCTAAACGGTAAATCATAGAGGGTCTGCTATGGTACCATTGGATAGGGTGCTAGCAACTTCCTATACGCTGGTTTGGCCACAATTATGAATGGAATGTTTAAAGGTATAAGTGGCCGTATCTTGCAAATGGTGATAGATACAGCTTAGGTTACTATTAATCACTAATAGAAAGTGGCATCGCCCTGTCACATGAGTCGGAAGTCAGTGATCTTTGATGACTTTGAAGGCCATTACATGCTATTGCGGCTAAACAGTGCAAGATACAGTCGGCTTTTCCTAGCAATAGTTGGGCTTTTTGTTGTAATATGAGTTGTTGAAAGCTGGCAACATTTGTGAAACTGATTGGCATTTTGCAGTGATATATTGCAGTAGTAAATTGTTTTGTTATTTCGAGTTCCGAGTTTGTAAGATTTAATCAAATGTTTTGAGTCAAATAGCTAGACAGCATTCTGTGCATGGTCAGAGTGATGCTTATTGTTGAACTAATGGCAGCTGTGTGACCGAGTTATCGTGTTAACAGTGGTAAAAAGTGCCTGCAGTACATCAGGCATTTTACAGCATTGGAGATTGGTCACCTTGATATTATGTGTGGATATGTATGTTAGGGGTAAACAGCGGAGAATCGCCGAGGTTCAGTGATGCCCCTCGCTCGTACTCAGCACGCTCATCACCGCCGCACAGCGTTGATCACATGCTTGTCTTTCCCGGCGACGCCGGCAATATATCCTCCGACTCCAACTGACACTGATTATAGGTTGTTTTTGTGATTGTCTTTTTTGTTGAAACATTGTGGTCGCCACTTTACTTGACTTGAATTGCATGACCTTCGACTCTCGGACAATCAGCTTCTTGGCTTTTTCCATACACATCAAATTGCTTGTCTCACTGCATTTTGCAGGCCGCTTTGCTTCTGGCTTTGACGGCTTGTAAGCTTCAACCGCTATAAGGAAAGGTTGTTTATGTCTGTATCTGCTGTTATAATGCCATGCTAAAATTGCTTAAAAACTGCTTGAGTATTGAAGCGAGGCCAGCGTATGGTGCTGTTTTGAAGTTGGGGGTATGCTGGTTCATTAATGTTGTTTTTACGCGCGAAAGCAGCTACTGTCATCACAATTCTGTCCGTTCGTCTGTCCATCTGTCTGTCTGTCACACTGGGGGATCAGTCAAAAACGGTGCAAGCTAGGATCAAATCTTCACCATAGGCTGCCTGGAAGACTCTGGTTTTAGGAACCGTAAAGCTTTTCCATAAATTTGGATGAGGTCACCTTGAATGTGAGTGCTAAATAAGAGGGGGGTGGGAAAAATTGCAATTTTTAGCCAATAAGTCGCTATATCTCAATAATGGTGCAAGATAGGACTTAGATTACTATTAATCACTAATAGGAAGTCGTACACTGGCTCTTGATTGCCACCGAATTCAATGACGTGGGATGACCCTGAATGCTAAAATAGGGGTTTCTGTGGATTTTTTGGCGATTTTGGGCTGCGAGACACATTTCAAGAGCAAATTGTGCCGAAACCAATAGAGATAGACATGGACAAGCTGTGCATGAAATTTTCAGCATTGAACATAGAGTTTGACGGTTCAAGTGTCGATTTTCTAGGTTCAAGGAAACCTGCGCTCGAGGGCATCAAATAGCGGTACTCCCGTAAAAGTCATTATTTTACCATTGTTAACCAGTCTTTCGTGAAAACGGTTTCAGGTAGGCATGGGCATGCTACCTATCACAACAAGCACTAGTGACGAGCTTTTCAGTCGTATCAACATCGATGACTGAACAAGTGATGCTAACGCAAACAGAAACGCGTAACAGCCGGGTTGCATGTTTGAAACACAGTAAAACAAAGTCTAAGTCATTCACTAGAAGGCGCCAGACGACTCGCAGCTATAGTGTCTATAGTATTTTATTTACTTGTACTCATCAGAGGTCGCCTCTATCGCTCTGCTAACGTCGTATCGGCTGGATATAGCAACTTTTGCCTACCCCCTTCTCATTTAACGCCCTCGTTCAGGTGACCCCCTTCGACTTTATGGAAAAGCTGTGTGGTTCCTGAAACTAGAGTCTTCCGGGCAGCTGATGGTGAAAATTTGGTAATTCTAGCTTGCACCGTTTTTGACTGATCCACCCGTGTGACAGACGGACAGAATTGCGATGGCTAAGACACGCTACAGCGGTAGCTGCTGTTGCACGTAGAAACCCTAAACTTCCGAAATAAGGGTTTTTTTTATTGATTTTTGCGATCTTCGGCTGCAGCGCACACTTCAAGAATGAACTGCGACAAAATAGCTGGAGACAGTTTGCGAACAGGAACTGCTATAGGCTTTCGCACATCTTGTGAGCGTTGGCTCAAATTTCTTGTTGGTGTCTTGTGAGCCAGCCCATGTTCAGTGGTTCTTACATAATGTGGCTGGTTGTCATGATGTGAATCCACACGACTTTGCAGATTAATTGCAGTGAGTAGGGACCACAGTTTTTTGCTCGCCATAGAATATTGAGCCGAGCTGCAGAATTTTCCCATTTCCATGGAATTTTGGCATTCCGTGGAATTTCGTGTCAGCTAGTGATTAATTTTATTTTCTAATTAAATACAAGTTTGCAAAGCTTTTTGACAAAACTGCCAGTTTTCTGGAATCGACTGCCCATTTCAGTGAGCAGCAAAGCTCACTGCACGTAAAAAATGTTGCAGTCACTGATGAGGTATAAACTAATCAGTGATTTTATTAGACATTTGATACGCAGAATGACGGACTTGTTCAAACTTTTAATTATGTAGAAATTTCTCAGTTCATTTGGTAAATAAAATGCGGAGGAATTAGGCGAATTTGCTGCAGTTAGCTGCGGAATTTGCCCAAGTGGCCTGCAGAATTTTCAAAAAAATTGTCATGGAATACTGCCTGCCATCTATAGCAGTGAGGTGTTGATTAGGTAATAACACCAAGGTAGCTGACAACAGAAGTCCTGACTTGCCATGTCTGTTTGACGAACTTATCAGAGTAACTTTTGCTTATTGAGACTGTTTGACAATTTGTCTTGTAGTGATGTATCATTCTGAACTAGTCGAACCCACTGTTTTGTTGTTTAAATGTAGAACGTGGTCGACTGTTTATCACTTTCTCGCCTTTAATGGACTGTCCGTAGGTGGTGGAACCACTGAGTCATGCAGGCACGTCTTTTCTATATTTGAACCCCAAAGGGCACGCTAAAATTTGCTCGTGTGGAATTTAACTAACAGCATTTTCCCTCAAAGTCTATAGATTTGACATATCTTGTTGTAGTCAGGAACGAATTTTAATGAAGTAAATAAAAATATTCAATTGACCACGTAAATCAACTGAAACTAATATATGGAAGAAGGATATAGAACAACTGATATTAAAGATAGTCTCATCTGTACTGACGGGAGGAATAAAATTGCAAATTTTGAATGGAAAGAAAATACGAAAGGATTAGTCATCATGCTTCTTTAATTTTGAAATTGTTCCATCACCTTTTGTAAAGACAGCATTGTACCATTGTGCTGTGGTTCCATTTCCTTTACTAACTTATTGCATCTGATGTACAGGGTGGGCCATAAAAACGTGGCATTTTACTTTTGTCCATATCTTCACCAATCAATGACCAATTTTCAAAATTTTTTTACTGACATACTGCGGACAATTTGCAATAATGTGATTATTATATATCTCACCACACCATAAATGCGTCGTCTCTGCACTACCTTGTAAAATATGAATGAAATATGCATGTATATCGATAATAACAAACAAACATTTTGGTATAATTGAAAAAAAAACACTTGAGATCAACATTGCGGTGAATGATCTGTATAACACCAGACTGTGTGGGTAACACAGTCAAGTGTCATACGGATCATTTGCCGCAATGTTGGTCTGAAGTGTTTTTTCATTTACTTAAATGTTTGTTATTATCGTTAGGTTTTTTACATTTATGTTTCACAAGATAGTGTAACGACGCATTTATTTTATGGTGGGATATATAATAATCACACTATTGCAAATTGTCCGCAGAGTGTGCTAGTGAAAGAATTTTGAAAATCGGTCAATAATTGGCGAAGATATGGACAAAAGTAAAGTGGCACGTTTTTTGGCCCACCCTGTAGGTAGTGCATTGTGTAAACTGAGTGTTGTATGCAACATGCATGTTATTGTGTAGTAGAACATTGATTATTCCATGTCTTGTTGTTTTTTATCAGTCATGAAGGGTTGTTACTGAGACTATTGCATATTGTGGGTGATGACTAATTTAACTGTGTCTTTCTAATCATGTTGTAACTTTATCATATATGGTTGAGTAAATCTGTGTGTTTTCTTAGTGAATACATTTGTAATTTATGTACTACATTTTGTGCTATTTTGAGGGAACAAATTTTGTTTTTAGCATATTTTAGTTTTTTTACTGTAGGTAAGTAAGTTATTTTCTGCAGGTTTCAAAGCATATCAGGAGCTTTATTAGCAATTTCTGGAACAGCAGAATGTTTATATTGTTTGAATTTTTTCTGAAATCTAACTGATAGTTGTATGCTGTTAAATGAAAGCTACTGCTCTATACTATCAAAGGAACAGCCTGAACATTTCAGGAGCCTTAACATTTTTGGTAGACAGTTGACTCCAAAGATGACCTGTCTCTGGCCAAAGTTGACACATAACATTTTTCGTCCTAGTTGTTGCTTGCTGAGTCTTCATTTTAACTAGCAGCATTCACCCATTTATTCAAAACAAGCATGTGTGATGTTTGATTGGGCATTAAGATACTTATGCATCTGGTAGAGCAATTTTTTATATGTAAAGTAGGTTGGCGAAAGCCCACCCACTCAAAAAATCGCCCGCCCACTCAAGCCATTTCGCCAGAATTGGTTAGTGCGTTATTTTTTGTTATTCTAGTGCTGGTAAAGGTAGTCTGGTTATCTCTAGTGGATTAAAAGTATTCTGTCGTCATCGTCATGAGCCTGCTTCAGGGCCCAGGCTCGTTGGTAACTAGTGAATGCAATAAACTCACCAGCAGCACTGTGGTAAAGTTATTTCGAAAATTTTCTCACAGGTGACACTTTGGATCCCGTGCTAAGAGCAAGGAAAGAGGGGAGCGGAAGAAAGAAAAGAGGAAAAAGAGAATAAAAATAAGGGATAAGGGAAGAGGGAGGAAGGGAAAGGAAAATGGAGATTACGCACCCGTAGCAGTGTAACGAATTGAAAGAGTAGGACGGGAAGTTGAAATTTTTTCGATAGACACTGCAAATTTTCGACGGCAGAGATTGTGTCCTCAAGATTTCAATTTTGTCCCTAAATTTTCTTAAAGTGGAAGTTTTATGCCCCAAATTTTGCATGCTTGGACAAAAATTGTTCGACAAGAAGATTTTCCAACAATTTTCCAACAGTCCAAAATTTAGGGGATAGTTGCCCTCTTGTCTTCTTCCCTTTCTTTTTCAGCGACAACGAAACTGCCCACACACAAATTTTGGCTCAAAAGTTGCACTGTCTTCCGCTGCATAAATGCAGCTTTTGCAGTGGCGGACCCAGCCCCCCAATCATCCACACAAAACATATCATACGTTTAAAGACTCCACTACATTTGCCAATTTGGTCAGTTTATTTTCGAAAAAAATAATTAAAATTGTTGCCACCAGATCTCATCTTTTAAAGCTGAAATGCACCAAATTCGCTTTCGTCTGGGGCTCCACCGCAGACCTGCTGGAGGAGCTCACAGCGCTCCCTC